>ATLU01000110.1_pt1 | contig 28543 bp, 41 predicted proteins | sample 178751 | NCBI WGS metagenome assembly ATLU01 (sample SAMN02211837, study PRJNA209200) | bioreactor metagenome | isolation source: day 23 sample from continuous culture bioreactor inoculated with sediment... | place: Germany: Wadden Sea | collected 2011
TTGGAACCCCTGAATTGCTTTATGAGAGGATGGGGGATTTTCGTGGGGATGGGAAGGGGGGATGCGAGGTGGTCGTAAGTCGCGAAGGAATTTGAAATTGAAGAAGGCCCTCGTGATCGCGGGGGCCCTCTTTTGTCACTTGCGCATTTTTGAAGCTGATCCCTTCTTGTTAAGGAGGAATTAGTCGATGTTCTATTAGTGTGCGGATATGATGAAGTATCTTTCACACCTTCGGACGGATTGGACGTGGCTCGTTGCGCTCCACATGACCGCCTTTCTGGGCTTTCATGCAACAGTGGAGCTTAACGGGGCCTTATGGTTTCAAAGGCTGACTTATGACCAGCACGAATGGCTTGCGATTGCCGTTGGGGAAATTGGATTTTGGGTGTGGTCGCTGGGATTTGCGGCTTACTTTCTTCTGTTGGCAGTCGGCACCAATACCAACCGTCTATTCACTTCCCTGAGCTTCTTTCTCGCGCTCGTCTGTTTTATTGAATACCGCTACCCGGTTGCCACCAGTTTTTTGGTGGTTTTGGGCCAGTTCGACCGGATAGGGTATCTGGTGCTTGAGCAAGTTGCGCCACTGAAAGATGTGCTTGGACTCAGTTGATTGAGATATTCACAGGGTAGGAAAAGAACGTTGCACCGCTTGAGTATGAGACTCGGACGGCGAATTCGATTGTGCCGGTTGTCATCGCTTCAAATGTAGCTGACCCAGAATCGGTGAAGGTGTCTTCATAGCTTCCGTGACCGTCGTAGGATTCAATGACGATAGCATAGATCGCACCACCTCCTGCGGGGTCTTCCGCGCTCCAACTGATTTCATAGGTTTGCCCTAGCTCAACACTTACAGAAATGGTTCCGTTGTTGTAATTTCCACCAGCGCCAGCATCAATGCTGGTGCTTGACTTTCTTTGAAGGCGCGGTTTTTTGTTTGCGACGGCCATATTTACGGCTTGTTGCAGTGATTTCGCATTGAATTCATACATTGTTGACGTCCATCAATTGATAATGGCCGGAGCATCCCATCGGAACATTAGCAACTCCCAACCCTAGCGTTCAGATTTAGCACTCTTTATTAATAAACCGGGGTAGGCGCGCGTGGGGAAGTAGCCAAACATTCTTAGAAGAATACCGCAGTAAGTTGGATTGTTCTCCTCCCCTATAGACACTCCCCCCCATCCCCGTTATATCCGCACAGTCGCTAGGCCCCAGATTCGTTCTGTGGCCTTTTGATATTTGGAATTGGGGACCTGTTTGCGCTAGATAACGGGGCCCTTTATTGGTCACCTGCTCACATGCAGGGGGCTTTACTTTCCAGGGGATGATATCGGGTAAACTCGGTGCATCACCTGAGCTAAACGGAAGACAGAAAGCATGGCACTTAAGTCGTATAAACCGACGACGCCAGGCCAGCGTGGGCTGGTTCTGATCGACCGTTCGGAGCTGTGGAAAGGTCGTCCGGTTAAATCCCTCACCGAGGGTTTGACCAAGTCGGGCGGCCGGAACAATACCGGACGGATCACGTCGCGCCGCCGTGGTGGCGGGGCAAAGCGTCTCTATCGTATCGTAGACTTCAAACGCAACAAGCTGGATATCGCAGCCACAGTTGAGCGGATCGAATATGACCCCAACCGTACGGCCTTTATCGCGCTGGTAAAGTATGAAGACGGCGAACAAGCATACATCTTGGCCCCTCAGCGTTTGGCTGTTGGCGACAAGGTGATTGCATCTGCAAAAGCTGACATCAAGCCGGGCAACGCAATGCCGTTCTCTGGCATGCCGATCGGTACTATTGTTCACAACATCGAGATGAAACCAGGCAAAGGCGGCCAGATCGCCCGTGCAGCTGGGACATACGCTCAGTTTGTTGGTCGTGACGGTGGTTACGCACAGATCCGCCTGTCTTCAGGTGAACTGCGCCTCGTTCGTCAGGAATGTATGGCCACTGTTGGTGCCGTGTCGAACCCCGACAACTCGAACCAAAACTTCGGTAAAGCCGGCCGTATGCGCCACAAAGGCATTCGCCCGTCGGTTCGTGGTGTTGTTATGAACCCGGTTGATCACCCCCACGGTGGTGGTGAAGGTCGGACTTCTGGTGGTCGTCACCCGGTAACCCCATGGGGTAAGCCGACCAAAGGTGCGCGTACTCGCAACAAGAACAAAGCGTCGTCGAAGCTTATCATTCGCTCGCGTCACGCTAAGAAGAAGGGCCGTTAAGATATGGCACGTTCTGTCTGGAAAGGCCCTTTTGTTGACGCTTACGTCCTCAAAAAAGCCGAGAAAACCCGCGAGAGCGGTCGCAACGAGGTCATCAAGATCTGGTCGCGTCGTTCCACCATTCTGCCCCAGTTTGTGGGCCTGACCTTTGGCGTTTACAACGGCCACAAGCACATCCCAGTGAATGTGACCGAAGAAATGATCGGCCAGAAGTTTGGTGAATATTCGCCGACACGTACCTATTACGGTCACGCGGCTGATAAAAAAGCGAAGAGGAAGTAAGCCATGGGTAAGGATAAAAATCCCCGCCGCGTGGCCGATAACGAAGCAATGGCTAAGACCCGTATGCTCCGTACGTCCCCGCAAAAACTGAACTTGGTTGCTGGTATGATCCGCGGCAAGAAAGTTGATCGTGCGCTGACCGATCTGACTTTCTCGAACAAGCGTATCGCAGCAGACGTGAAGAAATGCCTTCAGTCCGCAATTGCTAATGCCGAGAACAACCACAACCTCGACGTGGACGATCTGATCGTGGCCGAGGCCTATGTGGGCAAAAACCTGACTATGAAACGTGGTCGTCCACGTGCGCGTGGTCGTTTCGGCAAGATCATCAAGCCGTTCTCGGAACTCACCATCCTGGTGCGTCAAGTTGAGGAGCAAGCGTAATGGGTCAGAAGGTTAATCCAATTGGCATGCGTCTGCAGGTCAACCGTACTTGGGACAGCCGCTGGTACGCTGAAAGCAAAGATTTCGGTGATCTTCTCCTCGAAGACATCAAAATCCGCGACTTCATCAAAACCGAGTGTAAGCAAGCCGGCATCAGCCGTGTGATCATTGAGCGCCCGCACAAAAAGTGCCGCGTCACAATCCACACTGCACGCCCCGGTGTGATCATTGGTAAAAAAGGTGCAGACATTGAAACTCTGCGCAAGAAAATTGCCAATATCACCGACAGCGAACTGCACCTCAACATCATCGAAGTGCGCAAGCCCGAGCTGGACGCTGCTCTCGTAGCAGAAAACATCGCTCAACAGCTTGAGCGTCGTGTGTCCTTCCGTCGTGCCATGAAACGTAGCGTGCAAAACGCTATGCGTATGGGTGCGTTGGGCATTCGTGTGAATGTTGCTGGCCGTCTGGGTGGTGCTGAGATCGCCCGTACCGAATGGTACCGTGAAGGTCGTGTGCCCTTGCACACCCTGCGCGCAGACATCGACTATGCACATGCTGAAGCAATGACGCCTTATGGCATCATTGGGATCAAAACCTGGATCTTCAAAGGCGAGATCATGGAACACGATCCACAAGCGCGTGACCGTCGTCAGGCTGAGCTCCAAGAAGGTCCCGCGCCCCGTGGCGCCGGCGGCCGTCGTTAAGGAGAAGATAGATGCTGCAACCGAAGCGTACAAAATTCCGCAAAATGCACAAAGGCCGCATCCGCGGTGAAGCAAAAGGCGGATCGGATCTGAACTTTGGCACATACGGTCTTAAGGCGATTGAGCCTGAGCGCGTAACCGCCCGTCAGATTGAAGCTGCTCGTCGTGCGATGACACGTCACATGAAACGCCAAGGCCGCGTATGGATCCGGATCTTCCCGGATACCCCCGTGTCCTCAAAACCAACCGAAGTTCGGATGGGTAAAGGTAAGGGTTCGGTAGACTTTTGGGCTGCCAAAGTGAAACCCGGTCGTGTGATGTTTGAAATCGACGGTGTATCGGACGACGTTGCCCGTGAGGCCCTGCGCCTTGCCGCAATGAAACTCCCGGTCAAAACCCGTACTGTGGTACGCGAAGATTGGTAATCTTCGCGCGTGCGGTGTAGCGGATTTTCAAAGAAAATCTGCGGGCCGCACCACGGTTAGAAAACAAAAGCCCCCGTCGAGCAATCGGCGGGGGCTTTGCTTTGCATCTTAGTGGGAATTCGGTCGTCACCTACAGCACATCAAAAAACTGCCCAATACGCACAAAATATGTTACAGAAATCGCATATTTCATTTTGCAATCACTTCGGGGGGGAGAATTTATGCGGTTTGGTGTTGGGTATATTGGCGCCTTATTTCTTGTGGGGTGTTCAAGTGCGGCTAGTTTTGACGACCCTTACGGGCCGCGAGGGCAAGGCTTTGTTGGAAGCGCTTATGGCTATTCAGAAACGACCGTGAGCCCGGGAAACTACATTGTTAACTACACAGACTTGCCTGAAGCAAATGCACGACGCGGGTTAAAACGGCGTGCCGCAGAGCTGTGTGGGTCTGAAACACCCAATTTGGGCCCAATTTCGGTGGAAAGTTCTGGGTTTCCCACCCCAATTCCCACCGCAACGGCCAGCCTGAGCTGTGCAAATTTACCGCCTGCTCCTACCCCGGGAAAGGCTCCGGCGGGATCTGTTGGCAATCAGACCTTAAGGTCCTGTAGCCCGGCTGATATCGAGGCGCAAATCGCAGCGATTACAGCGCGTGGGCGGAAATTGTCTATGGGGGCGGGCATGAAGCAAATCAGCCGGGTGCAAGCTGAAACGCTAGGGGCATCCATATCGATCTACAAACAGGCAATGAATCGGTGCAACGTGGATCGTGCAGCGTATCAGAACGCAATTGATCAGCTGGAAAGAAGCCGTCAAGTTGCGCTTTCAAATGTAGGTGCGATGTAGAAATGACCGCAGCAGTAGGCTCAGGCCTGCGGTCGGGCTGTGCCCAAAGGGTGGGCGCAGCCTTCAATTGCCAGATGGGGCAGGGATCAGGCCCTCGGCCACTTCACCGAAATCCCCAAACTATCCCTTGCCCCCACACCCCATTCCCCCTATAGAGGCGCATCGCACAGATTCCGCACGCGGGATTCGTGTGTTTTGACATTCACCCACCAGGATAAGGGTCACCTGTCGCATATGGGCAGCGCTCTCTGGTGCAAGGAAAGGACAAGGCGAAATGAACGCCAAGGAACTTCGTGAGAAGTCGCCAGAAGAGCTGAAAGCAGCTCTCGTCGACATGAAGAAAGAAGCCTTCAACCTGCGCTTTCAGCAGGCCACCGGCGCCATCGAAAACACCGCTCAGATGAAAAAAGCACGTCGCAACGCCGCACGTGTAAAAACCATTCTGAACGAAAAAGCAGCTGCTGCTGCGGCAACCGAATAAAGGAGCCTGAGATATGCCCAAACGTATTTTGACCGGCACCGTGACTTCGGCCGCCAACGAGCAAACTGTAACCGTTTCTGTAGAGCGTCGCTTTAAGCACCCGCTTCTGCAAAAGACCGTTCGTAAGTCGAAGAAATATCGCGCTCACGACGAAAAGAATGCCTATAAGGCAGGGGACCAGGTCCGCATCATCGAATGTGCGCCGAAATCCAAAACCAAGCGTTGGGAAGTTCTGGAAGGTTAAGCCTAGCTTACCTTCCCGGACGACTTAACAAGTCGAAACCCTGGGGGTTCCGCCATGCATCGGCGCCCCAAAGGTCGGGAGAAACCACATGATCCAGATGCAAACCAATCTGGATGTAGCTGACAACAGCGGCGCGCGCCGTGTTCAGTGCATCAAGGTTCTGGGTGGTTCCAAGCGTAAATACGCATCCGTAGGCGACATCATTGTTGTCTCGGTTAAGGAAGCCATTCCGCGCGGTCGCGTTAAAAAAGGGGACGTCCGTAAGGCCGTCGTCGTTCGCACCGCAAAAGAAGTCCGTCGTGAAGACGGCACCGCCATTCGCTTCGACCGCAATGCGGCCGTTATCTTGAACAACAACAACGAGCCCGTTGGCACCCGGATCTTTGGACCGGTTGTTCGCGAACTCCGCGCGAAGAACTTCATGAAGATCATCTCGCTGGCTCCGGAGGTTCTGTAAGATGGCTGCTAAACTGCAAAAAGGCGATAAAGTTATCGTTCTGGCCGGTAAAGACAAAGGCAAAGAAGGCGCGATCGCATCTGTTGATCCAAAAGCCGGAAAAGCCATTGTTGACGGCGTGAACATGGCCGTACGCCACACCCGTCAAAGCCAAACGTCACAAGGTGGCCGCATCCCGAAAGCGATGCCAATCCAACTGTCGAACCTGGCTCTTTTGGACAAGAACGGCAAAGCGACCCGTGTTGGCTTCCGCGAGGAAGACGGCAAGAAAGTACGTTTTGCAAAATCAACAGGGGAGACCATTTGATGTCTGATTATACCCCCCGTCTGAAGTCCGCGTATAAAGACAGCGTTCGTGCCGCTCTGAAAGAAGAGTTCGGTTATAAAAACGACATGCAGATCCCACGTCTGGACAAAATCGTTCTGAACATTGGTTGCGGTGCCGCCGCCGTGAAGGACTCGAAGAAAGCCAAGTCGGCTGTTGCTGACCTGTCTTCCATCGCTGGCCAACAGGCGTTGACGACCAAAGCCAAGAAATCGATCGCTGGTTTCCGCGTCCGTGAGGACATGCCGATGGGTGCGAAAGTAACCCTTCGCGGTGACCGTATGTACGAATTTCTGGACCGTCTGATCACCGTTGCGATGCCCCGTATCCGCGATTTCCGCGGCGTTTCGGGCAACTCGTTTGATGGCCGTGGCAACTATGCCATGGGCTTGAAAGAGCACATCGTGTTCCCAGAAATCGACTTTGATAAAGTTGATGAAAACTGGGGCATGGACATCGTAATTGCCACCACCGCGAAAACCGACGCGGAAGCAAAGAGCATGCTGAAAGCCTTCAACATGCCCTTTAACAGCTGATCCGCGGGAAGGAATAGACATGGCTAAAAAAGCAATGATCGAACGCGAGAAGAAGCGTCAGGCTTTGGTGGAAAAATACGCCGCCAAACGTGCCGCTCTGAAAGAGATCGCTAACGATGAAAGCAAATCGATGGAAGAGCGTTTCACCGCTCGCCTTAAACTTGCAAAACTGCCGCGTAACAGCTCGGCCACACGCTTGCACAACCGTTGCCAGCTGACCGGTCGTCCGCATGCTTACTATCGTAAACTCAAAGTTTCGCGGATCGCGCTGCGGGAACTTGGCTCTAACGGCCAAATCCCCGGCATGGTGAAATCGAGCTGGTAAGGGAGAGACAGATATGAACGATCCTATCGGCGATATGCTCACCCGTATCCGCAACGCTCAACTGCGTGGTAAAACCACTGTTTCGACCCCTGCGTCGAAACTGCGCGGCTGGGTTTTGGATGTTCTTCAGGACGAAGGTTACATCCGCGGCTACGAAAATGGCACCGACGTAAATGGTCATCCGACCCTTGAAATCGGCCTTAAATATTATGATGGCACCCCTGTCATTCGCGAAGTGAAACGGGTTTCAAAACCTGGTCGTCGCGTTTACATGGGCGTGAAAGACATCCCACAGGTCCGTCAGGGTCTGGGTGTGTCGATCGTGTCCACCCCCAAGGGTGTCATGTCGGACGCAAATGCTCGCAGCCAGAATGTTGGCGGCGAAGTTCTTTGCACCGTCTTCTAAGGAGGTCTGAATGTCTCGTATTGGTAAAAAACCAGTCGAACTGCCCGCTGGCGTTAGCGCTTCGGTTTCAGGCCAGACTGTTGAAGTAAAGGGCCCGAAAGGGACCCTCACATTCACCGCCACCGACGATGTCACAATCACCGTCGGGGACAGCAGCGTTTCGGTTGAGCCTCGTGGCAAATCGAAGCGTGCGCGCCAACAGTGGGGCATGAGCCGCACAATGGTTGCCAATCTGGTAACGGGCGTGTCCGAAGGCTTCAAAAAGGAACTCGAAATCAACGGTGTTGGTTATCGTGCGTCCATGCAGGGCAATGTCCTGAAACTGAACCTCGGCCTGTCACATGATGTTGACTATGTTGCACCGGAGGGCGTCACTGTGACGGCCCCTAAGCAAACCGTCATCATCGTCGAAGGCATCGATCAACAACTCGTCGGCCAAGTTGCGGCCAATATCCGCGCCTGGCGGAAACCCGAGCCCTATAAAGGCAAAGGTATCAAATACAAAGACGAGTATATCTTCCGCAAGGAAGGTAAGAAGAAGTAAGGACCAGCAAGATGGCAAACAGCAAACGGACCCTGTTCCTCAAGCGCCGCCTGCGCGTCCGGAACAAACTTCGCAAGCACAATGTGGGCAAAATGCGCCTCTCTGTGCACCGCTCGAACAAGAACATCAGCGTTCAGCTGATCGACGACGTTCAGGGCACAACACTGGCCTCGGCTTCCTCTCTCGAGGCAGCTTTGGGTGTGGTTGGCAAAAACAACGTAGAAGCCGCTTCAAAAGTGGGCGCTGCAATTGCCGAACGTGCCAAAAAGGCCGGTGTCGAAGAATGTTACTTCGACCGCGGTGGCTTCCTGTTCCACGGCAAAGTGAAGGCCTTGGCCGACGCAGCCCGTGAAGGTGGCTTGAAGTTCTAAGAAATAAGCGCAACCCGAAAAGTGGAAACCGGTTTTCGGACCAAGTTGCGCGACAAAAAAAAAGAGGAGGGCAGATATGCCCTCCCGATGATCCGGGGGCGACAGGTTAACCCCTGTCGCTCACCAGGATTGAGATTTTACGGCGTAAAACGCCACATGAAAGGATTTGCCTCATGGCAGAACGTGAAAACCGCCGGGGCCCCCGTCGCGAACGCGACGAAGCACCGGAATTCGCAGATCGCTTGGTTGCGATCAACCGCGTATCCAAAACCGTAAAAGGTGGTAAGCGCTTTGGCTTCGCAGCCCTTGTGGTTGTTGGCGACCAAAAAGGCCGCGTTGGCTTTGGTAAAGGTAAAGCGAAAGAGGTCCCAGAGGCCATTCGTAAAGCCACCGAGCAAGCCAAGCGTCAAATGATCCGCGTGCCTCTTCGTGAAGGCCGCACCCTGCACCACGACATCGAGGGCCGTCATGGCGCTGGTAAAGTGGTTATGCGCACAGCCCCAGAAGGGACCGGTATTATTGCTGGTGGCCCAATGCGTGCCGTGTTCGAAATGTTGGGCGTTAAAGACGTGGTTTCCAAGTCTTTGGGTTCCGCAAACCCCTACAACATGATCCGTGCGACCATCAACGGCTTGACCAAAGAAGCAAGCCCGCGCCAAATCGCACAGCGTCGTGGTAAAAAAGTGGCTGACATTCTGGGCAACAACACCGCTGCCCCGGCTGAAACCACTGACGCGTAAGGAGATCTGACCAATGGCTAAAACCATCGTTGTAAAACAGGTCGGCTCGCCGATCCGTCGCCCCGCCAAACAGCGTCAAACGCTGATCGGCTTGGGTCTGAACAAGATGCACAAAACCCGTGAACTCGAAGACACCCCCGCTGTCCGCGGCATGGTGCGCTCGATCTCTCACATGGTTGAGATTGTAGAAGAAAAAGGGTGAATGGCGGATGAAAATTGATCCAGTGGATCAATTGAGCCATTCACGGGCGGAGCCCCGGCGCCGCAATTTTCTTTGAGACATTAAACCGCCCCGGTCAGAAATGGCCGGGGCGTTTTTTATATAGTACTATTGGAAGGATTCCTTCGGGAGCTTGGCGGAGTTATTTTCATGGGTTCGATCATTATCATTTTCACGGGCAGTTTAATGACACTCATTTTTGGCGGAGTTTTCTATTTATTTACCCGCCTGTTTTTGGCGTGGCTGTTTGATAAAGGTTTTCGAAATGAGGACTGGAGGCGTAGCTCTATTAGAAACTGGCCCCAAACGCCGGTCACATTAGTTACTGTTGCGTTGATGTGGTTGATGCTTATAGCCACTGCTGGTGTATTGGCTTGGACAAGTGCTGTTCGAGTTCTTGAAGTACTTGTGTAATTACTCTTCTAGTTCGTTCCAAAAGGCGCTTTTGCACCGTTTCATTCGATATCCGATCTCGAATTTCTCACTCCTCAATACACTCAGGTCACAGTGCCTACCCTGCATCGGGCGCTGGCCTAACCCAAACCCCTGCACCCAACGCAACCCGGCCCTTCCAAATCTCGGGCTGGTCCAAGCCAATACACAGGCCTAAGAGAGCGGCAACTTATCACCCCCTGAACCGGAGGCCCCTATGGCCGTTCTGACCGCTCCCCTTGGCCTCTTCGCCGCTCTCATCGCCACAACCACACGGGCCATCAAACGCTTTTTGGCCTCGAAACCGACCCCAACCTGGTCCCAGTTCATGCATGATTGCAATTGCGGTAAGTAAGTGCGGGGCGTGTAATCCGGTGCGATAAACGCATCAGATGCTGACAAGAGACATTACCAAAAGACCCCGGCGACCGCGCTGGGGTTTTGACGTTTTGTGCCGCCCGCTTTTAGCTGCGAGCTCATGCCGCACACCGTCTTATTGCGGGGCGACCTGCGCGCGCCTAAGCTGGTGTTGCCTTACTCGGAGTCCATCATGACCCACGCCACCCCCAAAATCCTCAAGACCCTCGGCCTGATCGCAGTCATATTCGGCGTGATGACCGTCTTTGCCGGGGGCATGGCGATCTTTGGCGGGGCAGGGGTGCAACAGGCGGTGGGGGACGCGGTGCCGTTGGTGTTGACGTTCAACTTCGTGGCGGGTTTTGCCTATATCCTTGCGGGCTTTGGACTGTTGCTCGCGCGGCCATGGTCGGTCTGGGTTTCAGCGGCGATTGCGATCGGTTCCCTTGCCATACTTGGGTATTTGGCCCTGTATGTGATGCAAGGCGGCGCGTATGAGCCGCGCACCGTGTTGGCGATGCTTTTTCGCACGCTCGTCTGGGGGGTGATCTTTGTGATCAGTCGCCGCGTTCTTTTGCGCTGATCGCTGCGCGCAACCCTTGCAACGCTTTGCCCCATGTTCTATACGCCCCCGGTGGCGCGCATTTTGGTGCGGTCCATAGAATCAAAATCACAAGCCGTGTTTGGCCTCCCGACGCTTCTGGGGTCAGTTCCGGCAATAGGAGAAGCGATATGAAACTTCATGAACTGCGCGACAATCCCGGCGCAACAAAACCCCGCAAACGCGTTGGTCGTGGCCCGGGTTCTGGCACTGGTAAAACCGGTGGCCGTGGTATCAAAGGTCAAAAATCCCGTTCGGGTGTAGCCATCAAAGGTTTTGAAGGCGGCCAAATGCCGATCTATCAACGCCTTCCCAAGCGTGGTTTCACCAAGCCGAACCGCAAAAAGTTCGCCGTGATCAACCTTGGTCTGATCCAGAAATTCATCGACGAGAAAAAGCTCGACGGCAAAGACATCACCGAAGACACCTTGGTTGCTTCGGGTCTGGTGCGTCGCAAGCTTGACGGCATCCGCGTGCTGGCCAAAGGCGAATTAACCGCCAAAGCCAACATCACCGTAACCGGTGCGTCGAAATCGGCTGTGGAAGCTGTTGAGAAAGCTGGCGGTAAACTTACCGTAGCGGCCCCGGCTGCGGCTGAATAAGACCTTGTTCGGGGCGCGATTGCCCCTTACATGTCTTTTACGTTTTCAAACGCCGCCGAGCCCGGGAACGGACCGGCGGCGTTTTTCTATATTAGGGGGCCTTGATGGCATCTGCAGCAGAACAAATGGCCGCAAACATGAGCTGGGGCGCCTTTGGCAAAGCCTCGGAATTGCGCCAGCGCATCTTATTCACCATCGGCTTGCTGATCATTTACCGCATCGGCACCTATATTCCGGTTCCCGGCATTGATGCTGGCGCGCTTCGCGACTTTATGGAGCAGGCACAATCGGGCATCGCCGGCGTTTTGGGCATGTTCACCGGCGGCGCCTTGTCGCGGATGGGTGTGTTTGCGCTGGGGATCATGCCGTATATCTCGGCCTCGATCATTGTACAGCTCCTGTCTTCCATGTGGGAGCCGCTGAAACAGCTGAAAAAAGAAGGCGACGCGGGCCGCAAGAAGATCAACCAATACACCCGTTACGGGACGGTTCTTCTGGCCACCGGTCAGGCCTTTGCACTGGCAAACTCGCTGCAAGCGGGTGATCTGGTAACAACGCCCGGCGCGTTTTTCCTGACAGCCTGTGTGATCACCCTTGTGGGCGGCACCATGTTCCTGATGTGGCTGGGTGAGCAGATCACCGCACGCGGCATCGGAAACGGCATCTCGCTGATCATCTTTGTCGGCATTGTCGCGGAAATTCCCGCCGCGTTGGGCCAGTTCCTTGCGTCCGGTCGCTCGGGCGCCGTCAGCCCCGGTGTGATCATCGGCGTGCTGGTGATGATCGCGCTTGTGATTGCCTTTGTGGTCTTTATGGAACGCGCGCTGCGCAAGGTGCATATCATGTACCCGCGCCGCAACGTGGGCATGAAGGTGTATGAAAGCAATTCATCGCACCTGCCGATCAAAGTGAACCCAGCGGGCGTGATCCCGGCGATTTTCGCCTCAGCCCTTCTGTTGCTGCCAACCACCATTTCGACCTTCTCGTCGGGGCAAACCGGCCCGATCATGTCGACGGTTCTGGCGTATTTTGGCCCCGGCCAGCCGCTTTACCTGTTGTTCTTCACCGCGATGATCGTGTTCTTCACCTTCTTCTACACCAAAGAAGTTGCGTTTAAACCGGACGAAGTGGCGGACAACCTGAAAAACCAAGGCGGATCCATTCCCGGCATTCAGCCCGGCAAGAAAACAGCGGCGGCTTTGGACTATATCGTCACGCGTATTTTGGTGCTGGGTGCAAGTTACCTTGCGGCAGTTTGTCTCTTGCCAGAGATTCTCCGTAGCCAACTCGCCATTCCGTTCTATTTTGGGGGGACCTCCGTGCTAATCGTTGTTTCGGTGACCATGGACACAATCCAACAGGTTCAGTCCCACATGCTGGCGCACCAGTACGAAGGCCTGATCGAGAAATCCCAATTGCGCGGTAAGAAGCGTAAGAAAAAAGGACCAGCTAGACGATGAATCTTATTCTTCTCGGACCACCCGGTGCAGGTAAAGGCACACAAGCGCAATTCCTTGTGGAAGAGCGGGACATGATCCAGCTTTCCACCGGTGACATGCTGCGTGAAGCCAAAAGCTCGGGGACCGAGATGGGTCTCAAGGTTGCCGCCATTATGGATGCTGGCGGCCTTGTGACCGATGAGATCGTCATTGGGTTGATCAAGGAAAAGCTGCAGGGCGACAAAAAGGGTGGGTTCATCTTTGATGGCTTCCCCCGCACCCTGCCGCAGGCGGATGCGCTGGCCGATCTGCTTGCTGAGCAGGGCGAGAGCCTGGACGCTGTGATCGAGATGCAGGTGGATGATGAGACGCTGGTGAAGCGGATTGTGAACCGCGCCGCCGAAGCTGTCGCCGCAGGCAAAGAAGCCCGCGCGGATGACAATGAAGAAAGCGTGCGTTTCCGCCTGATGGAATACTATAAAAAGACCGCACCGCTAATCGGCTATTACTGGGCCAAAGGCAACCTGACCTCGATTGACGGTTTGGGCGAGATTGCCGAAGTGAAAGCGTCGATTGCGGGTGTGATGGACCGTTAAGTCTTCCGCACTGAGTTTCAGAAAACGCCGCGCATCTGTCGCGGCGTTTTTTGTTGTGATGTGTGTCTGGAGTGAGGCCGTTGAAGGGGCTTTGCCCCTCTTGCCCGATGGGCAATTCACCCCAGGATATTTTTGGAAAGAAGAAGAGGCACGTATGAAACGGAGGGCAGGACGCTTGGCTATGAAGCTCTTGTGGAAATCCATCCTTGACCTTTCCCCAAATCCCTTCTAATTCACCACATCCCTTACGGGAATCGGTGTTTGCCGGGGTCGCACCCCAAGAACATCGGATCATCGAATTCAGCAAAGGCCCGCAGATTTGATCCGCGGGCTTGTGTTGTGAAAAAAGGTTCCGGCATTACGGAACCGCAACCAAAAGGAACATAACACTTGGCACGTATCGCCGGCGTTAACATCCCGACCCATAAACGGGTCCCGATCGCCCTGACATATATCACTGGTATTGGCCACACATCGGCCGCTGCTATCTGCGAAGCCGTTAAAATCGACGTCACCCGTCGTGTTAACGAACTGTCGGACGCTGAAATCCTCGCCATCCGCGAGCATATCGACGCGACCTACACCGTAGAAGGCGACCTTCGTCGTGAAGTTCAGATGAACATCAAACGTTTGATGGATCTGGGCGCGTACCGTGGCCTGCGCCACCGTCGCAACCTTCCTGTACGCGGTCAGCGTACTCACACCAACGCTCGTACCCGCAAAGGCCCCGCAAAGGCCATCGCTGGTAAGAAGAAGTAAGGGAGGGTTTGATCAATGGCACGCGATAAAACAACTCGTCAAAAGAAAAAAGAGCGCAAGAATATTGCCTCTGGTGTTGCTCACGTTAACTCGTCGTTCAACAACACCAAAATCCTCATCTCTGACGTTCAAGGCAATGCAATTGCCTGGTCGTCGGCGGGCACCATGGGTTTCAAAGGGTCGCGTAAATCGACACCTTATGCCGCTCAGATGGCTGCTGAGGATGCTGGTAAAAAAGCACAAGAGCACGGCGTTAAAACGCTCGAAGTTGAAGTTCAAGGCCCCGGTTCGGGCCGTGAGTCAGCTTTGCGCGCGTTGGCTGCGATCGGTTTCAACATCACCTCAATCCGTGATGTAACCCCGATGGCCCACAACGGTTGCCGTCCGCCTAAGCGCCGTCGCGTTTAAGCACCACATTATTTGCCGGGGCACGGGATTATCCGTGGCCCGGCTTTTTGTCGTTTTTAACCTCGGGCGTCCTGCCCTTACGGACATGGGGACGGGACTGGAATGGAGGGACACATGATCCATAAAAATTGGGCTGAGCTGATCAAGCCAACACAGCTTGAAGTGAAGCCGGGCAATGACCCATCACGTCAGGCAACTGTGATTGCCGAACCGCTGGAGCGTGGCTTTGGCCTGACGCTTGGCAACGCGCTGCGTCGCGTTTTGATGAGCTCGCTGCAAGGCGCGGCCATCACGTCGGTTCAGATCGACAATGTTCTGCACGAGTTCAGCTCGGTGGCCGGCGTACGTGAAGACGTGACCGACATCATCCTGAACCTCAAAGGCGTTGCGATCAACATGGAAGTCGAAGGGCCAAAGCGTCTGTCGATTTCGGCCAAAGGCCCACTGGTTGTCACCGCTGGTGATATCTCGGAAAGCGCTGGCATTGAGATCCTGAACAAAGATCACGTGATCTGTCACCTGGATGACGGCGCTGATTTGTTCATGGAATTGACCGTGAACACCGGCAAAGGCTATGTCGCCTCTGACAAAAACAAACCGGAAGATGCGCCCATTGGCCTGATCCCGGTAGATGCGATTTATTCGCCCGTCAAAAAAGTGTCGTATGACGTTCAGCCGACCCGCGAAGGTCAGGTTCTGGACTATGACAAACTGACGCTGAAGCTGGAAACCGACGGGTCGGTCACGCCGGATGACGCCGTGGCCTATGCTGCGCGCATTCTGCAAGATCAACTGTCGATCTTCGTGAACTTTGACGAGCCCGAATCGGCCAACCGTCAGGACGAAGATGATGGTCTCGAGTTCAACCCGCTTCTGCTCAAGAAAGTGGACGAGCTGGAACTGTCTGTGCGGTCTGCAAACTGCCTCAAGAACGACAACATTGTCTACATCGGCGATCTTATTCAGAAAACCGAAGCAGAGATGCTGCGCACGCCAAACTTCGGCCGCAAGTCCTTGAACGAGATCAAAGAAGTGCTTTCGGGCATGGGTCTGCACCTCGGCATGGATGTCGAAGAATGGCCACCAGAAAACATCGAAGACCTGGCGAAGAAATTCGAAGACCAGTTCTAAGATTGACAGACGACCGGGGGCGGCGTAAAGCGGCCCCCGTGCGCATTCCCACGACAAGGGGACCGGTTTTCCGGTTCGGGAATGCGCGCACCAAATGCCCACATTGGTGGGGAATAGGTGCGAAATCACAAGGATTTCACACCCGGGTGATCCTACCCCAAGGAGAGGGACCGACACGCATCGGTTCTCAGACAAAGCATCGCTCATTCAAGAGCACCAAATGAAGGATATGAAATATGCGTCACGCAAAAGGCTACCGTCGCCTGAACCGGACCCACGAACACCGCAAAGCGATGTTCGCAAACATGGCTGGCTCGCTTATCGAGCATGAGCAAATCAAAACCACTTTGCCAAAAGCAAAAGAACTGCGTCCGATCATTGAAAAAATGATCACGCTGGCGAAACGCGGCGATCTGCACGCCCGTCGTCAAGCCAACGCCCGTCTGAAGCAAGACATGCATGTTGCAAAATTGTTCGACGTGCTGGGCCCGCGCTTTGCCGAGCGTCAAGGTGGTTACGTTCGCGTGCTGAAAGCCGGTTTCCGTTATGGTGACATGGCGCCAATGGCGATCATCGAATTTGTGGACCGTGATGCCGACGCCAAAGGCGCCGCTGACCGTGCCCGTCTGGAAGCTTTTGAAGCAGCCGACGAAGAATAAGGTTACTTAGGTAACCCAAAAGCCTCGCCTTTTGGCGGGGCTTTTTTTATGGCAATCTGGCCAATGCGGTCGCGCAAAGATCGAAATTTCTAGGTTCGGGCCGTTGGTTGGGCTAGACAAAAGAAATAATTACGATTTTAACGAAACTTGTATCAACGCTTTACTATTATAGGTTGTTTGACAATATTGGGCCTGTCTAAAAGGATAGGCCTCTACCATGTCAGGGATGATCTTGGAACATGAGTGACGTACAAGGACTTGATCAAGGGTTGGCCAAGCTGGCCGATATGTCCCCAAAAGGCTATGCCTTGGGGCTCCATATTCGGTTTGCCTCTGCCCACCTAATGATCCAGACCTATGACCCCCGCTGGACCGAAATCTATACCGAAAAAGGGTATATGCTTGCGGATCCCATGGTGTTTTGGGGATTTGGCACAGAAGGCGCGATCCGTTGGAGCGCGCTTAATCTGCCCGATCCGCACAACATTCTGGGACAAGCCGCCAGTTTCGGCCTGAAGTACGGGGTCGCCGTGTCATTCGGCCCAACATCGTCACGCACAATCGGTGGATTTGCACGCGGGGATCGGGAATATACCGATGCCGAAATCGCGCAAATCCAGGATGTTGTGCAAGATTTGCACGTCAAATCGACCCCCCCTGAACAATTGACATCAGCTCAACGAATGGCGCTGAGGCTTATCGCCAAAGGCAGCCGCCACACCGAGGCGGCCGCTCTTTTGGGGATATCGGAAAGTGCACTTAAGGCCCGTTTGCGCAGCGCGCGTGAACGTCTTTTCGTGCGCACCACGGCCGAGGCGGTTCAACGAGCGCAGGAGTATAATTTGCTCTGACAAATCGCACGGTCTCATGAGGTTCACCAACCGTGGAGGCTAGGATGCAAACGACAACCATATCTTTTCAGAACATGCATACGCATGGGGCGCTGCTGACCAATATTCTCAAGGCCAGACGCGAATGCTTTATTGTGCAAGAGCACTGGGATCTGCCGGAAACGGACGGGATGGAGTTCGACCAATATGACACCCCGCAAAGCCGCTGGATTGCCGTGCACGAAGGTGGGCAGGTGCTGGCGGGCATTCGCCTGACCCCAACCACCGCGCGTTGCGGCATGTACAGTTATATGATCCGTGACGCCCAATTTGGATTGCTGCAATCCATCCCCGTCGGCATCCTTTACGACGCCGCCCCGGTGGCAGCGCATGTCTGGGAAAGCTCGCGGGTGTTTGTGTCCCACGACGTGCCCTCGGCAGATCGTGGCCGCATCCAGAAAAGCCTGATTGATGAGATGGTGCACACCGCCCGCAGCCTCGGTGCGAGCGAAATTCTTGGGCTTTGCCCGCGCGCCTGGAAACGCTGGATGCGGATGTTGGGCTATGAAACCGAATATGTGGGGCCCCCGCTGGAAATTGGCGGCACGATCAATCAGGCGATCCACATGTATATCAGCCCGCCGATCCATTGACCGGCGCCATTCGCCCGGCCGGTGATTTGCACGTTTTGCGCTTTTCACGCCGGGGCGGGGTGCCTAATGTGGCCCCATGGCTGACCTGTTTGAAACCACGAACCACGAGGCATCTGAGCGTGCCGGGCGCGAGGCTCCGCGCCCGCTGGCGGATCGTCTGCGCCCGCAAACCTTGGGCGAGGTGATTGGGCAAGAACAGGTGATCGGACCAGAGGCCCCCTTGGGGGTGATGCTGGCCGCCGGTGCGCTTGGATCGCTGATTTTCTGGGGTCCGCCCGGCGTCGGCAAAACCACCATCGCGCGGCTCTTGGCCCATGAAACTGACCTGCATTTCGTGCAGATCAGCGCGATTTTCTCGGGCATCTCTGATCTGCGCAAAGTGTTTGAGGCCGCCAAAATCCGTCGCCAAAACGGGCAGGGCACCTTGCTGTTTGTGGACGAAATCCACCGCTTTAACAAAGCCCAGCAAGATGGGTTCCTGCCCTACATGGAAGACGGCACCATCCTTTTGATCGGTGCCACCACGGAAAACCCGTCGTTTGAGCTCAATGCCGCAGTGCTCAGCCGGTCACAGGTTCTGGTGCTGACGCGTCTTACACTGGGCGATCTGGAACGCCTTGCGCAACGGGCCGAACAGGAAGTGAACCGCCCCTTGCCCTTGGATGGCCCCGCGCGTGAGGCGCTTTTGGAAATGGCGGACGGTGATGGCCGTGCGCTGTTGAACCTGATCGAGCAGGTGATGGCCTGGCCGGTCAAAGAAAAGCTCGACACCAAGGCGCTGTCCACCCGGCTGATGAAACGCGCCGCCGTCTATGACAAATCCGGCGATGAGCATTACAACCTGATTTCCGCCTTGCATAAATCCATTCGCGGCTCTGACCCGGACGCCGCCCTTTACTGGCTGGCGCGCATGTTAGAAGGCGGCGAAGACCCACGGTTTTTGGCGCGTCGACTGACGATGATGTCGACCGAAGATATTGGCATGGCCGACCCGCAGGCCAACACCGTCTGTCTGAATGCCTGGCAAACCTATGAACGGCTGGGCAGCCCGGAAGGCGAGCTTGCCTTGGCCAACGCCGCCGTTTACCTCGCCCTCGCGCCGAAATCCAATGCGGTTTATGTGGGCATCAAAGCGGCGCGGGTGGCGGCGCGCAAAACCGGATCAGAACCGCCGCCCAAACACATCCTCAACGCGCCCACCGCCTTGATGGAAGATCAGGGATATGGTGCGGGTTACGCCTATGACCACGATGCGCCCGACGGGTTTTCGGGCCAGAACTACTTTCCCGAGACGATGAAACGCGGCGTCTATTATTTCCCGGTGGAACGCGGGTTTGAACGCGAGCTGAAAAAGCGTGTTGATTATTTCGCCAAGCTGCGTGCCAAACGACCCAGCTAAGCGCGCCCTTTGCGCCGAGACGACGGAGATATGTGATGAAACCGCAAGAGAGTGAGCTTCCCGATGGGGTGACATGGACGCGGATCTGGGATCCGGCGTTGCGGGTGTTTCATTGGGCGCTGGCCGCCGCTGTGATCGTGACATGGGGGCTTGGGAAGTTTGGCCCGACGATCATGACGCTGCATATTTACCTTGGCTACGTCGTGATTGGCCTGTTGGCGTTTCGCCTGATCTGGGGGTTTGTCGGGCCCATCCCGGCCCGCTTTTCCCATTTCCTGTTTGGTCCGAAAAAGACGCTGGCTTACGCGGCCACCTTGCCCAAACGACGCCCCAGCTATTGGCCCGGCCATAATCCAATCGGCGCCTTGTCGGTGTTTGGCTTGCTGGCCATTTTGGGCGCGCAAACCGCCACCGGGCTGATCTCAGACCCGGATGATTTCCTCAACGTGGGGCCGCTTGCGAAATACGTCTCGTTTGACACCGCGCGGTGGGCCAATGGCTGGCATTATCGGCTGTCGTTGGTTGTGTTGCTCTTGGTCGGGTTACATCTGGCGGCCGTTTTGTTTTACCGGTTTTGGAAACGCGAAGATTTGGTCACGCCGATGATCACCGGGCAAAAAGCGGTGCGCGACGCGGGCGAAATCCCCCCCGAAAACACCCCCCCGAATCCCCCCAGCGCTTGACAAGAGCCGCACTTCGGCCCAGTCAGGCCCCATGATGACACATCTTATCCAAGTCGCACTTGGCGGCGCCCTCGGGGCGTGCGCGCGCTATCTCACTGGGGTTGGGGCAACCCGCCTCTTTGGTCACGGCTTTCCCGCGGGCACGATGATCGTGAACGTGCTGGGATCCTTTGCCATGGGCGTTTTGCTGGTGGTGCTTGCCAGAAAAGGCGGCCAGCAATTTGCCCCGTTTCTGATGATTGGTGTGTTGGGTGGCTTCACCACCTTTTCGTCGTTTTCATTGGATGCGCTGACCCTGTTTGAACGCGGTCAGCACGGCGTGGCCCTGGGCTATGTGCTGGCATCTGTCGGGCTGTCTTTGGCGGCGATTGTGGCGGGCGTATTTGCGACCCGAATGGTGTTGGCATGAGCAAGGTTCAAGTGGTGACACTGAGCGAGGATGACGCAGATCAACGGATCGACCGTTGGGTGCGCCGGATGTTTCCCCATGTGGGACAGGGGCGCATTGAAAAAGCGTGCCGCAAGGGGGAAATCCGTGTCGATGGCGCCAAGGTGAAAACCTCAAGCCGTGTGGGGCCGGGGTCTGAAATTCGCGTACCGCCCTTTCCGCTTCCCGAAGCGGGCGACGTGAAACCCAAGCCGCAATCGCGCGTCACCGACGCCGATGCCAAGATGATCCAATCCTGCGTTCTCTATCGGGATGAGCATATCATCGCGATCAATAAACCGCCCGGACTGCCCAGCCAAGGGGGGTCCAAACAGACCCGCCATGTGGATGGCCTGGCCGAAGCGCTGAAATTTGAGCGTGACGACAAACCCCGCCTTGTGCACCGTTTGGACAAAGACACTTCGGGTGTGCTCTTGCTGGCGCGCACGCAAAAGATGGCAAATGAGCTGACCCGCGCCTTTCGCGCCCGCACCACGCGCAAGATTTATTGGGCGCTGGTCGCAGGTGTGCCGCAGCCCCGTTGGGGCACGCTGCGCTGGGGGCTTGGTGAAAGCGCCCGGTGGCGGACGCGGCGAAGGCGAGAAGATGATCTGTGTGCATCCGCGCCGCGTGGACAGCACGCCAGATGCCAAACGCGCCACCACGGAATATGCGGTGCTGTCGACCCTTGCCACGCGCGGCGCTTGGGTGGCGATGGTGCCCGTCACCGGCCGCACCCACCAGCTGCGCGCGCATATGGCGGAACTTGGCCACCCGATTGCGGGCGACGGCAAATATGGCGGCTCAGGTCAGGAAAACCTTGGCGACGGCTGGGGTGCGATGCTGGGCGGTGAGCTGTCCAAGAAACTGCACCTGCATGCGCGCACCATCAAATTTGAACATCCCGTGACCAAAAAAGAGATCACAATCACCGCCCCGCTGCCCGACCATATGCAACGCACCTGGGATTATATGGGCTGGCAAGAGGGTGACGTGGCCGAAGATCCGTTTGAAGATCAGGACCAATAGGGCAGGGCAGAATTAGGCATGAGCGATTTGCGTTTGGTGGTGTTTGATGTTGATGGCACGCTGATCGACAGTCAGGATTTTATCGTCGAGGCGATGAACCGGGCGTTTGGTGAAATGGGCGTTGCCCTGCCCACCCGCGCTGAAATCCTGTCCATCGTCGGCCTGTCGCTGGGTGAGGCGATCAGCCGCTTGGTGCCGGACATGACCGCGCGCGATGTGGACCATGCCACCCAGCAATACAAAGACATGTTCATTAAACTGCGTGCCGAAAAGGGGGGCGAAGCTGCCGCGCCGATGTACCCCGGCGCGCGTCAGGCGCTAGAAGCCCTGCATGCCCGCGACGAAGTCCTGTTGGGCGTGGCCACCGGCAAAGCCAAACGCGGGCTGGATCACGCCTATCACGCGCACGATATTGGGCATTTTTTCCTGACCAGCCAGACGGCGGACAATCACCCGTCAAAACCGCACCCCTCGATGCTGCACGCCACCCTGTCCGAGACAGGGGCCGAGGCGCATCAGGCGGTGATGATTGGCGACACCAGTTTTGACATCGAAATGGGCGTGGCGGCCGGGTTTCACACCATCGGTGTGACATGGGGATATCACGCGTCAGACGCGTTGATTTCCGCCGGAGCTGACCAGCTGGTCGATTCTTATAACGCGCTTTTACCGGCGCTGGAACAGATTTGGGGCAAGATATGAGCGCGTGGGCAGCAAAACGGTTTTGGAAATCAACCACGGTTGAGGCCGTCGAGGGGGGATTCACCGTCGCCTTAGACGGCCGCCTGATCAAAACACCGGCCAAAACGCCCTTGGTGGTCCCCACACGCGCACTGGCCGAGGCGATGGCCGTGGAATGGGACGCGCAAGAGGAAGAGGTGGACCCAAACACCATGCCGTTTACCCGCATGGCGAACTCTGCCATCGACAAGGTGATCCCGCAATTTGCCGAGGTGGCCGACATGTTGGCCGCCTATGGTGACAGCGACCATTTGTGTTACCGCGCCACGGGTCCAGAAGAGCTGATTGCACGCCAGTCTGCCCTGTGGGATCCGGTGCTGGATTGGGCCGAATCGGTCCTAAATGTGCGCCTTAGCCCGGTCGCGGGTGTGATCCACGCCCCACAACATCCGCAGGATTTGGCCCGCATGACCGCCCGCGTGCATGATTTTTCACATTTTCAGCTGGCGGCCTTCCACGATCTTGTGGCGATTTCCGGGTCTTTGGTGCTCGCCTTTGCGGTGTCTGAGGGCCATTTGCCGCCGGAAGAGGCGTGGAATTTGTCTCGCGTCGATGAAAAATGGCAAGAAGAGCAATGGGGCGAAGATGAGCTGGCAACCGAACAGGCGGCGGTGAAACGCGACGCATTCATCCATGCCCATCGTTTTTTCCGACATTGCGCCGGATGAATCCGTCACCCTGCCAGAAATTCCCGCAACCCCCACGTTAGCGTCTGACAGTTTTTGTCGCTTTCCCCTGCGTCATGTATTTATATTTTCGATGTAACCCTTGACGAATTCTGATGAATTTGCACAAACTCTTGGCACGCTGAGAGGGGGGAGAGCCCTTTCGCAATCTGACCCACGGCCACTAGGCCGATAATAATGCCCGAAAATCGGGTGAACTCAGGAAGAGGTAAAAATGAAAAAAACCGTATTTCTTGGCGCATTGACTGTCGCCGGTCTTGCTGCTGGTGCTTCGGCAGCTGCGACGCTTGATGATGTCAAAGCCCGCGGTAAACTGAACTGTGGTGTAACCACCGGTCTTGTTGGCTTTGCGGCACCTGACGCAAACGGCAACTGGGAAGGTTTCGACGTTGGCGTCTGCCGCGCGGTTGCTGCTGCTGTTCTTGGCGATGCAAACGCCGTGGAATTCGTTCCAACCACCGGTAAGACACGTTTCACCGCGCTGGCATCGGGCGAAGTTGATCTTTTGGCTCGTAACACCACTTGGACCCTGTCCCGTGACGTTGACCTGAAGTTCACATTTGTTGGTGTGAACTACTATGACGGCCAAGGCTTCATGGTAAACAAAGACATGGGCGTCAGCTCGGCGAAAGAACTGGATGGTGCAACTGTTTGTATCCAAACCGGGACCACCACCGAATTGAACCTGGCCGATTTCTTCCGTGCCAACAACATCAGCTATGAGCCGGTTCCGATCGAAACCAACGCTGAAGGTCAGCAACAGTACCTTGCTGGTGCGTGCGACACCTACACCACAGATGCGTCCGGTCTGGCCGCAACACGTGCGACCTTTGAGGATCCATCAGCGCATGTTGTTCTGCCGGAAATCATTTCGAAAGAGCCACTTGGTCCGCTTGTTCGCCACGGCGACAACGAATGGGGCGACATTGTCCGCTGGACACTGAACGCGCTGATCTCGGCTGAAGAACTGGGTATCACATCGGCAAACATCGGTGAATTGTCGGCAGCTCCTGGCGACAACCCAGAGATCAACCGTATCCTCGGCACCGAAGGCAACCTGGGCGAAATGCTCGGCCTGGATGCTGAATGGGCCAAGCGCGCGATCATGGCTGGCGGCAACTACGGCGAAGTCTTTGCGAAGAACATCGGCGAAGAAACCCCGATCGCTCTGGCCCGTGGCCTGAACGCACAGTGGCAAGACGGTGGCCTGATCTACTCACCGCCCTTCCGCTAAACACATCTGAAAAGGGCGTGGATATTCCACGCCCTTTTCTTCTTTACGTGACCGCACTCTGGCAGAGCGCGCCGAAACGGCGCAGACAAAAAAAATCGCCAGAGGCTACGGGGATGTCCTTATGACAACGACTACAGACCCTCATCAGGGCCAGTTCCGTCTGTCGATGCTTTTGTACGACAGCCGCTACCGCTCGATGACCATTCAGATTGTCGCCCTAATCGGCTTTCTGTTGCTTCTCGGCTGGATCTTTTCAAACACCGCACAAAACCTGACCGATCTGGGTAAAGAACCCAGTTTCCGGTTCATGGGCGAACCTGCGGGGTATGATATCAACCAGCGACTTCTAGAATACTCCAACCAAGACACCCATTTGCGTGCGGCCCTGATCGGGCTGTTGAACACGCTGTTGGTGGCGGCGTTGGGCTGTATCACGGCCACCGTTCTGGGCGTGATCATTGGCGTGCTGCGCCTGTCGCCAAACTGGATCGTTTCACGCCTGTCGGCCGTTTATGTGGAAGCATTCCGCAACGTGCCGGTCTTGTTGTGGATCGTGTTCATCATGGCGATCCTGATCGAGACGTTGCCGTCCCCAAGTGCCTTTCGAAAAGGCGAGGCGTCAATGTCGCTGTGGGACAGCGTGGCGGTCACAAACCGCGGCGTTTATATCCCAGAGCCTTTGTTCACAAACTCGCTTGGCAATCTGCATCTTTTGGGGGGCAGCAGCCTTCGGTTTGACGTGAGCCTTGATTTGATTGCTATTTTGGCGGTGCTCATCGCGGGGATCCTGACCTCTGGTCTGATCAAACGCCGTGCGGACCGCATTCAAGAGGCCACCGGCACCCGTCCGGCCACATGGTACTGGCGTCTTGGTGTTGTGGTGATCCCAACCTCGATTGTGCTTGTCCTGTTGGGTCTGCACTGGGGATATCCCGAGCTGAAGGGCTTTAACTTCCAAGGCGGCACGCATCTGCGCAACTCGCTGATTGCTCTGTGGCTGGCGCTGTCGATCTATACGGCGGCCTTTATTGCCGAGATTGTCCGCGCGGGCATTCTGGCGATTTCCAAAGGTCAGTCCGAGGCGGCTGGCGCATTGGGCCTTCGCTCAAACCGCACCATGTCTCTGGTGATCCTGCCGCAAGCCTTGCGGGTGATCATTCCACCGCTGATTTCCAACTATCTGAACCTGACCAAAAACTCGTCTCTGGCGATTGCGGTGGGCTATATGGACATCACCGGCACGTTGGGCGGCATCACCATGAACCAAACCGGGCGCGAGCTTGAAACGGTTCTTTTGTTGATGCTCGTCTACCTCGCCATCTCGCTGACAATTTCCGGCGTGATGAACTGGTACAACGAATCTGTAAAACTGAGGGAGCGCTGATATGTCTGATATGTCTTATGTCCGCTCTGAAATGTTGCCCGAACGCACCCCACCCGCATCGTCGGTTGGGTTTGTGGGCTGGGCAAGAGCAAACCTGTTTAACGGGATCGTCAACTCGATCCTGACCATCGTGTCGCTTGTCTTGATCTTTCTTGTGTTGGCGGCACTGCTTCCCTGGCTCTTTTCACCGACCTGGAACAGCGGTTCGCTGAATGAATGTCGTGACATTCTGAACGGTCATGAAGGGGCCTGTTGGGGCGTGATCAACGAACGTTGGGAACAGCTTCTTTATGGGTTCTATCCAAACGGGTCAGAAGCCGGCAGCATTGATCAACGCTGGCGTCCAAATCTGGCGTTCCTGTTGCTGTTCGTGGCGGTTATTCCGGTGCTCTTCAACATGATCTCGCGCCGGATGAATTGGGTGCTTTTGCTGGTGGCGCTGGCTTATGGTGCTTATGCCATTGGCGGCACGCTTGGCATGATCGCGGTTGTGGTCTTACTCGCGGCGGCTGTGTTTGTTGGCTACAAAGCGTTCAGTTCTGACAAAGCCACGCGGGCGGCCGAGATTGAAGCAGGGGCAAAACGCCTGCCCAATCCGCTGATCTTTACCGCAATCTTCCCCTTCTTGGTGCCCTTCCTTCTGTGGGGTGGGTCCATTTGGGTGTTTGTTGGCGCAGCCCTTGGGTTTGTGCTGGCAGGCTTGGCCTATCGCTATCTGTCAACCGTTGTTGGCAGTCTGGCCGGGATGATCATCTCGGTTCTGGTGGCGATTGTCTGGTGGTTGTTCATGATCGGACCGTTTGCAAGCGCGATGGACGCGATCCTGCCCATCGCATTGGAACAAATCGAAAGCCGGAAATTTGGTGGCTTTATGCTGTCGATCACCATCGGGGTTGTCGCCATTGGCATCTCGCTTCCGATCGGGATTGTGCTTGCCTTGGGCCGTCAGTCGGATCTGTTGATCGTCAAGGCGCTGTCTGTTGGTTTCATCGAGTTCATTCGCGGTGTGCCTCTGATCACGCTCTTGTTTGTGGCCTCAACGCTTCTGAACATCTTCCTGCCACCGGGCACCAACTTTGACATCATCCTTCGGGTGCTGATCATGGTGACCCTGTTTGCGGCGGCCTATATGGCCGAGGTGGTTCGCGGTGGACTGGCAGCGCTTCCAAAAGGCCAATATGAGGCCGCGGACGCGCTGGGACTTGATTACTGGAAGGCACAACGGCTGATCATCATGCCGCAAGCCCTCAAGATCTCAATCCCGGGTATCGTTTCAACCTTCATCGGCGTCTTCAAAGACACGGTGCTGGTGTCGATCATCGGCCTTCTGGACCCGCTGGGTCTGTCCAATGCCATCCGTGCGGATCAGGCGTGGAACGGTGTGGTGTGGGAGCTTTACGGCTTCATCGCCTTCATGTTCTTCGTGTTCTGTTTTTCTATGTCCCGCTATTCGATGTATCTTGAACGTCGTCTACGCACGGGTCACAAATAAAGGAGTAGGGTATGTCTTCAATTACTCTCGACCATCACGCAGACCGCTCGGCCATGAAAGTGTCAGATCAGGTTGCCATCGACATCCGTGGGATGAACAAATGGTACGGTGCGTTTCACGTGCTGCGCGACATTGATCTGACCGTCTATGAAGGCGAACGGATTGTTATTGCGGGGCCTTCGGGCTCCGGTAAATCCACGCTCATCCGCTGTATCAACCGGCTGGAAGAGCATCAGGAAGGGCAGATCATCGTTGACGGAACCGAGCTGACCTCGGATCTGAAAAACGTTGATAAAGTGCGTTCAGAAGTGGGCATGGTGTTTCAGCACTTTAACCTCTTCCCGCATCTGACCATCCTGGAAAACTGCACGCTGGCGCCCATCTGGGTGCGCAAGACGCCCCGTAAAGAGGCGGAAGAAGTGGCGATGCATTTCCTTGAGAAGGTGAAGATCCCAGAGCAGGCCCATAAATATCCCGGCATGCTTTCTGGTGGTCAGCAACAGCGTGTGGCGATTGCCCGTTCGCTGTGCATGATGCCGCGCATTATGCTGTTCGATGAACCCACCTCGGCGCTTGACCCCGAGATGATCAAAGAAGTGCTGGAAACCATGGTGTCACTCGCGGAAGAAGGCATGACCATGCTCTGCGTGACCCACGAAATGGGCTTCGCCAAAGAGGTCGCCAACCGCGTGATCTTTATGGACCAAGGGCAGATTGTGGAACAGAACGAACCAGAAGAGTTCTTCAACAACCCACAATCGGAACGCACCAAATTGTTCCTCAGCCAGATCCTGTAATCTCGCAGGCCTCGACATCAAAACGCCCCGCAGCATGCTGCGGGGCGTTTTTTGTCTTTTAGCACCAAGCCAAACGCGTCGGTGGCCTCGCTGCTCTCGGCTGATTTTCTTGCCTTCGGCGAAGGTATTTTTGGCAAGAAAAAGTAACAGCCCATTAACCAAGATCTGACAGGTTGAATTTACGGTACAGGCGGAGGCGCCGATGGCCGTGCAAGGAAAAGAGACCGGATCTCTTGGTAAAAGAGGGTCGCAAACTGCGCCCTCTTTTTCTTGCTTAAAATACCTCAGGGGTTCGAGGGCGTTTTAAAACGGTCCGGGGGACCGTTTGCCCGAAGAACGGGCGGAGCCCATCGTAAGGCCGAGCGGCAGCGTCCCTGAGTATGTTATTTTTCTTGGTCGGTTTCTTGATCATGCATGAACCGCGTTACACCTGAAAACTTTGCCAACCAGCTTTCGCGCCGTTTGGTCCAGCATTCATAACTGGGCTGAAACTGATCCGGGTCATCCATTGCCCCAAGGTGCAGTTCAATCTCATTCCCACTGCGTGCAAACACAGACGAACCACAGGTTGGGCAGAAATGCCGCCCTTGAAACTCCTGTGTTTTACCGCTGATCTCAACTGCGTCCTGCGCAAAGATAGCTGCGGCATAAAAAAGCGCGCCGTGATGTTTGCGACAGTCAAGGCAATGGCA
>ATLU01000111.1_pt1 | contig 28442 bp, 26 predicted proteins | sample 178751 | NCBI WGS metagenome assembly ATLU01 (sample SAMN02211837, study PRJNA209200) | bioreactor metagenome | isolation source: day 23 sample from continuous culture bioreactor inoculated with sediment... | place: Germany: Wadden Sea | collected 2011
GCTGATTATACAGCCCGCACGTTTGTCACAATATACAGCTGTAGAATATATTGAATACTACAGCAGCACGTTCCACACACACTCTTCCCCATTAAACAGAGGACCAACTTGGAAGTAGGATAATGAAAGCGGGGTTTTCAGCATCCTGCCAAGCGGCTATTCCTTAACTATCTCAACAGGTTACCAGAGAATTTAAAGCAGATGAACTATTTTCTATGCTGGGTGTTCCAGATTAGGTCAACCAGCGGGGATTCTTTGCTCATTAAAAAAGGCCTACCAATCAGATAGGCCTTTCTGATACCCATACAATTCCCAACGGGTCCTACTTTTTCATCTGCCCCTTTATCGCTGCCAACATGGCTACATCATCCCACTCCCGTTCACCGATTGCCTCGGCAATGATCTCTCCTTCTGGGTCGATCAGGTAGGTAGAGGGCAGGCCTTTAATCGCCCAGCTGGTGAGTGCCAGTTCATTATCTACCAGGATCGGGAAGGTGAGTTTCAGTTCGCTGGCATAGTTCTGTGCTGTTTCGATACTGGGCCCGGCATGAATAGCCAGCAACTCGAATTGTTCGCCTTTGAGCAGTTCATAGGCACGCTGCAGTGAGGGCATCTCTTTTCGGCAGGGGCTACACCAGACGGCCCAGAAATTCACTAAAACATATTTCCCACGATAGTCAGCCAGCTTATGTTGTTTGCCATCCAGCCCGGGGAGCAGGAAGTCGCTCACCGTGCGGGGTGTCTCTAGCGTTTCAATGCCCTTTCCGGCAATAGCGCTCCCACAAACGAGTAGTAGACAAAGGGCAATAGAGTACAGCTTATTCATTCATCACCTTTTCATTGGCCCAGTTGGGGTCGGCTTCTGTGATATCACCGACGGGGGCGGCAAAGGCATCGGCTATAATGGTATCCACGTTATCTCCTGTCAGACTCTGCATAAACGCAACAAGATCTTCCCGTTCATGCTCGGTTAGCCCCAAGGGGCGGATCAGTGGATCGAGTAGTTCATTTTCTACACCACCATCATTGTAGAAGTCGATGACATCTCGCAATGTACTTAATGAGCCGTTGTGCATATAGGGGGCCGTCAACGCCACATTACGCAAGGAGGGTGTGTGGTACTTCCAGCGGTCATGGGGGTTTTGGGTGATTTCATAAAGGCCCACATCGGCGGGGGCCGGATGGCCCACGGCATCAATAATCTCCCGGTCCACTTCCAGATAGACACCAGGCGCTACCAGGATCTTTTCTGTTTTCGGTTTTATGCCCATTGATTCCCGATAACCCAGACCGGTGTTATGCATGGCATCGTCAGTGAACAGGGCAAATTTTTCACCAATGGTATGACAACTGACACAACCCGCCTTGCCGATAAACAGGTCATAGCCCCGCTTGGCCGCCTCACCCATCACCGTCTGCTCTTTACCGTAGTGCCAGCGATCAAAGGCTGAGTTACCGGAAACAAGCAGCCGCTCATAACTGGCTATGGCCATGCCCAGCGTTTCCATACTGACACCCCGCCCATCAAAGGCCGCTTCAAACAGCCCCTTGTACTCAGGGATCATTCGCACTTTGCTCACCACTGCACCGACAGAGGGGTTGGCCATTTCATTGGCGGCCAGTAGCGGCCCCCAGACCTGCTGTTCAAGTGACTCTTCCCGCCCATCATGAAACAGTTTGGTCAGATAGGCCGAGTTATAAACGGTAGGTGAATTCCGTCGACCACTTCGCCCTTCCAGCCCGACCGCCATTGCCAGCTCGTTGCTGGTAAAACCCTGTTCCGGTATATGGCACATGGCGCAGGAGAAGGTGTCGTTAAGAGACAACCTTCGATCAAAGAACAGTTTTCTGCCCAGTTCTACCTTGTTCTTTGTTATAGGATTATTTTCAGGTTGAGGAATAGCGGGCAACCCAAGGGGTGGCTGCGACAGGTAGACACTCAGGTCAGCCTGTTTACCTGTTCGCCCGGTGATCGACTGACTGCGGGTTTCATAGGCCCCTGTCTCATAGCCCTCTTTATAGTCTCCCGGCTTGGAGAGTGTAGCGACTTTAAGCAGACTGCCGTCGGCTTGCTGCATAGACTTTGTCACACTATCAAGCAGAATGGTCTTAGCATCATTGATTATCAACTCCGGGTAAAGAAAGGCCACGCTGTAGATGTTGCGGATACGCTTTTCTGGATCAATAAGAAACACCCGAAGGATATGTGAGTAGGTCGATAGTTCGTTGCCTTTTTCATCGACGTCGCGAATAACCGATTGGTTATAGCTATCAAGTATGGGTTTCAGATCACCCCACGAGGCGGTAGTAAGAAATCGCCAGTTATCATTTTTTACATAGCCGCCGCCATAGAGCGCCATCACTTCGGGTGTATCATAGACCGGATCAAAGCTGAGGCTGAGCATCTGGAAACGATCACGCAGTTGCGGATCATCTTTAATCTTTTGTTGAATGTTGTACATCACGGCCGTTGCCAGTGGACACCCATTCACATCACTGCAGGTACTGTAGATAAAACTCAGCAGGACCATCTTCCCATTACCGAGATAGTCATGCAGTCGCTGCTTGTTACCTGCCGTATCGAGTACCACGCCATCCGCCGCCACACCAAAAGGTGGCAATGAGTAAGTGCCAACTTCAGGGGGAGGATATTCTGCTTTGGTATAGAAGGGTGCCAGCACTTCTGGCTGTTCTGGCTCCTGGGCTGAAAGAGCGGCATAACTGAACAGCAAGCCCAGCAGCATTATGATCGTAAGAAAAACAGTGGGTTTTTTCTTTGTGCTCATACAGACAACTCCGCACAGACAGACAATTTAAAAAAAATGCCCTCCCCTAGACAAAGAGGGCAATAAATCCCTGCCAGCGGAATCCAGCAGGGATGTTGGGAAGAACTACTTATTTGCCGCGAATGCTGATTGAGCTTTATCTGTGCTCTTATTCTTGGCATAAAGCGAGTAAGCACCAAATCGCATCTGATGTGCGCGACCCAGCTTCTCTTTTACAAAGTCAATGGAGAACTGTTCAGCCAGCTCTTTTCCATCCCAGTGATAGGCTTTGAAATACTGCTTATTATCGTCACCTTTCTTGTCCCAGTTGGCTAACAGTGAACTGGTGTAGTAGGCACGTTTGCCATCCCAGCTTTGTGAAACCATGTTGACCTGCGCTTCGATCTTCTTCTCATAGGTCTGCTTGGGGTTATGGGGATCAGACAAATCAAAGAAACGACTGGTGCCATCCATAAAGGTATTTACCCAGAGACCGGAATCATCGGCCAGCAACGAGATATCAACAGGCAGTGGTACCTTGGATGGATCACCCACATCACCGATCTCCTTGGCCTGCCACTCACCGCCATCATCTTCATAGATCATCCAGATCTTGGAGGTTAGTGCTGTGGTGGTCAGACACCAGTTGTTCTCAGATCGCCAGGCACAGCGTACTTCAAGCGGTGCTCCCGGAACATCCAGTACTTTTTTCGGTTTGCGGGTATGCAGATCCCAGACAACGACGGTATTACCAAAGCGTTTCATCGCCTCCTTGTCCTGCAGCATCTTACCGAAGTCCATCATGTAGTTGGACCAACCGGTAAACGAAGAGGTGACCATGACGTTGCGACGGGGCAAGGCACGGATATCGTAACCGTAGCCATCAGCAAATTGCCCGCCCTTTTTGGCACCCTGCAGATTTTCATCCGTTGGCATCCAGTGGGTGGCAACATATTCACCTTCATTGGTGTACTCAACCAGCGCAGTACGACCACCGTGATCTTTATTGTTCGACAAGCCGGTGATCATCATACGACCCGGCAGTGCATAAGTGGTATGTGGCCCGACGACACCACCACTCTTGGCCACAAAGTCGGTAACCACCTTGTGCAGTGTAGGCTTGGCTGGATCTGTGTGTACATCAAAGATAAACAGCTTGTTGGTGTCCAGACCACCGGCCCAGAGATAACGACGGTCATCGGAAAAACCTGAGTGATGAGCTTCATTACGACCACCCACAGACAGAGTGTTAATAACCTTGCCATAGCTCATGGATTTAGGATTCACATCAACCGTGACCAGTTTATCCTGACCATCACCCAGACCATCTACACCCAGGGTCCATACATAGACGAAATCTTCCTGCCCAACAATCTTCGCCATATAAGGTGACTGACAGGTTTCATCGGCCATTGTAGTTGCGGGCAGTGCCGTAAGGAGTGTAGCCGCCGCAATTGAAGCGGCTATGATGGTACGGCTCAGTATCCCTTTCTGTTTCTTTTGCATAAGGTGTTTTCCTCCAACTCTAATCTCTCTTGATAATTGTTTGCTGGGGTAAGGCCCCAAGCAGTTGGGGAATACGACGCCAGCCTAATCATTCTGTGAACACCGCTCATGAGCAGCTGGCAGACATATCGCAATAAAGATGCCAAACTGACATATGTCAGTAATTATAGGCGCTCGACGTTAACCGCACCGAACTGATTGCGCCGTCGCTGTTACACATGCACACGCTGTTGCACACTGCCTGCAACAGTTATTGCGCTATTAATCATATAAAGCAGGCTCACATGAGTTGGCATCAAAGCTGCATTGCAGCTGAAGAAGAGGGAGGATGTTATGCAACAATCATTGAAACACGCTTTTTTTATACTGTTAATACTGACCAGCAGCCGCGTGTTTGCACTGGGTGGTGACTTCACACTGACAAGTCATGAGAATAAGCCCTATTCACTGGCTGATTCCCGAGGTCATGTGGTGGTCATCTCTTTTGGGTATACCTTTTGTCCGGATATCTGCCCAACCGCTTTAGCTACCATTAGTAGCGCCTTAAGTATAATGGGGGACGCCGCAGAACAAGTTGACCCACTCTTTATATCAGTCGACCCTGACCGTGATACCCCAGAAATACTGAGTAAATACACACCCTACTTTCATCCGCGGCTGATTGGCCTGACAGGTGATGCTGATACGATTGCAGAGATCGCCAAACGCTATTATGCGCGCTATCAGTTTGTAGGAAAGGGCGAGAAAGATAACTACACGGTAGACCACACAGCGAGCCTCTATGTTATCGATAGGAGTGGAAAGGTCATGACAGTGTTACCTCACGGACTTCCACCACAGGCTTTGGCTGACAGTTTGATGAATGCCATCAGCCTACCTGCACAATAGTGTCTTACTCATACCAGGATTTAGCGTTGGGTTATAGTTAAAGCTATAGCCCAAACAAAGAGGAGATGTTGTTGAAAGCAAAAGCAGCAAAAAAGAGATTTCAGCGTAAAGGTCGCCAGGCCACTGAGAGCGACCTGAAAGCGGTCTCTGATTATCTTAAAGATGAAACGCCACAACGGGATCGTCTGATTGAATACCTGCACCGGATTCAGGATGACCGTGGTTATCTGGATAGCGGCTTGTTAACGGCATTGGCCGAAGTCCTGAAACTTTCCACCGGAGAAGTTTATGAAGTCGCCAGTTTTTATCACCACTTCGATATTGTAAAAGAGGATGATACGCCTCCCCCTGCACTGACGATTCGGGTGTGCGACTCCATTAGCTGCATTATGGCGGGTGCAGAGAAGCTTATTGATGAGTTGCAAGCCGGACTGGGTGATGGCGTGCGTGTGCAGCGCGTTCCCTGTGTGGGTCGTTGTGATACTGCACCTGTGGCAGTGGTGGGCACCAAGCCGGTTCATTTTGCTATCGCCAGTCGAATCCATAACACCATTGATCGGGGCAATCATGTTGAGCCGATACCTGCTGATGCTGAGCGTTATGCCAGCTATGTGAAATCTGGCGGCTATCAACGGCTGAAATCCATCGTGAGCGCCGATGATGAAGCCTCACGAGAAGCGATCATCGCAACACTGGAGAGTGCCAATCTCCGCGGCTTGGGTGGGGCGGGTTTTCCTGCCGGAAGAAAGTGGCGCATCGTGCGTGGCTATGCCGCTCCCCGGCTGATGGCTGTCAATATTGATGAAGGTGAACCGGGCACATTCAAAGATCGTTATTACCTGGAGCGCAGCCCTCACCGTTTTCTTGAAGGTATGTTGATCGCAGCCAACGTGGTCGGCATTGCGAAGATCTATATCTATCTGCGGGATGAGTACGCTGGCATACGTGCACTGCTGCAGCGTGAACTTGAGGCACTTAAACAGAATCCTCCCTGTCCACTGCCTGAGATTGAACTACGGCGCGGTGCCGGTGCCTATATCTGCGGTGAAGAGTCCGCCATGATCGAGTCGATTGAGGGCAAGCGGGGCATACCCCGTCTGCGGCCTCCTTATATTGCCGAGCAGGGGCTGTTTGGGCGTCCCACTCTGGAGCACAACATGGAGACCCTTTACTGGGTCTGTGAACTGTTGGAGAGGGGGGCCGACTGGTTCAGCGAACAGGGCCGCAACGGCAGACATGGATTACGTAGTTTTTCAGTCAGTGGTCGCGTTAAACGACCCGGCATGGTTCTGGCACCCGCTGGCATAACGCTGAGAGAACTTATAGACGAGTATTGCGAAGGCATGCAGGAAGGCCACAGCCTCAAGGCCTATTTTCCCGGCGGTGCATCAGGCGGCATCCTGCCGGCTTCATTAAGTGATATTCCACTCGATTTCGATACCCTGAACGAATATGGCTGTTTCATCGGCTCAGCCGCCATTATCGTGCTGTCCGATCAGGACAGTGTTCGCCAACAAGCGCTGAATGCGATGCAGTTCTTCGCTCATGAATCCTGTGGTCAGTGCACCCCCTGTCGGGTTGGCACTCAAAAGGCCGCCACCCTCATGAATGAACAGAAATGGGACCAAAGGTTATTGGAAGAACTTTGTCAGGTGATGGGCGACGCTTCCATCTGCGGGCTTGGCCAGGCGGCTCCCAACCCACTCCGCTGTGCAATGAAGTATTTTCCAGAGGAGTTTGCACAATGAGCCACTCATCTGAATCGAAAACCGCCCCTGTTTCATTCACACTGGATGGTGTCACTGTCACTGCAGAAGCCAACGAAACAATTCTTCAGGTGGCCCAGCGGGAAGGCCTGGAGATTCCTAACCTCTGCTATACAGAAACACTGCGTGCTGACGGTAATTGTCGCGCCTGTGTGGTGGAGATTGAGGGTGAGCGTGTGCTGGCCCCCTCCTGCTGCCGCTATCCCAGTGAGGGAATGTCGGTAGCGACTCAATCTGATCGCGCGGTATCAGCGCAGAAGATGGTGTTGGAACTGTTACGCTCAGATATTCCAGAGGCAAACCAACTCACACCCCATAGCGAACTTGACCACTGGTGCAAGAAACTTGAAGTAACCCAGCGCCGTTTTCCTGAACGCCAACAACCCGTAAAAGACACCTCTCATCCGGCTATAACAACCAGTCTGGATGACTGCATTCAATGCGGCCGTTGTCTGCGTGCCTGCCGGGAAGAACAGGCAAACGATGTCATAAGCTTCGCGGGGCGTGGCAGTGACGTTCAGATTATCTTTGATATGGCTGACCCAATGGGGCTCTCCAGTTGTGTCGGGTGTGGCGAGTGTGTACAGGCCTGCCCAACAGGCGCGCTCATGCCAGCGGGTGATGCCGGCAACCAGGTAATAGACAAGCAGGTGAACTCAGTCTGCCCCTATTGTGGGGTCGGCTGTCAGCTCACCTACCATGTTAAAGATAATAAAATTCAATTTGTCGAGGGGCGTGACGGACCGGCCAACCATAACCGTCTCTGCGTAAAGGGGCGTTATGGTTTTGATTACGTCAACCACCGTCAGCGTCTGACCAAACCGCTCATCCGTAAAAGCGATGTACCAAAGCGAACAGAAATGGATATGGATTATGACAATCCATTACGGGATTTTCGAGAAGCAAGCTGGGAAGAGGCTCTGGATTTTGCAGCAAAAGGACTCCAGGAAATTCACAGCCGGAAAGGACCTAACAGCCTGGCCGGTTTTGGTTCGGCTAAAGGATCGAACGAAGAGGCCTACCTGTTCCAGAAACTGATCCGCACGGCGTTTAATACAAATAATGTCGATCACTGTACTCGGCTGTGTCACGCCTCTTCTGTTGCGGCACTGCTGCAGATGATTGGCTCGGGCGCTGTCTCCAATCCAGTGTCCGACGTGGCGGATGCTGAAGTGATAGTAGTGATTGGATCCAATCCAACATCCAATCATCCCGTGGCCGCTACCTTCTTTAAGAATGCCGCACGCGCAGGTAAAACCCTGATCGTAATGGATCCGCGCAGAACAGATATTGCACGGCATGCAGATCATGTTCTGCAGTTCAATCCAGATACCGATGTGGCGATGTTGAACGCCATCATGAATGCCGTTATTCAGCTGGATCTGGTTGATAAATCGTTCGTTGAACAACGCACCGAAGGTTATGAAGCGCTGAAACAGCACCTGGCGGACTATAGCCCGGAACGCATGGCACCGATCTGCGGCATCCCCGCTGAAACACTTTATGAAGTGGCGCGGATTTACGCCAGCGCCAAAGGCTCGATGATCTTTTGGGGCATGGGTGTTTCACAACATATACACGGCACCGACAATGCCCGCTGCCTGATTAATCTGGCACTGATCACCGGACAGATCGGCCGCCCTGGATGCGGACTGCATCCCCTGCGTGGCCAGAACAATGTGCAGGGCGCATCCGATGTGGGACTGATCCCGATGGTCTATCCCGATTATCAGCGGGTAGATAATGTTGAGGTACGTGAAAAGTTCGAGGCACTCTGGCATACCACACTCGATCCCCATCCTGGATTAACCGTGGTTGAGATCATGCATGCGATTCATGACGGTGACATACAAGGCATGTATATCATGGGGGAGAATCCCGCCATGTCTGATCCCAATTTGAATCATGCCCGTACCGCGCTTGCTTCGCTAAAACATTTAGTGGTTCAGGATATCTTTATGACAGAGACCGCCCATTATGCGGATGTTATTCTGCCCGCTTCGGCCTTCCCTGAAAAAGAAGGCACCTTTACCAATACCGATCGGCGCGTACAGATGGGACGCCAAGCCATCAACCCACCTGGTCAAGCACGCCAGGATCTGGCGATCATCCTGTCAATGGCAGAACGCCTGGGTCTGAACTGGCACTACACAGGCCCCCGTGATGTTTTCAGTGAGATGCGACAAGCCATGCCCAGTATTGCGGGCATTACCTGGGAACGACTCGAACAGGAGAGCGCGGTTACCTATCCCTGTCATGAAGAGGGTGACCCCGGTGAGTCGGTTATCTTTACCGAGCAATTCCCCCGCGCCGGTGGCAAGGCCGCACTGGTACCCGCCACGCTCAGTCATGCCGACGAGATGCCCGATGATGAATACCCCTGCATCCTGATTACCGGTCGACAACTGGAGCATTGGCATACGGGTGCCATGACACGTCGCGCCTCTGTACTGGACACGCTTGAACCCACTCCGGTTGCCATGCTTCACCCGGATCATTTAAAGACCATCGGACTTCATCCGGGTGATGCGATTCGACTGCGATCAAGACGCGGAGAAGTTATCGCTCAGACCCGAAGTGATCGCGGCATGACACCTGGACAGGTTTTTCTGCCCTTCTGCTATAGCGAAGCCGCGGCAAACTTGCTAACCAATGATGCGCTGGATCCGGACGGCAAGATCCCTGAATTTAAATTCTGTGCCATACAAGTTGAACCGGTATAACACCCAAGGAGAAAGCGATGAGCAGTGCTTCACTCGCCCTGGAAGATGTACAAAACAGTGCCGATGAGCGTCGCATACCGATTAACAAGGTCGGTGTTAAGGGCATACGTCATCCTGCCCTGGTCAAAGACAGAAGTGGTGGTGAACAACGCACGATTGCGGACTTCAGTCTCTATGTCAGTCTGCCCCATCACTTCAAGGGCACACACATGTCGCGCTTCATTGAAATACTCAATGAGCATGAAAAAGAGATAACCGTTCGCTCGTTCCATGAAATGCTGTTTGAGATCAGTGATCGACTTGAAGCGGAAACCAGTCATATTGAGATGAACTTCCCCTATTTTGTAGAGAAGTCTGCTCCGATATCCGGGGTAAAAAGCCTGATGGATTATGACATCAGTTTTATCGGTGAACTGAATGAGGATGAGATGGCTGTGAGCATCAAGGTGGCCGTGCCTGCAACCAGCCTCTGTCCCTGTTCAAAAGGCATATCTGAATACGGCGCACATAACCAGCGCTCAATGATTACCGTAACGGCCCGTATCGGCGGCTTTATCTGGATCGAAGAGTTGATTGATCTGATTGAAGATGAAGCCTCCTGTGATCTTTTCTCTGTACTAAAGCGGCCCGATGAGAAGTATGTGACAGAAAAGGCCTATGATAATCCAAAGTTCGTTGAAGATATCGTGCGGGATATCGCAGATCGACTGAATAACGAAAAACGCATTACCGCCTATAGCGTGGAATCAGAAAATTTTGAATCAATCCACAATCACTCGGCCTACGCGATCATCACCAAAGATAAAACCGACTCAGAAAGCATGGCGGCATAATAAAAACATAAGACCTCATAACTAAAGAGAAAGAGGAGATTAAAATGACCACAACACCCTACCCACAGGACAGCACACTAAAGCGCCATGCCGAATCTGCCGCCTTTCATAGTCAACAGGCCTGGCTGGAAAAGCCACCCACTGATTCCACACTGCGCAGACACCATGCACAGTTAATCAGCAGCACAGATACTACCACCAAGACAAGCCCCTTACGTCAGCAACCCGCTCACAGCGCGCCCATGCAGACGGCTCAAGCAACGCCACATAAAACCAAAAAGCGCTCGGGACTATTTGGCTTTATCGGTCGCCTGCTGGGTGTCTAGCAAACACAGACCATCGACAGCGTATACGGTTTTAATCGGAGGCGGGTATGGATGAGTATGTTGTTCTGGTAAATAAAAATGACGAACAGATTGGAATAGCCGAAAAGCTCCAGTCACATCGCGAAGGCCTGCGGCACAGGGCCTTTTCCGTCATATTAACCAATGGATCCCGCATCCTGCTCCAACAGCGTAGCAAAAAGAAGTATCACTCCCCGGGGTTATGGGCCAACGCCGCCTGTGGTCACCCACGGCCTGGTGAATCGCTGAAGGAAGCTGCCTATCGAAGACTCAATGAGGAGATAGGTGCTTTATGTGATCTGAACTGGGGTGCTGTAACCCAATACTCGGCTCACGTTGGAAACGCCATGATTGAAAATGAAGTGGTGCATCTCTTCTTTGGTGAATACGACGGTGCCGTTAACCTCAATCCAGATGAGGCATCTGACTGGCAATGGATTGATCGGGAACAGCTTTACAAGACTGGACAAAATGCCAATCGCTATACCTATTGGTTACGCGATTACCTTAAAAAAGAGTTACTTTAATCTACCCCTAATGAGTAATTAAAAATGATAAGAAAACAGTTTAAAGAGATCTATTCACTCTATGAAATCATCTATAAGAAGGAAGAGCTAAAGCATCAAACAGTAGAGGAGATTGTCGCCGATCTTAAACAGATGATTATTGATCACCCAGTGATTGCCTATATCGATATCTTCGATCAGTATCAACAGACCCAACGTGTCAATGGCGTGATCAATCCCGCCATAAAAGCCGCACAGAACATTATCTTCTGCTTCGGCATGGAGTTGCCCACACCTGAGGTACTAGCTGTTCGGCCGCGGAGTATTGGCGTCTGTGAACTGGAAGATAGCTATGTCATCAACTTCATGGAGGCACCCAACGCACAGGCCAATACCACCATGGTTGAGATGATCAAGTCATTGAAGTCAACTGATTGATTGATTGATTGATTGATTGAACAATTTAACTCTGACCAGGCTGGCCGTTCAACGGCGGGCTTTTTTTATTAGATCAGTCTGGTGGCCAGATGACCTGTAATTTAAAAACCGCACAAAATATCTGAAACCACCAAATGCTAGATCTCAGTCACTTTAACAGGGTCTCGACTTACCAGTCGAGACCACTCTTCTGCACCTGCGGTAACAAAGTCATTACGCAGTACATGCCAAGTCTCCCGCTCCAGCGAGCGGGATGAGTTCCATACAACCAACAAACTGCTGGAGGCCATCGCCAAAGCGGCGAACAGGGGGTTCAGCAGACCGCTCAGAGCCAATGGAATGGCAATGGCATTGTAGAGCAACGCCCAACCTATATTCTGGTGTACACGGCGGCGCACTGTAGTTAACAGCTCTAATGCCAATGGAATACGTTCCAACTGGTTCCCCGGTATGATCACATCAGCAGCATCAGCCGCCAGCGAGGTGGGTACTCCGAAGGCGATACCCAGATCAGCCGCTGCCAGTGCAGGACTGTCATTACTGCCATCCCCAATCATGATAACGCCCCCTTCTGAGCGCAACTGATTGACAATACTCGCCTTGGCTTCAGGCGGTATACCGGCATGACATCGATCAACTTCCCGCTCGTAACCTCCCGCATGCTCAGCACCGGTTAACAATACCACCTGATACTGTTTTTTCAGATCCCTGACAAAAGCGTTCCACATCGATCGCGGTTCATCCCCTGTAATGATGGCACCAACCGCCTTACCTTCCCACCCTACAAAAGAGACCACATCGCTTTCTGTTGCCGCATGAACCTGTGCCCGAAGAGCTTCAGAAATTTCCCAACCCAGTATGTTAAACAGCGAGTAACTGCCAACAACAACTCGCCGCCCCTCTATAAATGCCTCCGCCCCTTTACCGGGATGAATAACCGGGTCTGTTGCCACATACTGTGCATCCAGTCTTGCGATGGCTTCCGCAATTGGGTGTTGTGACAAACGCTCTACCGCAGCAGCAAAGTGAGCGACCTCAGGTGGACCCACGACCTGACTAACCTGCATTTTTCCTGTCGACAAAGTACCCGTCTTATCCAGTACGACTGTTTTGATATCCCTGATGTTTTCGTACGCGGAAGAACGACCAATGATTATTCCATGCTTCAATGCGGTACTGACAGCAGCGGCCGTTGTCAAAGGTACAGCTAAACCGAAGGTACAGGGACAGGAAACAATCAGGGTGGCCAGACCAGCGATCAGTGCTGCACTGGTGGATGAACCGTTCAACAACATACCCACCGTTATTACAGAAGCAAGCACCAGCACCAACGGGACAAACACTCTAGCAAAACGATCGCCCATACCAAGCAGACCACTAGAGGTACTCTGGGCACGCCACAAAATTCGCGCCAGTGCATCCATCTGGCTCTCGATTTCCTTGCCTACCGATACTATTAACTCACCTTCGACCAGCCTTGTTCCGCCTAATACCGCATCCCCTTTCTGTCTTGTGATGGGATGTGGCTCACCTGTCATAAGTGATTCATCAAGCGCCCCTACACCTGAAGTTACTTTACCATTAACGGGAATAAACTCTCCCGCTGAAACAATAATACAATCACCGGGAGCAAGCTCATCTACTCTCTTCTCTACTGTATTGTCGTCCATTACAACTTTTATAACGGGATTCCAGGCGGACACAATGCGCGACAACTCGGCTGTTGCCGCCTGTTTTGCGTTACGCTCAAAATAGCGACCTGCGGTTACGACCGTAACAATGACAGCGGCCACATCAAAGTAAAGATCATGTGTCCCGGCTAACATCTGGTTAATGCTATATCCATACGCAGCCAGTATGGCTATCGATAACAGATTATCCATATTCAGGGCACCTGCCCTGAGCCCTATCCAGGCCCCGCGCAAAATAGGAAATCCAACGTAGAATATAAGGATGGTAGTAAACACAAACATCACACGAGGTGCCGCATAGAAAGCCAGCCAGCGCATTGATTCAAGCTCTTCCGCTGACACCAAACCAAGATTGCTTGGATAAAAAAAGGCCAGATAGAGCATCATGATAACGGCGGAAAGATTAACACCGGTCATCAGGCGTAACAGTGAAAGTCCATTGTCGCTCTGTTCAACTGAGGCCGTGCGTTCACCTGCCTTATAGCCAGATCGACTTAAGGCCGTGGAAAGACCCGCTTCATCTATGACATCAGGATCATAAATAATCTTGGCGGTAGATGTAGCGTAACTGGCTGAGATATCCCGTACCCCTTTAATCCGCTCTCCCAGTTTTTTAAGCATAAATTCGCATGAAGCACAGTGCATACCCTCAATCCGCAGAAAGGCCTCCTTTCCTTCCGGTGGCGGAGCCGGCGCGCTCTGTTGCGCTGTCTGGTATGACTCAAACACCGCCGCACCAAACTGTTGATAAACCGCACTGCAACCATAACAACAGAAGTCGTGACCATCCTGCTGGATGGCAGGGTTGGGTGTTGGCAAACCACAGAGCTTACAATCCATCTATCACCCTTATCTAGTCAATACTAAGTGTGAGTCACTACCATTCACACCTTGTAACACATCAAGTCAGGATAAGCACATCCAGAACCGTACCGATCAATAAGAGTGAAAGCTGTATCAGTGAAGCAAAGAAACTGGACATGGCATTTTTTTTATCTGCATCCTGAATCATTAGGATATTTCGATATATAAAATATCCGCCTCCACTGACAGCGCCCAACAGATAGATCCAGCCCATGCCATAGAAATAAGGCATGACCGATATCGCTACCAGGATCAGGGTGTTCACCAAAACCACTTTAGCGGCATAGGTGTTGCCTGCTATGGCCGGCAACATCGGTACACTGGCTGCGGTATAGTCCTTATTCTGGGCAATCGCCAGACTCCAGAAATGGGAGGGCGTCCAGAAGAACAGCACCAGAGCCAATTGTATCGGCACTGGAGTCAGTACGGGATCAACCGCAGCCGCCCCTGCCAATACGGCAAAACTGCCTGAAGCACCACCGATAACAATATTCATCCAGGTGCGCCGTTTTAACCAAACGGTATAAACCACCGCATAAAAGAATGCGCCCAGGAATATGTACAGTGCTGCCATACCATTCAAGACAAAACCTGCGACTGCCACACTCACAAAAAGCAAACCATTAATGACCATTAACCAGAAAGGCCCTTTGGTTAATGCACCTGTAACAAAAGGTCGATTACGAGTTCGCGCCATTAACGCATCAAGATCTGTTTCATAGTATTGATTGAAGGCACCTGCACTGGCTGCCGCGACCAATACAGTAATCGCCAGCACAAACATTTCCATCAAACTGACGGAACGCCCGGGGGTAGCTGCCATTGCCACGAGCGCCGTTAACATCATGATAAAGCCAATTCTCAGCTTAAATAGATTGATCAGCTGTTTAACCATGCGATCCCACCTCACTCTTGACCAACAAAATACTTGGCCAATTGTTGCAATCATCATTATAAGTGTCGTAGCGGGCAGGCTCCGGGAGGTATCTATCTGCCTGCCCGCACGACTGATGCAACCCATGCATGAGCTACATCCCTACACTAGGTCTAGCGGATCAGATGGCTCTTGATTTCAGGAAGTTCTGCATGTAGGTAACAAAGCCTACTGTCAGAAAGATTCCAAATATCAGGATAGCAATACCCACCATCATCCAACTGTCAGGTCCGGCAGACCAATCAGCAAAACGTCTTGGCATACCCATTGCTCCGCCGGCTGCAAATGAATATGTCAGACCGAACGCGCCAATGAAGTAGTACTTTACGAATCGATTACCGAGTTTTGTATCTAATTTTTTCCCCGTAATAACGGGATAGTGATGGTACAGCACACCCATCCACATCAGACACATGGCAATCAGAACCATCATGGCATGACCACCTATCCAAAGCGTACCGTGTACCTGGTAGGAAACTACGATATTACCTGCCACCATGGCATTAACACCGTCCATGATATAAAGCACAAACCCTGCAAGAATCGCCATAAGACCAGGTTCAGCTTTTATGCCATGCTTCCAGATAGTCGCCAGAATAGTAAAGGCCGATAATGCCGCACCTACACCGGTTGCCCAGCTCATGAAGTTACCATGGTAGGCCAGTGCGGAAGGCAGGCCGGGGTTTGTGGTATAGAAGTGATGGAAGAAGGAGGTCACCGAAGTCACCAGCAAGATCCACAACGCCAGGTTGGCCAGTTTATCGCTATACAGTTTACGGGTTCCATCTGCCAAGTAGAGTGGCAGGGTAGCGTAGACGGCACTGATCACCATGATCGCCATGGCCTCCATCAGATTGTGCGCAAAGATATAGAACACATACTGAAAGACTACAGGCTCGGTTGCCCAAGTGATGAGCTCTAAAGGAACAATACCATAGAGACCCAGTAACACAGCACCCGCTACAATCATCAATGGTGTACCTGTCACAAGCAGGATCATTACAGACATCACCATGCCGAGCATGCCAGGATCATTCAGTGTTCTGGCCGACAAAAGTAGCTCTTCGCGTTGCTTTCCAAAGAAAGACATACGGATAATCTTGATGGGGTACAGAAATATCATAGAGGTTAGAACAAGTGCGATTCCGGTGAACCCGAGGACTACCATGCCCATGCTCCACTGCCCCATCTGAGCACCCACTAGTGGCAGGGGATACATAACGGTGTAGGTGATTTTTAACCCACCAATCACCGCCAGGGTTAATAGCACCGCCCCACCATTCATACAGATATAGATCAACGCAGTCAGCGGACCTGATGCTGACACACCCATACAGCCACCAGACCGATGCAGACTGATGCCCATCATGAACTGAAACAGGAAGGGGAAAGCCAAGGCTGCACCATGCAACGTAATGGCCGAATAAAAAAGATTACTATCCAGCTCGGCTATTTGAATAACCGGCATTAATACACCCAGCAGAATGGCCACGATGAGCCAGACAAACGATGTCATAATCATCATCGCCGGCCAGGTATTGATATCGGAAAGACCCGTGCTTTCATCGACATCGAACATTCTCCCCAGGAAGGGGGTACGTCTTATTGTTGCTGCTAACATATTGAATTCCTCTCTGTGCTTTGTCTGAACTTAGCTACCGCTTTTTACAACGGTCAGTTCATCCTGCATTGCGTGGTGCGCCAATCCGCAATACTCCAAACAACGCACTTTGTATTTACCTGGCTCAGTAAAGGTATAGACAAGTGACGATGCTTTTTCTAAACCCGGTATCAACATCATGTTGAAAAGTATTTGTCCATTCGGATGGTAAACGGTGAATCCATGCATGGTATCTACACTCTTCACTGAAAAGCGGACGGGTTTTCCAACTTCATATTGGCGGTTGGATATTTCATAACTCCATGACCGGGCAGTGACATCCACATCCTGTATCACGGCCCCAGAAGCTTCTGTTGCAGCTGTTTTAACCATTGGCATATAGTTAATGCTGTAGACATTAGCCGCAATAAACAGCCCTACCGCTATGATGAGCCATAGTGCTTCCAGGCGTGACAGTTTTCTTGAATCAGTATTACTAGGGCCCGTGTCTACATAACACTTCCGATAAACGATGTAGGGAAAAACAATTAAAAATGGGATTTGGAAAAAGAGCATTAAGGCGAATGCCCCCCATCCTGTTGAATATAGAAAATCAAGCATATTCTGATACCTCGTCATTCATTGCTGGACGACTGAATCTCCCGCATACCAAGATACTTGCGGTATGCCTGACTGAAGCAATGGAGAACAGTAGTTGTTTTAAAACGCGCGTTATCCGACTTCAGTTGTAAATATCAGAGCTATTTTCATGGGACACGCCCTCCTCGTAGCGAATGTAAAAAGTTGATACTGCCTATCTCAGTCATCGTTGATTCTTGAATGATCAACTTCATTAAATGTCCGGTATGGGACTTTTTTTAGTCGGACTTTGAGGTTGTAGCCATCCCATTTCGGCGAATAGACAACGTCAAATCCCTTCACGGTGTCACTTAACGCAAGTTATATGCCGTATTTATTTAATGGCCATTATTCATTCCCAACCAATTCAGCCGGAATTCAACTTGGCAAACATCAAACCACCTGAAATATATGGCTTTTTTAGAACATGGTTTTATCAAATGGGAATAAGATATTTTTTATTGATAGTGCTGGGGGTGAATAAATAACCGCTTACCCATCCCATTTCTGGCACAGGCTGTCACACTCTTTTAAAGGGTGTTCAGTGATCGCATTACAATGGCATTAGAAGGGCCGACATGAGAGGATAGGATTTAATAGATAACAGTCGAACTAACTGAGAAGCCAGAATGGTCATTCTCAAATAGAGCCTGTTATGCCTCTTGCGCCACACCCTATGCTTTGATCAGTTATTTGCAGGTATTGCGGTGGTATTAACGACAGGTTTAATTACCCGTCATGAGGAATCATGTTCACGACGAAAAGTGTCAATCGCCATGACCTGTGGATTGGTGTTAACCACTTTGGATATCTGAATATCTTGGCGTCGCCTTTCGGCCTTATCACTGAAGATGCCTTTCTGACGATTTCGCTGCATGAACTGTCGTGCAAAGACCAGTTTGTTATGTAAATGTTGATTTTTAAAGTGCGATATCAACCAGGAGCCGGCATCATCAGGAGTAACAGAAACCAAGCCATGATATTCCACTACCCCCTCACCATCACGAAACTGCAAAACATTACAGTCATTGATTATAGGGCGCTTGGTAAAAGGAAAATGAAACCGCTTACCCAGCACTCCCGCAACCAGTACTTCCAGCTCAAGCTTAGTGGTCGTTTTAGGTACACGGGGAATAAATATTTTCATACAGACCACCTTCCGCAGTTTGTTGGAGTATAGTTTAAATTGATTAAATTCGTGCGCACCAAACAGTCACTGCACTATACTTTTTACATTCAACTGACAGCACTTCATTGGTACGATCTACGTGGTGCTTAATAAATACAGTCTATAGGAAATAAAATCAACCATGGCAACCCCTACAATTAAGAATGACCCTCTGTACCAACTACTCAGAGAGGGAAAAGTCGATCAATTTAACCAACAGCACAACTCAGGAGAGGCGTGTGACTTGAGTGGCACAGATCTCCGTAGTGTCGATTTGCGCAAACTGGATGCCAAAAATCTCAACCTGAAAGACTGCTATCTGCGTCAGGCCGATTTGCGAGGTGTTGATCTATCTGAAGCCAATCTGGAGGGGGCCAGCATCAGTGGTGCAAAAATATCCGGTGCGCTGTTCCCCAAACAACTATCACCAGAAGAGATTAATCTCTCACTGGTGCATGGCACACGGATGCGCTACCGATAAGTACTAGTTCTGGTTTAGATTGATGAGCAGCCCGGCAGTGGTAGCATGGGCAATAGGGTTTTCTCTAACCTCTGCATAACTCTGTCGCAATGCCAAGCGCGCAAGCGCCTGCTCAGTTTCACTGCCTTGCCTCAGGGTCAAGTCTATCAGTACAGCTGAGGGGGAAGGCATAGGGCCGTCTGCCATCGCTTGCTCAGGCATCATGCCAGGAATGAGTTGATCATCACTCTTGACCCAGCCTCCATCTCGATAGAAACGTTTCCAGGCAGTCTTGATAAGCTGCGCGACAAGCGACTCGTCTTTCTCGCTGTTATCACTCATCTGATTCCAGCTATCCAGCCCCTTTGCCACGTAGGCATAATCTTCCAGAGATGCATGACCGAGAGGACCTGTTGAACTCCGGGCACGAAGCAACTGCTTACCGTCCCACAGCTGCTTAACCAGAAATGATCTGAGCCCATTTGCGGCCTGCCGATAGCGTGGTTCATCCAGTACCTCTGAAGCATCAACCAGAGCTGATAACAGCAGACCATTCCAAGCCGCTAACTGCTTGGTATCCCTTGGGTGTGCTCGCTCTTCTCGCCCATCCAGCAGCTTGTTACGGACTGTATGCTCAAGTTTCTCTATATTTTCAACAGACTTGCTCAACACCACGGCAAGAACGGATGAGGCTTGATGATCAATAGGCAGATAGCCCCCGTCAGTCTCCGCACTCCCTTCCAGTCGCCAGCGACTAACCGCAAACTGCAGCTCCTCATCTGTCAGCAGCTGCTGTAACTGATCATCACGCCAGAGGTAACCACCGCCTTCCACGTCCTGCTGATCAACGGCAGAGAGACTGGCAATATACCCTCCCTCTGAACCGGCCAATATCTCCAATGTAAAATCCAGGGTATCCCGCACCACCTGTAGATAATCCGGTTGTTTCAACACCTGGGCCGCCTTTGTATAGAGCTGACTCAACAGGGCCTGGTTATAGAGCATTTTTTCATAATGCGGCACTTGCCAGCCCGGGTCGACCGTATAGCGAAAAAAACCACCACCCAGATGATCCCGCATGCCCTGACTGGCCATTTGATCCAGTGTCACACGTAACAGTTCTGCCAGATTTTCATCCGGCTCTTGCTCATGACGCGCCAACAGTGTCAACCACTGAGGCGCCATAGGAAACCGACTGCCATTACCGAAGCCCCCTTCCATTTCATTGCCCATTGCCAGCGCCATCGTCACCAGCCCGGCATGTAACAGGCGTGAATCAATCAACACCCGCTCTCCGACCACCGGTTGTTTTCCAGTGGCAATTTCTGCAGCCGCCTGACGTGCCATCTCACTCAACGGCGTCTGCTTCTCATCCCAGGTCAATTGCACCCTGTTCAGCAATTCCAGAAACGATTGTGGTGGGGCATAAGTGAGACCGACAAGCGGATAACCCTCCGGGGTCAAAAAGACATTTAATGGCCAGCCTGCATGGCCACGAGTTCGCTGCACAAATTCGATCAGATGGGCATCCAGAGCAGGCAACAACTCACGATCCACTTTCACGGGGATAAAGTGCTGGTTCAATAAATTTGCAATTACCGGGTTCTGGTAACTTTCACGCTGCATGACATGACACCAGTGACATGCGAAATAGCCACTGGAGATAAATACCAGCTTTCCCTCGCTTTTCGCACGCTCCATGACGTCAGGCCCCCAATCCTGCCATGCCACAGGGTCATTCCCATTCAAGGCGAGATAGGGAGAGGGATGATTATTTACCTGATTTTTGAGTTCGCTATTGGCAAGCAGCGGTAAGGAAAAGAGCAACAACAGAGATGGCAGGACTATTTTGAGCATAGTACTTCCCTAATCGGTAACGTACTCAGGGTGGTGAAGGGTAAGACAGGTGTAGAGGGAAATGGTTTCTGAAAAAATGGGGTGCCCAGCAAAGGTCAAGCTGGCTGAATTCAGGCCTGGCTATCTAAAACAGCCAAACCTGAATCCAAAAAACGATCAGTAATCTTCATCCAGCTGATCGAGGATATTGCGCGCCACCTTGGCCTGCTCTTCGTTGGCTTCACCAAGGATCTCATACAGTAGTCCCCGTGCCTTGATCTCTTCACCTTCATCACGCAGGGCCTGTACACGACGAAGCTTCTCATCGATGACATCATCATAGAGCTCTTCGCCATCCGATTCACCGAGGTCACTAACCTCTTCCTCATCCTCTTCCGCTTCGATGGTATCCAGCTCAGCATCCAACTCTTCTTCGGTCAGCGGGGTGAAGCGATCCAGATCAAGCGGTGAATCATCCACTTCAAAGGCCGGATCTGTGACAAAGGCAGCGGCTGCCGGTGCGCCTGGACCGGGCTTTTCTGGTGAGGCTGTATCTGATTCACTTTCGTCTGAATCATCCGCTTCCTCACGACGATCTTTATCTCGTTTGATAATACGTGAGAAGAAGACACCAATCTCGAACAGGATCCACATCGGCAGTGCAAGCAGGGTCTGGGAGATCACATCCGGTGGTGTCAACAGCATGCCAAGACAGAAAGCGCCTACAATGATGTAAGGCCGTTTCTCTACCAGTTTGTCTGGCGTGGTCATGCCCATAGAGACCAGGATGATGGTCGCTATCGGCACCTCAAAGGCCAACCCAAAGGCAAAAAACAGGCTGAGGACAAAATCCAGGTACTTGGCAATATCTGTCGCCATCACCACACCTTCAGGTGTGGTACCCGCCATAAAGGCAAAGACCAAAGGGAAAACGACAAAATAGGCGAATGCTACGCCGAGATAGAACAGAAACGCACTGGAGGCGACCAGCGGGATCATCAAGCGTTTTTCGTGCTTATACAGCCCCGGTGCTATAAAAGACCAGACCTGATAAAGAATAAATGGCATTCCGAGAAACATTGACGCCATGAGGGTCAATTTGAACGGCGTCAGGAAGGGGGATGCCACCTCGGTGGCAATCATAGATGAGCCTTCCGGAAGATGGGCCATCAACGGTCCTGCGACCATTACATAAATGTCATTATTAAAATAGAACAGACTCGCAAAGATCACACCGACCGCAATTACCGCCCGCAGCAAACGATCACGCAACTCAAGCAGGTGCGTAACGAAAGGCTGTTCACTTAGGGCGTCTCGCACCCCGTCATTTTCTGTCGTCATGTGGTTGGTTTGATGGGACTATTTCGGGGAATCGACCGGCCGCTCGTCTGTTTCGGATACATTTGCTTCGGTCTTCTCTATGTCCTGAGCCGTTTTATTAGTTTCATTGGCAAACTCGCGTAGCGTACCAGCGGTCTCCTCAACGATCTCTTCGAGGGGATTCATCTGTTTTTTCTGCTCTTCAAGAATCTCTTTCAGCTCTTCAGCCTTCATCTCCTTGTCGATCTCGTTTTTTACCTGGGAGAGCATCTTACGCCCTTTCCCCATCCACTTACCTGCGGTATAGGCCAGCTTGGGCAAGCGTTCTGGCCCAACAACCACTAACGCAACCAGTCCGATGATTGCCAACTCCCAGAAGCCAATATCAAACATAAGCGGATATAACCTGCTACTCAGTTAACCAGTATTGGCTTCAAGATTTTTTCGAATCAGAGGACTCTTCCTTTTTGGTCACCTCACCCTCGATAATCTTCTCTTCCTCTGCCTGCTCTATCCGAGCGCTGTCATCGTTCTTTTTCTTTTCATCGGACATGGCGCCCTTAAAGCCTTTTACAGCATTGCCAAGATCTGAGCCGATATTTTTGAGCCGTTTGGTTCCAAACAGCAGCAGTACAATTACCAGAACAATCAACAACTGCCAGATACTGATTCCACCAAAACCCATATTCTTCTCCATCTCAAAACTACGGCCCGTTTCGGAATGAACGGATTGCCAACTGAAACAATCTCCCGGATTACGGATAGCAACCTACGGAAGAACCTGATAATAACCGAAAAAAACTATCTGCGCAGGGTTTTTAACCCGCGCCTTACTTATCCCGCTGAGCCTTCTCTTCCAGCCCGGAAAGACCGAATCGCCGATTCAGCTCATCCAGTACATCCTGGGGTTTCAGTCCTTGATGGGCCAGAAGCACTAAAGTATGGAACCAGAGGTCAGCCGTCTCATAGACGATCTTACTGTTATCCCCATCCTTGGCGGCCATGACGGTCTCAGTCGCCTCTTCACCAATCTTTTTCAAGATAGCATCGAGACCCTTACTGTAGAGTTTGGCTACATAGGATGAGTCAGGGTCAGCGGTTTTTCTCGCTTCCAGAACTTCCGACAGGCGCTCTAATTGGTCACTCATAATCGAACCTCTACGCCCTGATCCGCCATGAACTGCTTGGCCTCTTCTATGCTGTACTCGGCAAAATGAAAAATACTGGCGGCCAGCACGGCATCTGCGCCACCCTGGACCACGCCATCGACCAAGTGCTGCAGGTTGCCCACACCACCCGATGCGATCACCGGCACTGTCACGGCATCACTGATAGCCCGCGTCAACGCCAGATCAAAGCCGATTTTGGTGCCATCCCGGTCCATACTGGTCAGGAGAATCTCACCCGCCCCGTATTCCACCATCTTTTTCGCCCACTCGATCGCATCCAACCCCGTTGGTTTACGCCCACCATGGGTAAAGATCTCCCACTTGTCAGGCTCGCCCTCTGCGCTGGTGCGTTTGGCATCTATCGCCACCACAATGCACTGAGAACCAAAACGGGTCGTGGCCTCTTTGACAAACTCTGGATTGAACACGGCCGCCGTATTAATAGCAACCTTGTCCGCACCGGCGTTAAGCATCCGGCGCACATCATCGGCCTTTCTGATGCCCCCACCCACTGTCAGTGGGATAAACACCTCACTCGCCACCTGCTCGACCACATGCACAATAGTCTCGCGGTCATCTGAGCTGGCAGTGATATCCAAAAAAGTAATCTCATCGGCCCCTTCTCGATTGTAGCGCCGGGCCACTTCTACCGGATCACCGGCATCTCGAATATCGACAAACTGGACACCTTTTACAACACGTCCTGCGTCAACATCCAGACAGGGAATAATTCTTTTCGCCAGCATTTTCAGTGATCTCTCAATTGAATGACCATCAACAGACTAACTGCTCAGACTATCGGCAAGCGACTGTCCGGCAGCAAAATCCAGCGTGCCTTCATAGATGGCACGACCTGTTATGGCACCCATGATATTGGCCGTCTCTGCCTTACAAAGGGCTTCAATATCACCGATATCAGTAATACCACCGGAGGCCACAATGGGGATATTGACCGCATTAGCCAGGGCGGCCGTTGCTTCCACATTTGGGCCGGTCATCATGCCATCCCGGCCGATATCTGTATAAACAATGGCTGACACGCCGTCCTGCTCAAACCGGCGTGACAGCTCGGTCACTTCTTGATCAGTAACCGTTGCCCAGCCATCAATAGCCACCATGCCCTCTTTAGCGTCCAGGCCGACAATGACATGTCCAGGAAAAGCGGCACAGGCGCGGGCGACAAACTCCGGCTCTTTCACGGCCTGGGTTCCGATAATAACGAAATCGACACCCGCTTCCAGATAGGCCTGGATAGTCTTTTCATCACGGATACCACCGCCTACCTGAATCGGCAGATCAGGATAGGCCTTGGCAATCGCCTGGATCACACCGCCATTGACGGGCTCACCGGCAAAGGCCCCATTCAAATCCACCAGATGCAACCGACGTGCCCCAGCTTCGACCCAGCGGCCTGCCACTTCGACCGGATCATCAGAGAAGATGGTTTCGTCTTCCATTCGGCCCTGGCGCAGTCGGACACAGTGACCATCTTTTAGATCAATAGCGGGAATCAGTAACACAGTTCAGTACCTATATGTATGACGGCTCAATCGGTGGGAGAGTTAACTATCCCAATTTACAAAATTCTGTAGCAGACGCAGACCAGCGTCGGCACTTTTTTCCGGGTGGAATTGGGTGGCAAACAGATTATCCCGAGCAATCACACTGGTGAACGGGATACCATAATCTGTAGTCCCGGCTACCAGTTCACGGTCGTCCGGGTCGATATAGTAACTGTGCACAAAGTAGAAACGGGTCTCATCATCAATCCCTTCCCAGAGCGGATGATCGAGGGTTTGACGCACTCGGTTCCAGCCCATTTGAGGAATTTTCAGCCTATTACCATTAGCATCACGTGATTCAGGAAAGTGTCGCACCTGCCCCTCAAACAGCCCCATCAGCGGCGTGCCCTGGTTCTCTTCACTGAAACCCATCAACACCTGCATACCCATGCAAATTCCGAGAAAAGGCTTTGTTTTGGCCGCTTCCAGTACGGCCCGGTTCAGATGATGATCCGATATCGCCGCCATACAATCACGGGCAGCACCCTGACCGGGAAATACGACCCGATCAGCATTCAGGATCAGTTCGGGATTATCGGTAACATGCACCTGGTCGCCGGTCCCTGCGACATGTGCAATCGCCTTCGAGACAGAACGCAGGTTTCCCATGCCATAATCAATGACTGTAATGGATTTTGACATATCTTAAAACTGCCAGCTTAAATGGGATTAAAGAGAGCCTTTGGTGGAGGGGATCACCCCGGCCATCCTGGGATCAGGTTCCAGCGCCATACGCAGTGCCCGGCCAAACGCCTTAAACACCGTTTCAGCAATATGATGGCTGTTGCGACCTTTCAGATTATCGACATGCAGGGTTACACCGGCATGGTTGACGAAGCCCTGAAAGAACTCATAGAAAAGATCCGTATCAAAGGCACCAATCATGGCGCGGGGAAAGGTCACATCAAACTCGAGCCCTGGCCTGCCAGAAAAATCGAGCACAACCCGGCTTAACGCCTCATCCAAGGGGACGTAGGCGTGGCCATAACGATAGATCCCTTTCTTATCACCAATGGCCTGGGCAACCGCCTGGCCTATTGTAATGCCGATATCTTCGGCGGAGTGATGACCATCTATGTGCAGATCGCCCTGTGAACTGACGGCGAGATCAATCAGGCCATGACGCGCCACCTGATCCAGCATGTGCTCCAGAAAGGGCATACCCGTATCCAAGTTTGATTCTCCCGAACCATCCAGATTCAGGCTGACCTTAATTCGGGTCTCCAGGGTGTTACGTTCGATCTCAGCTTTACGCTGCATGGGGCGACTCCAGCGGGCTCACGTCGTCAATTGAGTACGATTACTGACCACTTAAACATGGTAAAAAGAGCATTCTATGGGAAATGGGTGATTTGTCCAAGGACGGACTTATGTCGCGGGGGGATGGACGCCCAGGAGCGACGGTCCAAGGACGGACTTATGTCGCGGGGGCGCGACGCCATGGATGGAGGAGGTAGAGCGAAGCAGGAGTCAGAGCCGAGGGCCGCCCAATAAAAGCGATTCACACCTTCAACCAAAAGGTCACCGGCCCATCATTGGTCAATGAAACCTGCATGTCGGCCCCAAACTGCCCCATCTCAACAGGCGCATGTAATGCCACGGCCTGCTGACAAATGTAATCAAACAGCCGCCCCCCCTCATCCGGACTTGCCGCTGAGGAGAATCCGGGACGGGTCCCTTTCCGGGTATCGGCCGCCAGGGTGAATTGCGGCACAAGCAGCAAGCCCCCGTGGATATCCCGTAAGCTGAGATTCATCCGCCCATCAGCATCAGGAAATACCCGGTAGCCAAGCAGACGCTCCAGCAGCCGATCGGCCAGCTGAGACGAGTCATTCCGTTCGACACCGACCAGAACCAGTAAACCCCGGTCAATTTCTGCAACACGTTGGCCAGAAATTTCAACCGAGGCGGCAGACACGCGCTGAAGAAGACCTATCATACTGATATAAATACGTATTTTATAATAATGATTCGGTTTTGCATGGTAGGCTAAAGTAACTACAACCTATGGCCGCTTCAGATTTATCCTACAAAACCCCGAGATTCACCGCACAACATAGCCACATGAAGCGTGGCAATCTATAGCTGTCGCCAAACAAGGATACCCATGGAGCGGCCCACACCTCAAGGAAGAATCCACGGACTGGAACCCTTTGCCAACCAAGCCCGGCGACATACCCCGACAGCAAGGATTGCTGCCGGGGTTTTTCATTGTCTACGATAAATCGGAAACCGTACTTCTTGATGCCCGCTTACGCTCATGCTCTTTGAGATGGCGTTTGCGAATACGGATCGCACTTGGGGTCACTTCGACCAGTTCGTCCTCTTCAATAAATTCCAGCGCCTGCTCAAGAGAGAAGCGAACCGGCGGAGTCAGCACGATATTCTCATCGTTGCCAGCCGCGCGAATATTGTTCAGCTGCTTCCCTTTCAGTGGATTTACTGTCAAGTCATTGGCCCGGGCATGAATACCGATCACCTGTCCCTCATAGACGGCCATACCATGCTCGGTAAACAGACGCCCCCGCTCCTGCAGGTTGAACAGGGCATAGCCCAGTGCTTTACCCGTGGAGTTGGCAATCATTACGCCATTGTTACGTGGCGCTATTCCACCATGCTGAGCGGGACCATAGTGGTCGAATACATGGTAAATAAGCCCTGATCCTGATGTGAGTGTCATAAACTCGGTCTGAAAACCGATCAGTCCACGGGACGGGATAATATAGTCCAGACGTACACGGCCTTTCCCATCAGGCACCATGTCCTGCAGGTCGCCTTTGCGACTCCCAAGGGCCTCCATGATGCCGCCCTGATCATCCTCCTCTACATCGACAGTCAACTGCTCATAGGGTTCGCAGACCTCGCCATCCACTTCGCGGAAGATAACCTCTGGCCGGGATACCGCCATTTCATAACCTTCCCGGCGCATGGTCTCCAGCAAGATTGACAGGTGCAGCTCACCACGACCAGAGACCTTGAATTTCTCGGGATCGGTTCCCTCTTCTACCCGTAGGGCAACATTGTGAATCAACTCCCGTTCCAGGCGATCTTTCAGCTGTCTGGAGGTGAGATATTTACCCTCTTTTCCTGCAAACGGCGAGGTATTCACCTGAAAGGTCATGCTCACAGTCGGCTCATCAACCGTCAGGGGAGACATAATCTCAGCATGCTCAGGATCACATAAGGTATCGGATACATTAGGTGCCGCAATACCGGATAGCGCCACAATATCACCTGCCGAGGCACTCTCAACTTCAACCCGTTCAAGTCCAATAAAACCAAATACCTTGCCAACCTTTTCACGCCGCTGATCACCGTCACGGGTTATCAGGGTAATCGGCATATTTTTACGAATGGTTCCGCGGGTAATTCGCCCCACGGCGATAGCACCCAAATAGCTGTTATAGGCCAGTGTTGAAACCTGCATCTT
>ATLU01000112.1_pt1 | contig 28240 bp, 24 predicted proteins | sample 178751 | NCBI WGS metagenome assembly ATLU01 (sample SAMN02211837, study PRJNA209200) | bioreactor metagenome | isolation source: day 23 sample from continuous culture bioreactor inoculated with sediment... | place: Germany: Wadden Sea | collected 2011
AGGGAACACCTGCTTGACTAGATAACTCGCTACCAATAGGGGTGTTCTCATAGTCGTTGATACATTGTGCAACGGCTATATCATTACCTGCGTTGTCGAGACAGACAATCAGCCCTTTGGATGCGCGCACATCACCACTCTTGATGGGCAACCAGTTGGGTGGAACACCGGCATCCTCTACCTTCTCAAGCAGATTGGCCAGGCCATCAATAGCATCTGCCTGGGATGGTGGCGACCAAACGAGGGTTAGTAGCAGGGGCAGAATAAATAACAGGCTGCAGCGCCGGCACATGAAAAGTTTTTTCATGGCGGCTATCTCCTATCCAGGGATTCAGTAGCCTTGTCAGCAGATAATCGCTGTTTGATGTCGGCGACGGTGATGATGGTGCCATCAGGGGATTGGAGACGGGTGGCATCGGGTTTTTGCAGAATGGCCTTCCAGTCAGCATTTGGGCCGACTGGAAGTGGTGGTGCGGTACTCACCTTGCTTCGTGTAAGTGAGCGGCCGAGGCGTTCTTCCAGGAGGGGCTGGATGAACTTGAGTTGAGCTACGGTGAGTCTTTTCCCCGATGGCAACTGAAGTGTCTCGGTATCGGGAAGGGTTAGCGAGGCTTCCAGATCTGATCGGCTGCTGATGGCCCTGCCCTTGGCGGCTGGTAGGGCACGAAGTGCGGCAGGTAAACCTGTGCCGCTGTTTCGTGATGACTTCATTCGCTTGGAAAGGGCGGTCAGTCTTCTGAGATCGCCTGCCCGTACTGTCCCCCCAGCGGGTAACTGCACACGGGTAGCTGCAGGAAGGGCGACCAGCGAGCCTTGCGGAAGTGAGGGTTTGAACTGAATGGTCGCGTTTGTCGACTGGAGGGATTCACCTGCCTTGGGTAACTCGGCAGAGAAGACGCTGGCAGAGGTAAAGCCGATGCCCGATAGAGATAAAAGCAGAGTGAATCGGATGGATTGCGGGGAAAGCGTAAGCATGATGACCTCCATTGTCTTGCATCTTGACGGTTGCTGATGCCTTGATGGCCTGGGTACAGCTATGAGTCGTGCACAGAGTGGCAGCGGTTCAAACTTATTTCGCTTTGGTATAGTTGGATTTTAGGCAGTGGTTATGATTTGCGCTATAAAACTTTTTTCTAGGAAGTTCTTGTGTAGGGCAAATTGTGCTGTTCTATAAAGGGTGTTACAGATAAGGGGTGCTGTTCTATAAAGGGTGTTACAGATAAGGGGTGCCGTTCGTTAAAAAAGAATGGCAAAGCCTCGTTCTTAAAAAAGCAGGAGTAATGATGCTTCGCTCTTAAAAAAGCAGGAGTAATGATGCTTCGCTAGAACAAACCTTTCCATAACCCGATCATGCTGATGATCAACAGAGCTGTTCCCAGCACTTGGAAAAACAGAGGGGATTCGGCATTAAGCATTTTCTTGTGGAAGCGTAGGCCAATCAGGTGACCGACAGTGGCGCAGGGTAGCAGCCACAGCTGGTGAATAAGCTGCAGATCTATTCCTACCGCAATGAAGGCGGCCATCTTGATTGTGACCAGGATAAACCAGAGGACGAACAGCGTGTCGCGCAGTTGATGTTTATCCACATGATTGGCAAATACGGCAATGATCAGTGGTGCGCCAATCAAGGATGAACCGCTGATATAACCGCCCAGCATCAGGAACAGGGCGTCAACCGTTTTGCTGTTGCTCCGAAAGGGCCGGTTTAGTAGGTAGCCGACGGCATAGATTGAGACAATGACAAAGATGATACTGCTCATTAAGGCGGCAGGCAGTGTGATCAGACCTAATACACCTAACAGCTTTGGTATGATCATGATCATAAAGGCGTAGCGTAGATAACCCCAATCAATGTTTTGACTGAAGGCTTTTTTTTAACTTCAGTTTTCTGATTCTTCCATGCACTGACCAGAACTGTGGATGAAGAGAAGATCAGAAGATGAATGGCAATGATGGGCAGAAAGATGAGCGGGTTGTTATCAATCAGCAACAGAAAGGGCAACGAAAGTGCGGCCCCGCCAAAGCCAAGCCCTGAACGCACGAAACCACTCCAGACGAAGATCAGCGCAATCAGGAGGTAGTGGTGCCACAGGAGTTCTGCCACGGCTATGCTACTCAGCGGTTTTCAGAATGGGGTCAAGAAATAGATCCAGTAACTGGTCACCACTCTTTTTCAGATCCAATCTCTTTATACCCGGTTCCAGATAGATATGGATCATGCCAAGCAGGTAACTCATGAAGGCCTGACTGAGTAGTGCGGTTGGTAAGGGTGAACGGAGTGCTTTGCGTTTCTTCAGCGTTGCGAAGGCCCGCTCCATAGTGTCATGCAGCTCGATATGCTTATCTGTTAAAAACCGTTGTAGCTCAGTTTGTTCATCGGTAAATTCTACACTGTGCATCACAATACGTATTGCCTGTCCCAATTCGGGTTGAGTAACCACGCGCTGAACAAGTTTTTTAATGGTATGCCGAAAGTGCTCTGCAGGTGCCTTGGGGTCGAGATGTCTGAGTTCTGTGGAAAATGAGTCATGTAGTGTGCTGGCATTGCGTTCCCAAAGGGCGCGGATAACAGCCTCTTTGTTATCGAAGTGCCAGTAGACGGCACCGCGGGTCATGCCAGCTTCAGTGGCGATATCATTCAAGGTTGTCTTCGCAATGCCTTGATGAATAAAGAGTTTGGTTGCGGCATCCAGCAGAGCGTGATAGGTCAGTTCTGCTTGTTCCTTGGTTTTTCTTGCCATTGATTCACCTGACACTGGTAATCTAACTTAAGAGCGATTATTATACATTCGGGAACGTATGTATAGTGGTTTTTACTTTCCAGCAGGCAACAAGTTAGCGTGACTGCCGGGGGCAATAAATACGTGCATCTTGGGATGGGTGAGTGATCACCTTTTTTTAGCTCTATAAACATGCGCAGATGTATGTATAAAGAGGGTGTTATGAATTTTTCTCGTGTGATTGCCCTGGTTGGTTATGTTTCTGTCTCCTTAGTGCTGACGGCTTGTACCGATACGGAAGAACAGACGACCAGTGAATTAACAGAGCGGGCCCGACCGGCATTGATTGTAAAGGTGCAATCCGCTGCCCTGAGCGCAATGCGAAGCTATCCAGGGACATTGGATTCGACAAAACAAGCTGATATCGCTTTTCGAGTGAGTGGTCAGTTGATGGAGCTGGTTGCCAAGGCCGGTATGCGGGTGAAACAGGGTGATCTGCTGGCAAAACTGGATGCGGCAGAGTTCAATAATATCCTGGCAGTACAGCGGGCACGTTATGAGCTGGCCAAGATTCAACATGGTCAGGCCAGTGCGCTGTTGAAGAAGAAGATTGGCAGTCAACTACAGTTCGATCAGGCTGTTGCTGAAATGCGTTCAGCCAAGGCCTCCCTGGATCAGGCTAGTGATAATCTGGACTATACCCGTTTGCTTGCCCCGTTTGATGGGATTATTGCCCGTGTGGATGTGGAGAACTACCAAGCGGTTCAGGCCAAATCGACCATTCTTCAACTGCAGGACAACAGTCAGCTTGACCTGCATTTTAGTGTGCCAGAGTCGCTGATTGCACAACTCAAAGTGGTCGAAAATCCCGAAGTCATTAACAACTACTGTGGTGAGGTCAGTTTCAGTACTCATCCTGAAAAAAGATACCGGGCCTGTCATAAAGAGCACGAATCGGTCCCCGATGCATTGACCCGCAACTATGCCGTCGTCTTTACACTGGAAGCCATCACTGATTTCGCGGTATTGCCGGGAATGACCGCAACCATCGAGCTCGACTTCTCCTTGCTGTTGGCTGAAACCCACAACAGTGGTCTGTTGGTTCCGGTTGAAGCTGTTTTTGAAAAACAGGGGCAACGCGCCGTCTGGCAGGTTGATGGCGATGGGCGAGCCCGGCTTATGCCGGTTGAGGTGGGACGGTTTGAAGGCGAACGGATTGAGATTATATCCGGGTTAAAAGGGGGTGATAAAGTGATCGCTGCTGGTGTCACCGCTGTCAGCGAAGGGATGTTGGTTAAACCTCTGGTTAAAGAGCGGGGGTTGTAATTCGTCATGAGTATTACCGCCTATACGATTCGAAACAGAACCATAAGCTGGATGGTGGTGTTACTGCTGATTGGTGGTGGCATCCTCTCGTTTAATGGTTTAGGTCGGCTTGAAGATCCCTCGTTTACCATTAAGCAGGCTTTGATCTTTGTCGATTATCCTGGCGCTTCAGCGCAGGAGGTAGAAGAGGAGGTCACCCTGCCGATCGAGAATGCCATACAGCAGCTTCCCTATCTGGATCACATTACCTCAACCTCCAGTGCTGGCACTTCACAGATCATGGTTGAGATGAAGAGCATCTACCGTAAAGATGATCTGGCCCAAATCTGGGATGAGATGCGGCGCAAGATCAACGATATGCAATCCCTCCTGCCTCCGGGTGTTTCTGCACCGCGTATAATGGATGATTTTGGTGATGTGTTCGGTACCTTTTTAGCGGTGACGGGGGATGGGTACAGTTATGAGGCTTTAGCCGATTATGCCGATTATCTGCGGCGTGAGTTGGTGCTGGTTCCCGGCGTGGGTAAAGTTAATGTGGGTGGGCGGTTAGTCGAACAAATATTTATTGAGGTCAGCCGCTCAAAAGTTACTGCCAGTGGCTTTTCAATGGGAGATATTCAGAACCTGCTAAGTGCCCATAATCTCGTGGCTGATGCCGGCTCCGTTCGTGTCGGTAGTGAATATATACGTATTAGCCCACGCAGTAGCAATCAACTTGGTTTGAGCAGTCTTGAGAATCTGTTGATTGGAAATCTGGGCGGGCAGTTGGTCTATCTCAAGGATGTGGCAGCCATCACGAAGGGTTATGCCGATCCGCCGCAACATATTTATCGATTTAATGGTCAACCGTCTTTAACCCTGGGCCTCTCTTTTTCACCTGGTGTCAATGTAGTTGAGGTGGGCGAGGCGATTGATGCCCGTTTACAGGCGTTGGATAACCAGCGTCCGGTCGGTATAGAAATCAGCTCTATCTATAATCAACCCGGTCAGGTTGAGGCATCAGTCAATGCCTTTCTGATTGGCCTGGGCCAGGCGGTGGTGATCGTGGTGTTGGTGCTTCTGTTCACCATGGGGCTTCGCCCCGGCATCCTGATGAGTGGCGTCCTGTTGCTGACTATCTTTGGCACATTCATTCTGATGTTGATCTTTGATATTGAGTTGCATCGTATTTCACTTGGGGCGTTGATTATTGCATTGGGTATGCTGGTTGATAATGCGATTGTCATAACCGAAGGGATTATGATCAGTCTCAAGCGGGGCATGAGCCGCATGGAGGCAGCTGTGACGATCGTCGGTCATACACGCTGGCCTCTGTTGGGGGCGACCATTATTGCGATTGCAGCCTTTGCACCCATTGGGTTATCACCTGATGCCAGTGGTGAGTTTACCGGTAGTCTGTTCTGGGTGTTATTGATCTCGCTGTTTTTGAGTTGGGTTTTTGCCGTTACGCTGACACCCTTCTTCTGTTACCTGATGTTCCGGGAAGAGAGTGAGGCCGATAATAAAAAAGCACAGCCCTATCAGGGCGCGGCCTATCAGATTTATCGCTCCTTGTTACATCTCGCCCTGCATTATCGCTGGAGCACGATGGCGCTTATGTCGGCAGCACTTTTTGCGGCAGTGGTTGGGTTTGGTCAGGTAAAACAGGCCTTTTTCCCTGCCAGCTCTTTACCCATGTTTATGGTGGAGTACTGGTTGCCTGAGGGGAGTGACATACGGACGGTAAATCAGGATCTATCCGCACTGGAACAGCAGGTATTGGCACTACCGGAAGTGGAGCAGGTTACGGCCACTATTGGTCGTGGGGCAGAGCGATTCATGCTCACCTATGCACCCGAACTTTCGTATCCCAGTTATGCCCAACTGATTGTTCAGGTCAAGACGTACGATCAGATACAACTGACTATTTCCCAATTAAGAACGCTACTGAATGACCAGTATCCACAGGCGTTTACCAAGTTCCAGCGTTTTGAATTGGGTCCAGGCACCAAGGCCAAGGTTGAAGCGCGTTTAATTGGACCAGACCCCGCCGTATTGCGTGAGTTGGGTTCGCAGGTAAAGGCGCTGTTTGATGCAGAGCCGGATGCCATCAATGTGCGACAGGATTGGCGTCAACGCACCAAACTCCTGCGCCCCGTTTTTGATGAAGCCGAGGGGCGTCGCCTGGGTATCAGCAAGCGTGATCTGGAACAGGCGCTGGCCATGAATGTGCAGGGTCAGACGGTAGGTCTTTATCGTCTTGGGAGTAAAATGCTGCCCATTGTGGTGCGTCCACCCGCAGAGGAACGCAATACAGTCACCCAGTTGCAGGATATTCAGGTCTACAGTCCAGCAAGGCAGGCCTATGTCAATATTGGTCAGGTTGTTAAGCAGGTTGATCTTGAGTGGGCGGATCCACTGATCAAACGCCGGGACCGTAAGCGCACTTTGGCCGTCTTGGCTGATCCGGCTGATGGCCTGATGCCTGCGGCCTTGCATGCCAAGATGCGGACAAAGGTGGAAACCGTCGAACTCCCCACCGGCTACACATTGATGTGGGGTGGGGAATACGAGGCACAACAGAAGGCCAATAAGGCTGTGTTTGCCTTTGTACCTTTGGGTCTGTTGGTGATGGTGGTATTAACCGTTATCCTTTTCAAATCGGCCCGCCAGGCACTGGTGGTCTGGATTACCGTGCCGCTGTCAATTATAGGCGTTACGCTTGGTCTGCTGAGTACGGATTCACCCTTCAGTTTCATGGCGTTGCTAGCGGTATTGAGCTTGATTGGTATGCAGCTCAAGAATGGCATTGTGCTGGTTGAAGAGATCAAACGTCTGCAGGAGGAGCTGAATCAGCCTTGGTTGCAGGCTATTACTGAGGCGGCCATCAGTCGTCTACGTCCGGTCACCATGGCGGCTATAACCACCATTCTGGGTATGGTGCCGCTATTGAGTGATGTTTTCTTCCAGCCAATGGCCGTGACCATTATGTTCGGACTGGGTTTTGCAACCCTCCTTACACTGATTGTAATACCCGTGCTTTTTGCTCTGTTTTATCGAGTCAAAGGGTACTGAATATCCTGGTAAAGCTTCTAATAATTGCATTTCAGAGGGGTAGTTTAATGATCCTGGTCAACTGTGGATTGGTCTCTGGTGATAATTTGGCGAATTAATTAAAGCTATCCCGATGGGAAACCGATAAACCTACTGTCACTCGTCACATACTGATGGAAGGCCTTTCGGTTTCCGTTGCTTAAGCTTGGGGGAGGGGCTGCGATATTCTTTTCGTAATTAGTACCTCTAGCGTGCATTAAACGACTCGCTACAGTTTTGATCAGGGAAGCTAACACTATGAAATCTCTTTTTATGCGTATGCGCAGTGTTCACTGGATCGGTATCATTCTACTGGTGGCTAATGCTCTAATACTGACTGAAAACAGCTGGTCGATGATTATTCAGCTGGTCGTTGCGGCGGTTGTACTGGTACATGACCTGGATGAAAAGCGCTGGGGAGTGGATGCACTGAAGCAGATGTCCAGCTATATGGAGCATTTTGCAAAACGGGATCTTTCACAAGAGTGCAAGGTAAATGCTCGCTTCAATACAGAAATTGGGCAAGTACTGTCCGTGATTGATAGCTTTCGTAACAGCATTCGCTCTGCACTGCTTGAGACCAAGCAGTTCGCCAATTCAAACAAAAATGCCGTGCATGACATCAACCGTATGACGGGTGAGATTGATGGTCGCATTAACAGTATTGCTGCGTTGATTCAGCAGACCCATGATGAATTGGCTGAACTTGATCAGATAACGGCCAGTCTTGTAGATGATGCTGAACAAAGTCAGACATTGATCCAGCAGGTCAGTGACAACCTGAGCAGCTCTCAGAAAGGTTTCACTGAATTTGGTGATAAGTTGCGACACTACTCTGCCAGTAATGGCGAACTGGCCAGTGAAATCGCACAGCTATCCAGTAATACAGAACAGGTAAAAGGTGTTCTTACCGTGGTCAATAGTATTGCTGAGCAGACGAATCTACTGGCGCTTAATGCGGCTATTGAGGCCGCCCGGGCGGGTGAGCAGGGGCGCGGTTTTGCGGTAGTAGCCGATGAGGTTAGAGGGCTGGCCGTTCGCACACAGCAGAGTCTGGAGGAAATACACAAAATCATTGCTGATATCACCTCTTCAGTTACGACGTCAACGAGTAAAATGAAAAGTCAGACAACTCTTCTGGATGATGTTATGAGCAGTATGGAAAGTACCATTCAACTGATTAATGCCGCTACCCATGATGCAGCTACAGCATCCAGTCAGATGGAACATACCGTCAATGCCTCAACTCTGTCAAAGCAGAAAAATGCCCAAATAGTTGATTGTGTGTCACAGGTCAAAGCGTTTTCCCGGGCGAATATGGAAGCGATCACCGAGATCGCTGATCGTGTTCAGCAGCAAGTGGCAATGGAAGAAACTATGCAGTTGAAGCTGGCAGAATTTAAACTGTGATTAAACCAAAATTGCAGCGCTTAAATAGATGCATGTAACCCCATCTTGTCCTGTGACATAAAGTCGAGCTCTGGACCTTTCGGGACAATACCGCTTGGGTTAAGGGTGGGGTGGCTTGTGTAGTAGTGTGTCTTGATGTGATTCATATTGACGGTCTCTGCAATACCGGAGTGTTGGTAGAGTGCGCGCACATAGGCCCACAGATTGGGGAAGTCCGTTATCCGCTGATGATTACACTTGAAGTGACTGTAGTAGACAGGGTCAAATCGGAGCAGTGTGGGGAATAGTCGCCAGTCGGCCTCGGTTATCTGGTCGCCAAGTAGATAACGGTTTTCACTGAGACGTTGTTCTAACGTATCCAATGCAGTAAACAGGTTGTCGAAAGCCTGTTCATAAGCCGACTGGCTGTTTGCAAAGCCGGTTTTGTAGACGCCATTATTAATGTTGTCGTAAATAAAGGCATTGATCTCATCAATCTCAGGTCGTAACGCTTCGGGATAATAATCTACAGTGTGTTCACTCCATTCATTAAAGGCACTGTTAAGCATGCGAATGATCTCTGAGGATTCATTGTTTACGATCAAATCCTGTTTCTTGTCATACAGTATTGGAACGGTGACTACACCGTCATAACCGGGGGATACGCGATTATAAAGTTGTTCCAGTTTTTGATAGCCGTGAATATGATCAACAGTTGATCCCGGATAGGTGCTGAACACCCAGCTCTCTTTTGGCATTATGGGATTGACTACGGATACGCTGATCAGTTTTTCCAGGCCCTTCAGTTTACGGAAGATCAGGGTGCGATGTGCCCACGGGCAGGCATGCGAGATATAGAGGTGATAGCGATCAGGCTCTGCTTTGAAATTTCCTTTACCTGTTGGTCCCGCATCACCCGTTGGGGTGATCCAGTTTCTGAACTGGGATTCCCAGCGAACGAATTCACCCTTGTCATTATTTTTCATGGCAGTTCCTTAAAATCAATATTGAGGTTGAATAGATGAACAGGCTATTGTCCTGGAAGATCAAATAGTAGTATTTCAGCATGATCGATTCCATCTAACTGCACGCAGGCTTCATCTTTCAGCGTAATTGCATCACCGGCTTTAAGCGTTTCGCCATTAACCATCGCTTCTCCTCTGGCAATATGCACATAAGCAATTCGCTCAGATGAAAGCGTATAGCTAGCAGACTCTTCACTATTCAGCAGTGCGCCATAGAGCAAACCATCCTGATGTGCGCTGATTGAGTTATCACGGCCGTCCGGTGAAACCAACAGTTTCAATTGTCCCTGTCGTTCTGATAATGGATAGTGCTGTTGAGCATAGCCCGGCTCTACACCTCTCTTATTCGGCTGCAGCCAGATCTGCAGTAGTTGTACGGCCTTATCATCAGAGGGGTTGTGCTCGCTATGTGAGATGCCACGCCCCGCACTCATTCGTTGAATGTCACCCGCGCGAATGACAGAACCATTGCCCATGCTGTCCTGGTGTGCGAGCTCGCCCTCCAGTACATAGGTGACGATCTCCATATCGCGGTGACTATGAGTATCAAACCCGGCGGATGGTGTTATTCGGTCATCGTTAATCACCCGCAAAATTGAGACACCCATATGTTTTGGGTCATAGTAGTTGGCAAAGGAAAAACTGTGATAGCTCTCAAGCCAGTCATGTCGGCCTATGCCCCGTTCTGTTGCCCGCCTGATCTGCTTCATGTTGCGCTCCTTGGTTGATGTATAGAGTTTAGTTATCTATTATTGAGTAATAAATACCATTAAAAGCAATTAACTATTACAAAAAATGAAACAATATGACCTGGTAGCACTTCGCAGCTTCATTGCTGTGGTCAATGCTGGCAGCTTTAACAAAGCTGCAGAGCTGTTGCAGAGTAGTACTGCTGCAATAAGTCGCCGGATTGCGGCACTGGAAGCTGAATTGGGTGTTCGACTGCTGAACAGAACCACCCGGCGTATTGATCTGACTGAATCAGGAAGACAGTTCCACCGCGATATCACAGCTATTCTCGAAGCGTTGGAAGAGGCGGAAGAGCGGATTAATTGTGATCATGAGGCAATCAGCGGTACCTTGCGGATTGCGGCGCCATTGAGTTTTGGTACTCAGTGTCTGGGACCACTCTTGCCTGCGTTTCTGCGGCAGTATCCGGAGCTGCGGTTACAGGTTCAGTTAGAGGATCGCTTTACCGATCTGATTGCTGATCAGGTGGATCTCTCGATTCGCATCGGGTCACTAACTGATTCAACCTATGTGGCGACGCATATTGCTGAGCTTCCCCGGGTTGTCTGTGCTTCACCTACCTACCTGAAGCAGATGGGGGTGCCTCGTATACCTGCTGATCTCAAATCCCACAACTGTTTGCACTATAATAATGTCAGCTTGCGAGAGGAGTGGAGCTTTCAGGGTGAGCGTGGCACGATAAGCGTTGAAGTGGGTGGGTCGTTTTGTGCCAATAATGGCGAACTGCTACGGGAAGCGGCACTCCAGGATTTGGGTATTATCTCACTGCCGCGATTTATAGTAGATGAAGTGCTGGAGCAGGGCGCGTTGACACAAATATTATCCAGTTATACAACAGCAATGATGGGTCTATACGTATTGCGACCAACCCGCAGTTATACACCAGCCCGGGTACAGCGCTTTATTGAATATCTTAAGGGCGCCTACAGAGATATAGCCTGATTAATTCGAATTTCTGACGTTAATATCACTTCACCCGAGGGCATGATGGGCCTGTTAACATTTATTAAATCACTGGTCAGTTCAATTGAAACCGAGTCATCACCGCCACTTCCAATGGAGGAGTATAAAGGGTTTCAGATTACTCCCGATCCCTTACTTGAAGATGGACAGTATCGCGTACGGGGTGTCATTAAGCAGGGCGAACAGTGTCATGCGTTTATCAGGGCAGACCAACTGCCTAGTCGAGAACTCTGTGCAAGGGAGACGTTACGCAAGGCACGTATCTTGATTGATCAACAGGGTAGTTCACTGTTTAAGTAATATACCCCAACGGCATTGCTCCTATACAGTGAGCAGCGTTATTGAAGGTGTATTCAGGTTTTGATTAGAGGCAAAGCCCCGCACCAGCACAATGTAATCCCCCTCACCAGCTGCACCGGATTCCCATGCAATGCGTCGTGCCAGTTTATTGGGATGGGTATTACCTGCATCTTCAGCCAGTATCGGCAGGGTGCCCCACTGCAGGTTAAAGCGTCGATAGGTTCCCGGGTTACAGGAGATAGCCAGTAGAGGCACGGTAGGTCTTGCAGAGCTTATCGTGACCGCCGACATGCCGCTGTTGGAAAGGCTGATAATCACCTTGGCTTGCATCTGTTTAGCCAGTGTTGCCGTACTGTGAGCAACGGCATGTCCAAAGGGAATGGGTGCATCAATCTGGCTCAGGTTACGCTCCAGATCAGCAAAGTTGTTCTCTTCAAACAGATAAGCCTCCGTCTGTTGAATAATGCGCGCCATCATTTCTACTGTCTGAATGGGGTAGGTACCAGCGGCGGTCTCACCGGATAGCATTACAGCATCGACTCCTTCTGCAACGGCTTGAGAAATATCTGAGACTTCAGCGCGTGAAGGATGGGTATTCTCCATCATCGACTCAAGCATCTGGGTTGCTACAATAACGGGCCGATTCAGATCACGGGCTCGATTGATCAGCTTACGCTGTGCAACCGGTACCTGTTCAGGACGCAACTCTACACCGAGGTCACCCCGGGCCACCATAATGGCGTCAGATGCGCGGATGATCTCAGAGGCATTCAGCAGGGCTTCAGGTTTTTCAAACTTGGAGATGATGCCCGATTGAAAGCCACCTTCATCGATCAGCTTTTTCAAATCCAGTACATCAGCCTCGGTACGCACAAAAGAGAGCGCCAAAAAATCTACGCCGAGTTCCAGGGAAAATTGTGCATCCAGCTTATCTTTCCTTGTGAGTGAGGGTGCAGAAACCTCAACGCCGGGCAGGTTAATCCCTTTTTTCTCTTTAAGTATCCCGCCCTGAATAACCTCGCAGGAAATTTCACTTTCATTAATGGAAAGAACCTTCAGCTCCAGTTTTCCATCATCCAGCAGGATACGATTGCCGGGCCTCACATCATCAGCTAGTGCGGCGTATTGAGAGGGGATCAGGCCATCATGGCCGACAATATCCCGTGTCGTTACGGTAACTTTATGGCCTGTTTCTAGCGTTATCTGATCATGTTCAAAAAGTCCAGTACGTATCTTTGGCCCACAGAGGTCGGCAAATACAGCGACGGGATTGTCAAGTTCGTCTGCAATGCGGCGGACAGCGTCGTAGGTCGTTTTGTGATCCTCATGCTTTCCATGGGACATATTCAGCCGAAAGACATTGACACCAGCTTCTATGAGCTTGCGGATGACGACAGGATCCGCACTGGATGGGCCCAGTGTGGCTACTATCTTTGTTCTTCTGCTATGCAAAAGATCAAGTTCTGTTTTTATACCCATCTCAGTTTCCTCCACTATTCCAGAATTTATAGCGACTGTTCTGTCAATAACTGAATAGTGGCTGGTGAATGTTGTTCAGTAGCCACATCATGTCGCTACTGATAAAGCTGTGTATAATTGGTCGAATGCCCACACTTGTTATCAAGTCTATTCATTCACCTTTTTTCTGTTGATAGGTTATGCCGAATAGGGATGTTGCATCCATCAGAAGAGTAGGACGAGGTCGGCTGATCCTGTCGCCCTCCTGGTTGATACTTTCTCTGTTTTTGATTGGCGCCATTCTGCTTGCGGTAAATAGCCAGTTAGTCTGGCGTATGGATCAACTTCTGTATGATGTTCAGCTAAAACTCTGGTCGCGGCCACCACCTCAGGATGTGGTTATTGTGGCGGTTGATAGTGGCAGCCTTGCCGAGCTGGGTCGCTGGCCCTGGAAGCGGGGTGTTCATGCCGACTTGATCAATCGGTTATCTGATGAGGGCGCCAAAGCGATCTTTTTGGATATCTTGTTCGCTGAACCAGATCTACAGCATCCGGCGGAAGATGAACGTTTGGCAGAGGCCATTCAACGAAGTAATCGGGTTTTTCTCCCGGTGATCATTGAGCAGTTGAAACAAGATGGTGAATTGAGAGAGACGCTGCCGATGTCCTTGCTGATGGATAAGGCGAAGGGGTTGGGACATGTGGATATCGATCTTGACCCGGATGGAATTGCCCGTCGTGTTTTTCTCAAAGAAGGCGTCGGCTCTGCCAACTGGCCAAGCATCAGTGTGGCAATCTTACAAACCCTAAATCCTGAGCTTGTCACTTCACTGCCGGGTAGTCGGAACCCAGACTCGATTTCAGTCGGGCCTGCTGCCATCGTGCGTGATTATCATGTGCTGCTACCATTTGCCGGTCCTCCTGGTCACTTCGCCCGCATACCCTATAAAAAGGTTCTTCAGGGTGAATATTCCTTGGATTACTTTAAGAATAAAATTGTCCTGGTGGGAGCAACGGCTCCTGGTTTGGGTGACCTGATTCCAACGCCCGTTTCTGGATACAATCGACCCATGTCAGGTGTTGAGATCAATGCCAATTTAATTGATGCGCTGAGGCGTGGGATTGTGATTGAGACGCTGAACATTAAATGGCAACTGCAACTGACGGGAATTATTCTATTGTTGGCGCTTCTGTCATTCCCGTTTATCAAGCCTCGATTGGTCTTTTTGACTGTGGGGGTTATGTTTTTCAGCACCTTGGGACTAACTAGTTTACTGCTGCATGTTGCTCATATTTGGTTTCCACCAACAGCCATATTATCTGGATTACTGATAGGGTTTCCGCTCTGGAGTTGGCGCAGGATGGTGCGCACAGCCCGCTATTTTGAACAGGAACTGATGCGCCTTCGTGAAGAGCCGAGAAGTATTCAGTTTTATGAAGAGTATGGCCATTTTTCCAAAGGACTTGCTTTTCTTCAGGTTGTCTTACAGTTTGATGGTTGGGTTTTGTACGATGCCGCTGGGTTGACGATCAACAGTAGCCATAGTGACATTACTGCAACACCACCAGGCTCTTTGATACTGCTTGGTCAGGCCCGGAAAGAGGAATGGCTGTGGCTGCATATACCACGAGGCAATATGTATTGGCAGCTTGGCATGAGGATCAGCGAGGTGCTGTATCAAGATCGTGAGGCTATGGATTTGCTAACGGAGTATATCGAGCAGTTTGGCGTCAACTATTTGCCTGAACGAAGGGGTAATGTTGAACTGGTTGAACGGCAAGTTCGTCGTGTTCAATCGGCCATTGCTGATCTTCGTTCAACACGCCGGCTATTATCTGACATCCTTCGCCAGATGGTGGATGGTGTCTTGGTCATTAACCTGGGTGGTCAAGTGGTCATGTCCAATCGACAGGCTGCGCATTTTCTTGGACTTAAAACAGAAGTTGAACAACCGTTGTTTGATATTGAGTCGTTAACTGATCAGTTAACTATAAAAGGCTCTTTATCGCTTGGCCATATTTTCAGAGACGTATTGGTTAATGGGAAGGTCATTTCGCTGGAGTGCAGTATGGCTCACCAGAATGAAATGTTGATTCAGATCTCTCCTTTGTCTGAAGCGGGGGGGCGTTTTAACGGCGCTATTATTATCCTGTCCGATATCTCGCAGCTGAAAGAGAGTGAGCGGCAACGAAGCCAAACCTTGAGCTTTCTTTCACACGATTTGCGCTCTCCTTTGACGTCCATGATTTCTATGTTGGAAATTCAAAAATCAGGAGCTGATATTTTAGATGAAACTGAGATGTCTGCTCGAATTGGCCTCTATGCGCACAAAGCATTGCGGCTGGCGGATGATTTTCTCCGGCTTGCCAAGGCAGAAAATGCGGACTATGAAAGCTTCCGTGATACAAATATCGCCTCCATTGCGCATAATGCTGTTGATTCCGTGTTTGCTGAGGCCAAGGCAAAATCTATTAGATTGCAACGTATTATTCAGTGTGAAGATACCTGGATGAAGGCCGATGCGGCGCTGCTGGAAAGGGCGCTCATCAACCTGCTGGAGAATGCCATACGATACAGCCCTGAAGCGTCAGAAGTTACCCTCCGTCTCGAGTCGAATAGTCATGAGGTCAGCTGCTGTGTAGAAGACCAGGGGCAGGGTATTGCGAAAGAAGATCAGGAAAAAATATTTGCGCCCTACCAACAGATCCGTAAAGGGACAAGTAAGGACGAAAAAGGCACAGGGCTGGGTCTGGCCTTTGTAAAAGTAGTTGTTGAGAAACATCGTGGGAACATTAGTGTCCAAAGCGATGTTGATGTAGGAACACAGTTTTGTTTAACCATTCCTACAGTACAAGACGTGTAGTCAGTAACGATCAGTTGGAAAATTTCATTATGATGCAGAAGATTAGACAGTTTTTTGATAGCCATCTGGCTCCAGACTCAAATGACATGTCACACAACCCGGAACATGTACTTAAATTGGCGGTGGCTGTGCTGCTTTATGAGGTGTCTGCATCAGATTTTCAACAATTGCCTGAAGAGAAGGTGGCACTGTTATCTGCTGTCAAAGAAACGTTTTCTCTGAGTGATGATGAGAGTAATGAGCTATTGGTTCTGGCTGAAGCCGAGCATGCGGGTTCAACAGACTATTTTCAATTTACCAGCCTGATAAACCAAAACTATTCTGCAGAGCAGAAGACTGAACTGATTGAAAAGCTCTGGCAGATTGCTTTTTCAGATCAACAGTTACATCATTATGAAGAACATGTGATTCGGCGTCTTGCAGAGCTGCTCTATGTACCACATGCGGTGTTTATCTCCGTCAAGCATAAGGTGAAAAGTCGCCTGACGTAATGCGTATCACCCTATTTACGATAAGGTAAGCTGCGGGTACACCGCGGTGCATGAAGCGCTCTCCGGTGTGTCCGTATTTGACAGTTCTTGAGTGACAGGTAATGATTCGAACTGAGGTGACCTATACGAAGCAGCGGATATTATTGACATAGCTATTGTGCATGATGCTAAACAATCAGGCATAAATGTCCTTAACGCGCCAGAGATGCTGGTTGGCCTATGCGCGCCAGACAGTCCTGTACCCGATCATCCTCTACTGAAAATGCCCGTGTATAAAGGCGTAAACGGAGTATCTGATGGCTGATGAACCGGCCAAATCTAGACAGCTAGTCTCCATTTGTAATCTAACCTCTCTATTGTAGTTAACACCAGAAGAATTGAATTATCCCAAAAAATTGAATGTCGCTGGAAGAAATCGGATCGTGATGTGTTAGCAGTGATGTATGGCGATTATTCATGTCAAATAAACCTGTAAATTTTGTGTTAATGGAGTGTCACTAATGAAAAAACGGCTCAAGCAATACTCACTACTTTCATGCCTCATCGGCAGTCTCTGTTTCAGCTCTGCTCTGTTAGCCTCTGAATCAACCCAGGGAGCGATTGATTTCAGGGTATCTGTCATGACAGCCTTAAAGTGGTATTTGCAGCCCATGGGCGGAATGGCCAAGGGGAAGATAACCTTTGATGCGGCTCTATTTAGGAGTCGTGCGGATGGCCTTGCCAATGTCACCCTTTTGGATATGACCGAGGGTTTTCCAAAAGGCTCGGTAAGTGATACTGACGCACTGCCCAAGATCTGGGATAACTGGGATGATTTTAAATCCAAGTTTCAGGCTCTCCAGAAAGAAGCGAAGGAATTACAGCGAATTGCCGAGGGAGGTAATGAAGCGGCTATGAAAATGCAATTTGGTAAAACGGCGAAGACATGTGGTGGCTGCCATAAAGAGTACAGGAAGAAGAAATAACCGCTTGGCTAATCGTTGGATAGGCCGGGTGACTATAAAGTCGGTCGGCCTGTCTATCTGATAATGTCTTGTTACATGGGTATCTTCTGGATCCATGTGTCATTATTGGTATTATTTCATCCAAATACAGAATAAATTTCCTGTTGGATCAATTTAAAATGAGCAACAATCACACCCTCTTCAAACCTTTTCAGTTGGGTAAAATGACCCTTGCAAATCGCATCGTCATGGCTCCATTAACTCGTAGTCGGGCGGCTGCGGGTTATATCGCCACACCCTTAATGGCGGAATACTATGCGCAGCGTGCATCGGCAGGATTGATTATTGCGGAGGCCTCGCAGATATCTCAACAGGGAATGGGTTACCAGGATACGCCGGGTATCTACAGCACAGAGCAGATTGAAGGCTGGCGCCAGGTCACAGATGCGGTGCACCAACAGGGTGGAGTTATTTTTCTGCAACTTTGGCATGTAGGGCGAGTTTCGCATGAAAAGTTACAGCTAGATGGTGTAAGGCCCGTTGCACCATCGGCAATCCAGGCGGATGCTATGACCTTTGTCGATGGCGAGTTTTGTATCAGCAAGCGAACCCCGTTCGCTGGAACTGCATGAAATCCCCTCTATTGTGAATGACTACCGCCAGGCTGCTGTGAATGCACAAGAAGCTGGCTTTGATGGGGTGGAGATACATGCGGCAAACGGATATTTGATTGATCAGTTTCTGCGGGATGGTTCGAATCATCGAACGGATCAGTATGGGGGATCTATTGATAACCGTTGCCGCTTTTTACTGGAAGTGATGGAGGCGGTTATCGGTGCCATTGGCGCAGAGCGTGTTGGTATCCGTCTTTCACCCGTCAGTCCAGCAAACGGTGTCAGCGATACAGATAACGGGTCACTGTTCAGTTATCTGTTTGATCAACTTGAGCAGTTGAGTCCAGTCTATCTGCACATAATAGAAGGGGCCACTATGTCGTCAAGAGATTACGACCCGGCATTTGATTTTGCACTGCTTAGGAAGCGTTATAGCGGTACTTATATCGCAAATAACGGCTATACCCGTGAACTGGCACTCCAGTTAACCGAAGCAGATCCCAGGGCATTGGTGGCGTTTGGACGAAAATTTATCTCCAATCCTGATTTGGTTCAGCGGCTTATTCAGGATGCACCACTGCAGAGCCTGGATAAGCATACTCTCTATGGTGGTGGCGCAAAGGGCTATACCGATTATCCAACTCTGACGGATCTTGCACGGATGCAGAATTAATTCATGCCGCTGATGTAATTAGCCAGTGCCTGAATTTCAAACTCTGTGAGTTTTGAAGCAATGGAGTGCATGACGGCATTGTCATTAGTTCGGTTACGCTTATTGAAATCCTGGAGTTGGCTTATTAGGTAGCGTTTATGCTGGCCCGCCAGACGGGGCAGGTTCTGAGTTCCTTTACCTTCATCGCCATGGCAGCTCTTACAGGCAGCTACACCTGAGTATGCATTCCCCTTGTGGTAGAGGTAGTAGCCAACGGCCTCAAACTCTTTGTCACGAACTCGGTGTGCTTTGGGCGGCTTTGCTGCAAAGTACTTTCCAAGCGCTGTCATCTCCTCTTCAGTGAGGTCAGCGGCCATCTCATTCATGGTTCCCTTTCGGCGGCCAGCCTTGAAATCAGACAGCTGTTTGGCGATGTACGCAGCATCTTGCCCTGCCAGCCTTGGGTAGATGGCACTGGAACTCTCACCATCTTTGCCGTGACACAGATGACACTTCACGTTAACAATTTCTTTTGCCCGCTCTGTTGCTGGATCAGCCATAACAGATCCAACTGTGAGTGCCAAAATGATAAAGCCTGCAATTTTTTTCATAACAACTCCCTGGGTACTACTCATTGCTCTAATGTAATTGAGATTGCACTGGTAATGCAAAGGCATTAAGCCAGAAGATTGGTAGAGTGTAGGTGTACAAAGTCCATGCACACCAATAATTGAAAGGAATTTGGGCTGTTAGGGGGTGCCGATCAGCTGATCTATGCTGGCCAATATTTTTATGGTTTGTTCATCGTCACTGGCTATCTGTTTCTGCTCTTTCAATATCTCGGTAAGGAGCTGGGATGTAGTGAGCGGATTGGCCAGTACGACTCGGAAAACAACAATGTTGTCACCGCTGTAGCGAAGTGGTGTCAGTCGGGTTCTTGATACAAACGATACCCCCGAGGCGCGCTGGCTCTTCTGGATCTGTTTGGTCAGCTGGTTTAGCTCGGCATTAATAGCCGATTGTTTTTCTCTGCTGACCGTCTTCAGAATCTTCTGTATACGGGCCGGTACATAACGATAGGTGAGTAGATTGAGCTCGGGACGGGTGATGAGCTCGAAATCACCGGCAGCCTCAATCAGATCAGCAAAACGACTGGCGGTTGCAATGCCTTTATCAATCAGTAGCTCATAACCCTTGCGTCCGATAATGTTCAGCGCCGAATGCACCAGCATGGCTGTGCCGGGACGGGAGCCTTCCAAGGTATGGCTGCCCAAGTCCTTGGAACCTTTACGTAAAATATATTCGGCATGGTGCTCAATGCTGGCGAGTGATGCCGGGTTTTTAAACAGCACCATCCCGGCACCCATTGGGACATACATCTGCTTGTGAGCGTCAATCGTTACCGAATCAGCACGCTCAATGCCACTGAGTAAATGTTTATAGCTGGATGAGAAGAGGGTTGGACCACCCCAGGCAGCATCCACATGAAAGTGACAGCCTTCATTTGCGGCAATGTCGGCCAATTGATCAAGTGGGTCAACATTGCCGGTCTCAGTTGTTCCGGCGATGCCGACCAGACTGAGAATTTTGATCCTCTGCTGGTTTAATTCTGCAAGGGTACTCAATAGTTGATCAATATTGATCTTATTATCTGAATCGGTCGGTATGGCGATGATGGAATCACGACCAATTCCCAGGATGTCCGCCGCCTTGCCGAACGAATAGTGGCCTCGCTGGGAGATCAGCACAGCGACACCTTCGCATTCGTAATGTTTCAGGGCCCTGTGGAAACCTTCCCGGGCTATACCACGAAACCCTTCGCAGGCAGGGAACAGATTGTTTCTGGCTACCCAGAGTGCCGTAATATTGGCTAATGTACCGCCAGAACAGAAGGCACCCAGAGCGCTGTCTGGGTTGTGCATCCAGGTTTGGTAATAGTCTTCATCATGATCGTAGATCAGGGCATGCAACATGCCCAATACCTGACGCTCCATGGGTGTGAACGCCTTGGATGTCTCGATCTTGACCAGGTTCTGGTTCAGTGCCGTCATGATGCGGGAGAGTGGCAGCATGAAGCTGGGCAGTGCTGTTGTCATGTGACCGACAAAGCCGGGTGAGGCGGTGTGAACGGATTGCGCTACCAGCGTATCCATCAAAAATTCTGTGTAATCAGAGACAAAGCTGGGTTGTTCAGGGATCTGCGGGGAAGAGAACTCTTCTTCGATGAGCGCCAGGTCTTTCTCAGTGGCTACGATCCGGTTGCGCAGAAAACCTGCCAGGTTCTGGGAGATCTCCTGATCAATCTTGCCAAGCGTAGTGTCAGGAGACTCCTGAACGGTAAAAATACGATAGAGATTGCTGAGATTCGCAACAGCAGACTTCTGGTCGTTTTCAGGAACTTGAGTCATCATCACTGCGTAAAACACCCGGGTAAATGCCAGTGGCTAAATGTAGTGGTTGATTACAGTGCTGTCGAGTCTTTTTGCTGCTTAGCGTCATTGCCGGCCTATATTGACTGTATGGTCTGTATGAATTTGTCTCTCCCTGGCTATTGATGATGGTGCTTGCTTAGCTGGTTTTACTGGTGGGTAGGGTCTATATGTAATTCCAACAGCTTATATAAGTGAACTATCCAGAAAATATTACACTACAGGTAGGCACTGGTTGGATTCAAAAATATATTGAACCGGTGGTGGATGGGAGGCGACTCATTAAACATACCCGTTAAAGGATGGAATCAATACGGCTGACAAGGAGATCAACTCTTGAAGATTTCACGCAAACTTCAGAGGCTTCAAGTCATTGCGTTTCTCATCGGAATCATTCTGCGGCAGGTTGCGATGGCTCAAGACCCCTCCGCTAAAATAATGAGGTCAGGCAGTTCACATCCTGCGGGTATGGAATCGAAGTTTCTTAATCCCCAGCCTGAAGTGCCATCACAAACGAAAAAAGGGGACCGTAAAAAGATGCAAAAATCTAAACCAATTCGATCAAAGTAAGCTTGGGTTAGCAGATCAATCGGAGAACAATTGCTATTGGCTGGTTAGTAGCTTATTGAAGCAAAAGCACAAGGAGGATCAAACCGTGATTACTCAACGCAGATCAACTACTTCAGGTAAGTGTATCATCTTCATTATTTTTGCAATGAGCCTGTATGGGACTGCAACAGCTGATGTATTAGATATCAAAGCGGCTCACATGAATATCACGCAGGGTGCCGGTACAGTTAAACAGGATGCGCTGGTTAAATTCTGGTGTAGTTGGCAGGTTAATCTGACGGGTAATCATGAAGTATGGAAGGCGTCAAAAACAGAAAAGTTTACTGTGCGATTAATGGCAAATGGTGAGCATGTGGCTTCTGAAGTCATTCTGATTGCAGCAGGGACTGAGATTACTAAAGCCAAATTAGGTCTTGATGGTAGCGTCTATGGCAGTTGGAAAGCCCGCCATAGCGGTCTGTCTCATCAGCCCCATAAGGCGGAGCTTAGCTGTGTCGTTAATCTGCCAACTCAGATATCAGATCACAACCTGGCCAATAATGAGAAGAAAATGTACGTTTCTGTCCTTCCCCCTTACTCAACTGTACAGTCGGGCGGTTGGGCTCCTACGCCACAGAAATCGATGGGGCAACGTGCTAATCCTCAAGCAGGTATAGCTCAGATGGTGAAACCCGACCTTGTAGTGCTTTCGGCCACGGCCACTCCGGATAATAATTGCCAGAATTCTCAGAGCGCCCGGGTAAAAGTTCAGATAAAAAATATGGGTATCGGCAGCTTTCCTGCATCACCGGGAAATTTCGTATTGTTTATTCAGCCGGGGGCCGGTTTGACTGGTGGAGGCGTTGAGTTACCAATGCTGGCCAGAAATCAGATGGTTCAGAAAGAGGTCGTGCTGAATACTATGGGTTCCCCTGCACAGCTCGCTGGTAAAGTTGTGCCGCTTGAGGTTCAGCTGAATAAGTTAAAGTGGGTTGATGAAACCAACCACAACAATAATACCCGTAAGCTTATGCTTCATTTTCCGCCGACTTATTGTCAGGCGCCTAAACGGGTTCTTCCCGGTCAATTGCAGCCGCAACCGCAGCAACGCCGGTTAACACGGTGACCTCTAAATTATTATGAGGGTTTTTTTAGTATGTGGAACTTGCGGCATAGTGTTTTCTGAGTACTAAACAGAGTGCGAGTTACCATATGGCAATGGGACGTCTGAACCGGTCATGAAGAGCAACTCAGCTATTCTGAAATGTCGATGCTTTTTACCGTAAAATCGTTTCTTGAGCGATATTATGCTTTTTCTGGCCGGAATTCAGGTATTTTCCCGTGCCAGCCTGATTAATCAGCTGGACTAACCCTATGCCAAGGACATCAACCTTCACCGGGCAAGGTACAGATTGGTCAACGAACTCAGAAGATACAAGAGGTAAGCGTTGTTTGACAAGACTGCGATAGCGGTCCTTGATAAATCCAAATACGCGCTTCATAACTTTAAAAACACACTCGACTTTTCCGTGGACATTTGACTTGGTGCAGTTGCACTGCCTGTCGTAATCAGACAAGGGTTTATACCGGCACTCATTTTCCTGGGATTAATACAACGTCGCTTCAGCGCCGGGGTCGGACAGATTGAACCAGTGCTTGAAGAATAGATGCGCAGCATGCACTCCCGACCTATGGGAGGGTGTCCATTACCCGCTTTGCGGTTAAAAGCTTGATACTCTCATGCAGTTGGAACCAGGGTACTAAACTGTTCATTCCGTTGAGACACTTCTCTCTTCATGTTGGTATTCAAAAGCGTTCTAAATTACCAGTTGCAACGGTTTGTTGCTTCACCAATATCAACCCGTTCCGAACAATGGGGTATTACCGTAAATGTTGGAATTTAATCAGAGTTATCCTAATAGGCAGTGCTAAGAACAATGGCCTGGAACCTTACCAGTATCTTCGCCATGTTTTTAAAGAGCTACCGTAGGCACAGAGTGTTGCAGAGATAGAATTGTTGCTACCATTTTATATCGATGGGGATGAACTTACTTATCTCAGGGGGCTCTGAATATGTGGGGTTGCTGGGGCGCATACCAGTATTTTAACCGTGCTGTGCAGAATCAAATACATGATCAGGGACACTTCAATCCATGAATTATATGAGATTGATTCTGTTTTGCATGCAACTCAAAAATTAAGGAGAACTTGTCGACATCCATGTATTATCGCTCTCACTGGGGTTTCATGTTGATTCTGGTTTTTTCGATGTTCTTTCAATAGGCTCCATGCAGCGCCAAGTCCAAATCACCATGGCGGCATCCAAGGAGCAGAATGATGCGATGAAGGAGCAAGGTGAGTTGGTGTTGCAATAAAGCAACAGCGAGTCGAAACGGGAGTTGATCAGTAGTTCTGAACCATATGGGCTATGAATTTAAATAAAGAAGAATTCGTTTTATCTGAGCAGGTGAGGCTTGCCTATGGCAACGCCACATCTTCTGCCATTGGAATATATATCATAGCCATTGCTATTTTTTATGGTTTGAACAGCGAGTTTCCTTTCTATCTATTATTAGCTTGGACAGGAACTATGCTGCTTATTTCTAGTGCAAGGCTATTTTCTATTTGGCGATTCCATTCAACCTATATCCCCTCGCAGGCCCACCTCTGGGGAAAACGGCTAACAATCAACACCGCGATAGCGGGAGTAGGCTGGGGGTCATTGAGTCTGTTTCCCATCCTTACAACAGAAACTACGTACAAAACAGCTATCGTCCTTATTCTACTGGGCGTGATTAGCTCGTCTGTTCCGTTATTTGCGTCCTATATTTCTGCCTTTGTTGCTTCGAGCTCATTGTCCGTCTTAATTCTTCCAATCATTGTATATACGCAATTTGAAGAAGCCGCTCAACTTTTAACAATTGCACTGGCACTATTCATAGTTCTCGTTTATCACATTACCATCAAAACCAATAAGAATCACACAAAGGCCTTCGAACTGGAGTATGAGAAAGATAAACTGGTTAATGATCTGAGTAGCGAGGTTGAAAAGCGTAAAGAGATTCAACAGCAGCTTGAATATAGTCAGCAGCACCTGGAAAGGATTGTAGAAGAGCGAACCCTACAGCTGAAACAAAGCAATGAAGAGTTGACTAACGAAGTAGAAGAACGTAAGAACGCTCAAAAGGCACTATATGAAAATGAACAACGGTTACAAATTGCGGGCAAAGCTTCTTATGATCTGATTTATGAATGGGACGTATCTTTAAAAAAACTAGAGTGGTTTGGTGATATTGACAGAATTCTTGGATATAAAGCTGGAACATTATCAAAAGATCAAAACCTATGGGCACAATCTATCCACCCAAATGATAATCCGGTTTTTATTGCTACAGTAGAACATTATCAAAATGGCACTTCACAGATTCACAACCAGTTCAGAGTCAGGCATAAGGATGGCTCGTATCGCTATTGGAGTAACAATGGCATTCCTCTTCTAGACGATGATGGTCGACCGTATAAGTGGGTTTGTGTGTGTACGGATATTACAGAACAGAAGGAACATCAGAAACAGCTTGAACATATTGCTCATCACGATATTTTGACAAATCTTCCAAATAGAGTGCTACTAGCCGATCGTCTTCAACAGGCCATGATACAAACACAACGGCTTAAAAATAAACTGGCTGTTATCTATTTGGACCTTGACGGTTTCAAGAATGTAAATGATTCTTATGGGCATGACACCGGTGACCGCCTCCTGGTTACACTATCTAAGCGGCTGAAAAAGATTCTGAGGGAAGGGGATACCATTGCACGACTTGGTGGCGACGAATTTGTTTTCATTCTTAATGATGTGAAAGATTCATCTGATCACCTCTCACATATTCATCGTATATTACAGATAACAGCGCAACCAATTTACGCGGGTGAGTTGAGCCTGCAAGTATCAGGTAGCTTAGGTGTTACTTTTTATCCGCAAACGGAAGACACTAATGCGGATCAATTATTACGCCAAGCTGATCAAGCAATGTATCAAGCTAAACTTGAGGGAAAGAACCGCTATTACATATTCGATTCAGCAATGGATAGGACTCTTCGTGGCCGTCATGAAAGCCTGGAGCGCATATACCAAGCATTAGATCAACAAGAGTTTATTCTTCACTATCAACCAAAAGTCAACATGCATACCGGCGAAATTATTGGCGTCGAAGCACTGATCCGTTGGCAGCATCCAGATCGGGGATTGATATACCCTAATGACTTTTTACCAGCAATAGAAGATCAACCTTTTTCTGTAGTCCTTGACGAATGGGTTATTAATACAGCACTCTCGCAAATATCGATATGGCAATCTCTGGGACTGAATATTTCCGTTAGCGTGAATATTGGCGCGTACCACCTGCAGCAACCAGATTTTGTTGAGCATTTATCACAATTGCTAGAAAAACATCCCGATGTTCCTAACGATCGCCTTGAATTAGAAATACTTGAAACAAGTGCTTTAGTGGATGTGTTCCAAGTATCAAAAGTAATGCATGAATGTAAATCCATTGGAGTAAGTTTTGCTCTTGATGACTTTGGAACTGGATATTCTTCATTAACCTATCTTAAGCACCTCCCTGCTACGTTTTTAAAAATTGATCGAACCTTTGTACGCGACATGCTCTATGATTCTGACGACTTAGCTATTCTTGAAGGCGTATTAAGCATGTCTGCTGCATTCAGGCGTAACGTAATTGCAGAGGGTGTTGAAACGGTTCAGCATGGTCAGTTACTGTTAAAACTGGGATGCGCGTTAGCTCAGGGATATGGAATCGGGCTACCTATGCCTGCATCTGAAATACCCATTTGGATTTCAGAGTGGCGTCCCCACAAAAGTTGGACACAACAGAAGCGCATCAGTCATGAGCATCAATCGCTGATTTACGCAGAAATAGAGCATCGAGCATGGGTTCGAAATATCAATGACTATCTAGAAAATAAAAAGGATTGTCCACCTGCATTAGCGGTGGATAACTGTCGGTTCGCTCAATGGCAAAATAATGAAGGAAAATTTTTTTATAGTGATAATGATGCATTTACATGTATTAAGGAATTACACAATAAAGTACATTCACTAGGCTCAGATATCTGTGGTCAACACAAATCCGGAAAACATGAAGAGGTCACTAAAAACATGGCTGAATTGTATCTGTTACAAGATGCTTTGATCGCTAATCTGGATAAGTTAATGTAGTAGGAGTGTTAGAAATTCTGCATCATCAGACAAGGGTTTATACCGCCACTCATTTTCCTTGGATTTGTACAACGCCTCTTCTGCACGGTGGTCGGATTAATTGAACCAGTGCTTCAAGAATAGATGCGCAGCAAGCGCTCTAGACCTATGGGAGGGTGTCCATTACCTGCCTTGGGGTTAAAAAGCTTTATACCTTCACGCAGTTGCCATCAGGGCACCATACTCTCCATCCCGGTGATACATTTCTCTCTACAGGTAAATATTCGAAAGCGTTCTAATCACCAGTTGCAAAGGGTTGTTGCTTCATTAATATCAACCCGTTCCGAACAATGTGGGCATTACCGAAAATGTTGGGGCTTAATCAGAGTTGCCCTAGATTGATTGGAAGCATGAATGACATGAAAATCAAAACCAATCAGGAGTGAATAAATACAAGATGGAGCGGTTATTCGATGTGTTGTTCTTTGAATTCAAGACATCAGGCGAGTTGTTAGCCACTGTGTAGATCTTCAAGTCGTTGCTTCTCGGCTTTGGTTAGCTTGCTCACCACCAGCTTATAAGATGCAGCTGCGAGATCAGTCAGCATCGTATCTGGCAGATCACCCGCGAGTGAAAGGGTGATCCAGTGCTTCTTGTTCATGTAGTAACCGGGAATGACTGAATCAAATTGACTGACCAGGACTTCACCCTCAGCAGGTACACACTTGAGAGTAACCTGAGCTGTTGCTTCGTTTTGGGAGACGAGGGCAAACATTTTACCCATGATCTTAAATACCAGTGCATCCGGCCCGAAAGGGTAGCTGCTTTCAGCGCCGCTGAATTGCGATAACAGTGTCTCGATAGCTTGTTTATCCATTTTTAATGCATTTCCTGTGAAGGCCGCTTTCAGCTCAATGATGTGACTAACATCGTTACCATGCCTCGCGAGTCATAGCGCCCATATGTACGGGTAGAATCCTGTGAAACTCGATTTCACGGACCATCTTCATATTGGCCCACATCATGGCATGTCCCTTTGAAAAGCTGACGCTTTTGACACGTTTTTGCCACAGTGCGATTTCAGTGGCGGTTGCTTCACGTCGTTTACCCACTGTACCGTAGAGTCGAAGGGAAGGGGGTTGTTTGAAGCCCCCTTTAAGTAATGATGTTAGCCAGAACCAGCGCCCACTGTTTACTGCAAGCACACATACCTGCTGATTGGTTTTGAGATTGCTCGGTAGTTGTTTCGTAAACTCTTCGAAATAGAAACCTTTGCCTGGCTTGCCTAGAACCAGTGAGCCAATGGGTGTGACGTGAGGCTCACCTGTTTCGGAGACCGTTGCTATCGCGTAGTGAAACGATGATTTGAAGGTGTCGCGGAATAGCTTTCGGATAGTCTTCCAGTTATTTTCCATGTCCATAGTTGTTTTCCTTAAAGGCTTTAGTGTAATTAGTTACCCGTGTAACTTATGGATT
>ATLU01000113.1_pt1 | contig 27692 bp, 23 predicted proteins | sample 178751 | NCBI WGS metagenome assembly ATLU01 (sample SAMN02211837, study PRJNA209200) | bioreactor metagenome | isolation source: day 23 sample from continuous culture bioreactor inoculated with sediment... | place: Germany: Wadden Sea | collected 2011
GAAATCGAGTGAACAGATTGAAATACATTATTGCACTGGTTATTGGACTAATCGTATCCACTACGGCTGTTGCCGAGCCGGATTTAACACTTCAGCAAGTTACCAGCAATGTTTATGCAATTGTCGGCAGTGTGGAAAACCGAACAGCGGAAAATTTAGCTAATAATGCAACCTTTGGCTTTATTGTGACTGAACAAGGTGTTGTCTTGATAGATGCCGGCGGCACTTATCAGGGCGCTCAGAAAATACACGCAATGATCCAACGCGTTACAGATAAACCCGTGGTGACCGTCATCAATACAGGCGGACAGGATCATCGCTGGTTGGGGAATGATTACTTTAAAAGCCTGGGTGCTGAAATTATCGCCAGCGATAAAGCGGTTGAAGATCAAAAGGCGCGCACAAAAGATCAGCTCTTCATGTTAAACCAATTAGTTGGGGCTAAAGGAATTGCGGGTACAAAACCCATCTATGCTGATAAGACCTTTACCCGGGATATGAAAAGAGTTATTGGCGGCGTCACCATTGAAATTCACCATGCCGGTGCAGCCCATACCCCGGTGACAGTTTTGTATGGTTACCTGATCAACAGGTTATCTTTTCGGGTGATATTATCTATACAGAGCGCATGTTAGGCATACTGGATCACTCCCATAGTAAAAGCTGGGTGAAGGCCTTTGAAACCCTTGCTGATTATTCGCCACGTCATGTTATTCCGGGGCATGGACATGCCACAACGTTAGATAAGGCGAAAGCAGATACCTACGGCTATTTGAAATTCATAAGGGAGGCCGTGAGCGCCTTTATGGAGCGTGGGGGAGATATTGCTGACATCTCAGAAATTGATCAGTCCAGGTATAGCTATCTTTCGAATTCTGCATCGCTCTCTGGCAGAAATGCCCAAAGGGTATATGCTGAACTGGAGTGGGAATAGCAAACTATTTAATACATTGAGTAGATGTTCGCCTACTTGTTCATTCAGATGATTTTTTCCAGCTCCTTCTATTGATCGTGTAACTGGAGCTGTCGCCACTAAATGGCAGCATCAGCATGCCCCAGATGCGTTCTACTTTAGTGGCATCACGGAAGTGATGAATGCCAATGGTCATCCCTTCATGTCCTGCGCGAGGTTGTGCCTTATAGGTGCCAAACAGTCGATCCCACCAAGGCAGATTGAAGCCGAAGTTGCTATTGGTTTCATCATCATCTATCGAGTGATGTACCCGGTGCATATCCGGTGTCACGACAAACATCCGCAATACACGATCCACACCGAAAGGGAGCTTCAGGTTTCCATGGTTAAACATAGCCGTAGCATTAAGCAGTACCTCAAAGATAACCACGGCGACAACGGGTGGACCAAGTAACAGAATAGTAGCGAATTTTATCAGCATCGAGAGCACAATTTCGATGGGATGGAAGCGTGCACCAGTCGTTACGTCATAGTCCATATCGGCATGGTGAACACGATGCAGTCGCCATAACAGCGGAACGGCATGCACCATTACGTGCTGTAAGTAGATAACCGCATCCATCAAAATGACGGATATACTTACGGCAAAAAGAAAAGATGGTTGATAGTAATTGAAAAGGCCCCATTGATGTTCCTGCGCAAACAGTGCAACGCCAACGGCCGCAGCGGGGAACAGTACACGCAATACAAGCGAGTTAAGAAACACCAGACCCAGATTATGAATCCAGCGCATTAGCTTGGGTTGCGTCAGGTTGCGGCGTGGTGATTTGATCTCCCAGAGGGCCACAATCAAAAGTATGCCAAAGAAAAAACTGAGGCGTATGGCTATCTCATTACTGAGTACGAAGTTATTCCAGTTCATAAGTTCAGGTTACTGCCAGTAAATCTTACAAAAAACACGGTTAGGGGTAATAGGTTCTACCCAGACCGCTTGATGTAACCGCAAGAATAGTTGCTTGAATGGCCATTTACCCCATAAAAAATATTGATAAATCAATTGGATAGTTTTGATTATATCGCTATTCCCATGCATGTACTATCAGCCATCCAGTTTTTACATTAGGTAATTGCCTCGGTATTGATAAGGTATTACTCTGTGATGTAGTAATCAAAAAAGTTTGATCCCTAGTCATGTTAATAGCTGCACAAGTTTTTCATTAATTCATTAAGTAATGATGAGTTCGATATTAATCCCAAGTCAGTTGCAGTTTTGCCTATGTTAAACAGAACAAGAAAACCGCATCATTATTACTCGATTACGATTCCCGTGGCGTTTCTCTGTTTTTGGACCTTTGCTACGATCCATGGTTATACGTCCTACGGATTTGTTCAGTTATCCAGCTATATTGTTCCATCCCTGGTTGCCCTGACAGTTGGAACCTTGGTTGGTTATCTCTTCACACTGCGTAATGCACACCGTATCACCAGCGAGCAATTTCGTGCTATAGCGGATCAGGCGCAGGAGTTTATTTATCTGCGACAGCTGGATGGTCAATACGAGTATGTATCCCCTTCATGTGCTGCCATCACCGGTCGCACTGCCGAGGCGTTTTATAATCACCCCAATCTAATGGATCAGCTCATACATCCGGATGATCTTGCTCGTTGGAATAGTCATGTCCACCGTATCAACGAGCAAGGCGAGAATGAGAGTCTTGATGTCCGATTGAAATTAGATGGCGGCCGCGTAAGGTGGATCAGTCATATCTGTATGCCTGTCTATGATGAAAAGGGCAGGCAGACGGGGGTTCGCTCAACTAATCTGGATATTACGGATCGCAAGGAAGGTGAAGACAAACTGCGGCAGGCATCCGCCATCTTTATGCATGTAACAGAAGGCGTTGTGATCACTGATGCCAACATCAAAATCCTTGCGGTGAACCAGACGTTTTGTGATATCAGTGGTTACTCTGAAGCTGAGCTTCTGGGTAAATCGCCCAATATCTGGCGGTCGGAACAGCAAGATGAGTCGTACTATCAATCGATGTGGGCCACAATAAATACTACCAGGCACTGGTGTGGTGAAGTAATCAATAGACGCAAAAATGGCGACCTTTATCCCGCATGGCTAAGTATTAGCGGGGTAGCGGATGATCACGGAAAAATCACAAACTATATTTCGATCATTTCTGATAACAGCAACTTAAAGCAGTCACAGGAGCGGGTGGAGTATCTTGCCCACCATGATCTGTTAACAGGCCTGCCCAACCGTCGTCTGTTTGGAGACAGACTGGAGCACGCTCTGCAGCGTGCCTGTCGAAATAAAACGGTGGTCGCAATCATGCACATTGATCTGGATAATTTCAAATCAATCAATGATGGATTAGGACATCCGGTAGGTGACAAGGTTTTGCAAGTTGGCGCAGACCGACTACACCTTGCTGTGCGAGAGGAAGATACCGTTGCGCGTGTGGCGGGTGATGATTTCTCCATCATACTGGAAGATATTACTGATTCCGAAAATGTCGCTCATCTGGCGAATAAGATCCTCTCAGCTTTTGCTGCACCTTTCCATGTTGATAATCATGAACTCCATGTCAATATCAGTATTGGCATCAGCCTCTATCCGGATGATGGTGATGATGTCACCAGCTTGATAAAAAATGCGGATGCTGCCATGTATCAGGCAAAAGAAAAAGGTAAGGGGTGTTACTGTTTCTATACACAAGCGATGACCAATGCCGCTCTTGATCGTTTAACTATGGAAAACCGCTTGAGAAAGGCACTGGGCCAAGATGAGTTCATACTACACTATCAACCTCAATACGAATTAAGTACAGGCAAGTTGATTGGTGCAGAAGCACTGATACGTTGGCAGAACAGCGAATTGGGTCTGGTGTCGCCAGATGAATTCATCCCCCTGGCGGAAAGTACCGGGTTGATCCTGCCGATTGGAGAGTGGGTGCTCTGTGAAGCGTGTAGACAGGCCAAAAATTGGCAGGATGAAGGTTACGACTTATCCAGAATAGGTGTCAACATTGCAGGTCAACAGCTTCAAAACGGGAATATTGTGTATACAGTGAATAAGGTGTTAGAAGAAACCGGTCTGGACCCGGCATGTCTGGAGTTAGAGGTTACAGAAAGCTTTATTATGCAGCAGGCTGAACAGGCAATCTCTACACTGCAGGCACTCAGAGAGCTCGGTGTTGCACTGGCCATTGATGATTTTGGTACGGGTTATTCATCCCTCAGCTATCTAAAGCTTCTGCCTATCAATAAATTGAAAGTAGATCGTTCTTTTGTTAAAGATATCCCCAATGATCAGAACAGCGAAGCAATTGTTCGTGCCGTGATTGTGCTTGGAAAAAGTTTGCAATTGGAAGTCATTGCCGAAGGGGTTGAAACAGAAGCACAGGAGGCCTTTCTGAAATCAGAAGGGTGTGATGAAGTGCAGGGTTTCTATTACAGCCGTCCCCTACCAGTAGATGAATTTACCAACATTCTAAAGCTTTCTGTAGAACGTGTTTGGGAAGTACGCCTGGCTGATAAATAAAAATGGACCAGTGGGCCGTTCACATACTGAGCTGATTCTATAGAGGCAGTAAGGATGAACATCTATCGGGTAGTATTAGAAAATGATGCTAAGAGAAACATAATCATGTACACAACATAAACATCCATACGTTGTACATCGAATGTCGGGCTTATTTTACTAAGACTTTATGTGATAAATACTATTTGTACCACTTACTGTGCTCCAGTTATGTTCTACTGACCGTATGCGGAAGTATTTCAATAAGGTACAAAAAATGAGAGATTTATTGCGCCAAACTGTACATTTTCATCTTGACCCTCGTACTCTTTACTGCGCCAAACATTACTAATGGCGAGACGGGCATTTTCGAAATGTACAGCAAAACCAAATTGCACGTCAGCTACCAGCGGTTTTTTATCCACGCTGTGACTATCACTGAAACTGTTGCCGTCGAGAAAAATATTACGGGCTATAGCACGACCCTCAACACCGGCAAAAAAGTACCAATTCGCTTTTTGGGATGGTCTAAAGTAAGGCACTCCTGGAAAACCGGGGCGTATGTTTGGTGGTGCAATATCATTCCGAAGGCCGTTTCCAAGACGTAACATCATTCCACCGCCGGCATAAGTATAAACATTACCCAGAGTGCCAACCAGGTGTGGAGCGGTTTCAAATTCCAGACCACCTCCAACTTTTTGGAAGTACTGCCAGCGACGGGTGTAGGTCAACAATATTCCTAGCTCGTTTTTAAGCTGGTTATCCCATCCATTGGGTTTATCAACGCCAATCAGATCATGAAATCCTTTCTGGATATCACCCGCATGGGAACTGGGTCCTACGATACCGACTGTGATACCAAAAATGTTACCTACCTGAAGATTAGGTTCATTAACATATCGGGACAGTAAATTGGCGCTACCGTACAGCCAGCCGGCATAGGGTCGATCATCGGCTATCAATGAGCGACTCTCTGTATCCTGCGGAGTAAATATTTTCTGCCCCACTGAGTATTGGACCGCATTTACATCGCCCATGTGGAAGAAAGGGAGGCTCTGTCCGAATCGGGTTAACCAACCCGGAGGCTCGGTCAGGGAAAGATAGGAGAATTCGGTTCCATGGCTATAAAACTGGTCCTCACCACTACCCCAGAGATCGTTCTCAAACTGGATGCTAAAGAACCCCCCTTTTTTGACATCAGCAGGCGGTGTGGCGGCTTCGGCCTGAGCCAAAAAAATAACCCCACAAAAAAACAGCCTCAGCAGATAGGTTGCGAGAGATGTAAAATACCTTTTGGGCAGTTTGGTGCTTATTCCCTGTGTCATTGTCACTGAACTGCTTCCTCGCTCCGTACGACCAGTAGTTCTGTCACTCACTATACTGATTTTTCACTATTGTAAGCAATAAACAGGGATGCCCAGGAATCCCCACTAACTTCATTGTATGGGTGCTCAGTATGACACTATTGAAGAACATTTGGTTGATAGTTGAAGTGGATCAGAGCTGTCCACACATGGAACTGATTTTTTAAGGCTGATTCTTTGATAACTTGCTGAGACAGTAAGGATTAACCATTTTGCAGAGTGCTGAAAAACTCATTTCATCGTCATTTCGCTAAGTTAGTTCATTCGTTGATAGGGAATATAGTACACAGAGCGAACTGTCGAAATTGTCGATTTATTCTGCGACAGTATATGTTACTGAATGTGCGAGGCGTATACCCGGAGAATAAACATGAACACCCATCAAGTTTAGAATTGACTGAAAAATGAACAGTTTTCTGATATTAGCGCATTGAGGGTGCAGGAACACAGTGCACAAGGTACCATCATGGACGGCTAGGGGAAAATCATGAATGAATCATCTTATACGGAAACATCCATAGCTGGACCCTTTGGACTCTGGGCCAGTCAGATCAGGGAACGCAAGAAACCGTTGCAGCGGGTTGTCTGGTATCCACTCGTGTGGCTTGTTTTTACCTTGAGTTTGGCTCTGTCGCCAGCCGCTGGCCATGCCGACAATGGTCAAGCCTTGCCACTGGCTGCTGATGCCGGTGACCTCCAGAAGGTGAACACTCTGCTTGATAAGGACGTCGATATCAACTGACAATTCAAAATGGACGCGATGGCCTTGTACGTAGCGTCTCAGAACGGTCATGCTACTGTGGTACAAGCGCTGCTTGACAGGGGCGCCAAGATCAATCAGCAAGCCAAAAATGGCATAACGGGCTTGATTGTTACGTCTTATGTGGGGCATCAGGGGGTTATTAAAGCTCTGATCGCCGAGGGTGCCAATACTAATCTGCGGAAAAATGGCGGTGGAACGGCTTTGAAATACGCCAAGAGTGAAAAAATTAAGAAGATGCTGAAAGCCACAGGGGCAACGGAATAGCATATTTATATGGACACCCACAAATTCTCATTGGTTTCAATGTATTGGGCCGTATTTAATTGCTGAGGGTACAGCCTGATCCGCGCTGATTGACTGGCTGAAGTGGTTAACGGATGTAACACTTTTGGTATATTAAAAATGAAAACCATAGCAATTATCACTTTACTTGTATTAGCTTCATTCTGCTGCCATGCCGATGAGCCCCAAACCCGTCGCACGGATACACTGTCGGGAGCGGAAACATGGGAAGCACAGGTGGATGGCGTGCATTTCTCACTGACCCAACTGCTGCCTGACCAGGTCAGGGCCTTTTATGTTAACCGGGGATTTACGCTGGAGCAGATAGAACCCTATGCCACTTCCTGTGTCTACATGACTGTGCTACGCAATGACAGCGCACCGGGCGTGATCCACACTGTAAGCAACCGTTGGCCGGTTTCTGCAAAAAATCGGCCTCACGAACGGCTGTCAGTGGAGCAATGGGTAGAGCATTTTGTCGCTTCGGGGGTTAAAAAATCGGGCGTGATTGCTTTTCGCTGGGCGCAGTTTCCACCCGAGCAGGCGTTCCGGCCGGGTGGTGACTGGAACCAGGGTATGCTGTCACTGGGGCTGCCAGCCGGCAGCCGGTTCGATATTATGGCAATCTGGGACATAGCCGGTAACGAATACCGGGCTAAACTTAAGGAGGTGCAGTGTGCCAAGTAGAATTAGAGGGTCGCATTTTGCGGGCATGGTTGTTCTGTTCCTATGGTTTGTCGGCTTGGGGCAGGCTGTCGAATTGCCTCCGTTGACGCACAGTCTCACCCCCTCTGAAGGTCAGAGCCCTGCGCCCGAGCTGCGGCTGCAGAATATGGATGACGAGATGGTTGATATCCATGATTTAAAAGGGAAAGTGGTGGTTGTGAATTTCTGGGCGACCTGGTGCCCACCCTGTCGCCGCGAAATGGGATCATTGGAACGGTTGCATCAGGCAACCAAGGACAAGAACGTGGAAGTGCTTGCAGTCAATATTGGTGAGGATATTGATACCGTGTTCTCTTTTCTAGGCATGGTAGAGCCGTCACCGAATTTTCAGATGCTGTTTGACAAAGACGCGGTCTCAATGGAGATGTGGGGTGTGAAAGGTTTGCCCACTACCTACGTCATTGGACCTGATGGCCGAATGGCCTATGAAGCTGTGGGAGGGCGGGAGTTTGATCACCCTGAGATCGTGAAGAAGGTGACTGATCTGGCAGATGAGTGAGTCTCATTGAAGTCGTTAGCATAATTCTTCGGCGGGTTCAGTCTGCTAAGGTTCAAAAGTAGAGTACCCACGAATAGTAGACACGCTATAGTAACTGATTAATCCCCTCTCTTTGATTTCAATGGGTAACAGTTTGGAGAACGACACAGTAATAAGATCTGTCAGGCATTGGGTTGAAACCGTGGTGGTTGGTTTGAACCTCTGTCCCTTCGCTAAACGTCCATTAGTTAAAAACCGCATACGTTTTCATGTGTCTGATGCGGCTACGGAAGAGCAACTGCTGTCTGATCTAGAGGCAGAGCTAAACTACCTGAAGCACGAATCAACGGTAGAAACCACCTTGCTTATTCACCCCAAAGTGCTCCAGGACTTTTATACTTACAACCAGTTTCTGGGTACGGCGGATAGCCTGTTATCGCTGATGGAGATGGAGGGTGTTTTTCAAATTGCCAGTTTTCACCCGGACTATCAGTTTGGTGGTACCGAGCCAGGTGATGTGGAGAATTACACCAACAGGTCTCCCTATCCCATGCTGCATCTGATACGGGAAGAGAGCCTGGAGCAGGCGATCGCCAACTATCCTGATGCTGACCTTATTCCAGAGCGCAATATTGCGCTATTGAAAAGGCTGGGGCAGGGCAAGATTCAGGCTTTATTAAAGGCCTGTTATGATGATGTTGACAAATAATTACCCGAGTTACTCTGTCGATTGAATATCAGCATCGTGATAAACATTCTGAACATCGTCCAGATCATTGAGCATATCCATAAATTTCTCGAACATTTCAACATCATCACCCGTTACCGGTGTGCTGCCTTGCGGTAGAAACTGTATTTCATCCACATCAAATTCGACTTCACCAAAGGCATCTATCAGGGCTTGCTTTGCTTTAAAGTACTCGGTGTGAGGTGCAAAAAGAGTGACCTTTCCTTCGTCACTTTCAATATCGGTGACATCGACATCGGCGAGGAGTAGCGCTTCCAGTACAGCCTCTTCATCATCATGGGAAAGTGCCAGAATAGCCGCATGATCAAACATGTGGCTGACGCTCCCCTGGTTACCAATTTTACATTTTGTCTTGGTGAAGCACTGGCGAACATCACCAAAGGTGCGGTTGGGGTTATCGGTCAGACAGTCAATCATTACCATGCAACCGCCAGGCCCGAAGCCTTCATAACGGGCGGGTGAAAAGTCTTCACCTCCGCTGCCCTTGGCCTTGTCGATTGCTTTTTCAATGACATGGGTAGGTACCTGATCTTTTTTTGCTCGGTCGATCAGTCCGCGCAGTGCAAGGTTCCCCGCCGGATCAATGCCACCGCTCTTTGCGATTACATAGATCTCACGGCCATACTTACTATAAACCTTCGCTTTTGCATCAGCTGTTTTGGCCATGGACACTTTGCGATTCTGATAGGCTCTGCCCATTGTGCTGCTCCGTCGAAACACTCAAATGATGCGATTTTACAGTGCTGTTATTCGACAGGAAACCTTTTAGTCACATTCGTCATGCTATCGGATAACTGAAAAAGCGATGCTGATTTCCTGTTATTCGCGAAGCGCTGGGAAATAAAAGGTTTATAGTGTGGGTATTTTCGCTGATCTAATGCTCTCGCTTGTACATTGAGGGCCTTTTAACTACCATACGCACGTTTTGAGTGAGTCGTAAGTCTGCAAAGTTGATCCCGACCGTCTGTCTGTAACCTGTTTACCCAGATTATCATGAGGTCAGATGCCCCATCGCGGCATCGCCGCTCTATTATTGTCCTTCATCTAACCAGCAGGTTCTGTTGATAGATGACCCTGTTGATCGGAATTTGATGTGATTATCACTGCTAATATCACCATGCAATTCGGCGCCAAGCCGCTGTTTGAAAATATCTCAGCCAAGTTTGGCAACGGACACCGTTTTGGTTTAATTGGGGCCAATGGCTGTGGCAAGTCCACCCTGATGAAGATTCTGGGGGGGGAGTTAGAGCCATCAGCCGGTCATGTCAAAGTGGATAGCAATGAGCGGATCGGTCGATTGCGTCAGGACCAGTTTGGCTTTGAACAATATACCGTTATCGACACCGTCATTATGGGATATGACCGGCTGTGGGAGGTCAAACGGGAGCGGGATCGCATCTATTCACTCCCCGAGATGAGCGAAGATGACGGCATGAAGGTGGCAGAACTTGAAGTCGAGTTTGCCGAACTGGATGGGTACAGTGCTGAGTCACGGGCGGGTGAGCTGCTGTTGGGTCTGGATATACCTGAGTCCCAGCATTTTGGGCTGATGAGCGAAGTTGCTCCTGGCTGGAAATTGCGTGTATTGCTGGCTCAGGCTTTATTTGCCAATCCCGATATCCTGCTGCTGGATGAGCCCACTAATAATCTGGATATCAATACCATCCGCTGGTTGGAGGGCGTTCTAAACCAGCGTAACAGCACCATGATCATTATCTCTCATGACAGACACTTCCTAAACAGTGTCTGTACCCATATGGCGGATCTGGATTATGGTGAGCTGCGCATCTATCCAGGTAACTATGACGAATACATGACTGCGGCCACTCAAGCCCGTGAACGTTTATTATCCGGCAATGCCAAGAAGAAGGCGCAGATTGCAGAGCTACAGACTTTTGTGAGTCGCTTTAGTGCCAACGCTTCCAAGGCGAAACAGGCGACATCACGTGCACGACAGATTGAGAAGATTCAGCTGGATGAGGTGAAAGCATCAAGCCGAGTCAGTCCGTTTATCCGTTTTAATCAAATCAAAAAACTCTATCGTCTTGCCCTGGAAGTAGAGGGTTTAACAAAGGGCTATGGTGAGCCGCCCCTGTTTAAGAGCCTGGACCTGCAGATCGAAGTAGGGGAGCGCGTGGCGATCATCGGTACCAATGGTATTGGTAAAACCACCCTGATGCGTACACTCATGGGAGAGCTGGAAGCTGATTACGGTGAGGTGCGCTGGTCCGGTAATTCCAATATTGGCTATTTTGCACAAGATCACGCCGCAGATTTTGAGCTGGATAGAGACCTCTATTCCTGGATGGAACAGTGGGGACAAGAGAAGGACGACGAGCAGATGATTCGCGGTACCTTGGGTCGCTTGTTATTTTCACAAAATGATATAACCAAGTCCGTAAAAGTTATCTCCGGTGGTGAGCAGGGCCGTATGCTGTTTGGTAAACTGATGCTGCAGCAACCCAATATCATGCTGATGGATGAGCCCACTAATCACCTGGATATGGAATCAATTGAAGCACTGAACTTGGCATTGGAAAATTATCCAGGCACACTTTTTTTCATTAGTCATGATCGTGAGTTTATCTCGTCACTGGCCACGCGGGTTCTTGAGATAAAGCCTGATGGAGTGGTGAATTTTAAGGGTTCGTATGATGAGTATCTGCGCAGTCAGGGTATTGAGGAGATATCGCCGCCGCGTATGACAAGTTAACTGTTCTGATCAATTAAGCGTAAAACTGAAAGCACTTGTTTGAGTAAGTAGTCTGTTTCAGGATATGTGGGTTGACATGAATGCTGCAAGTTCCCCTGCGGGTAGGGGTTTTGAAATCCAGAATCCCTGCCCAAAATCACATTCCTCCCTGTTAAGTATATCCCACTGATTTTCTTCTTCTATGCCTTCTGCTGTACATTGAAGACCTAAGTCATGAGTAAGATTAATTAACCCGCGTACCATACGAAACTGCTTTTCTTGTGAAGTGCACTGATTTACAAATGAACGATCTATTTTAATGAGGTCAATCGAAAACCCTGCAAGATGACTTAGTGACGAATAGCCTGTGCCAAAATCATCAAGATGAATATTAATTCCCAGTTTTTTGAGCTGGGCAATTATATGTGAGGCATGTTGGGTATCCTGGATGATGGCTGTTTCAGTAATTTCGAATGCGAGTTCTGACCCGCTAATACCATAGGTGGATAATGTTTCTGGGATTTTCTCAAGGAAGCCCTCGTCATGGAACTGCAGTGCCGACAAATTGAGTGAAAGCTGTAGTTTACGCATACCAGAATATTGCTTGCTCCATGCTTGCCATTGCTGACAGGCTGTCTCAAGTACCCATTGACCGATTGAATAGATTAGATTGCTGGATTCGGCAATGGGGATAAATTTGGCGGGACTGACCATACCGAGAACCGTATGATTCCAACGGGCCAGTGCCTCAAAACCCGTTATTAGACCGGTTTGAAGAGACACAATAGGTTGATAATATAACTCAAGTTCGCCATTTTTAAGGGCGGCAGCTAGTTCTTTCTCCATTGAAAGACGATTGAGCAGATGGCTGCGCATTGCTTCATCAAATACAACATAACGGTTGTTTCCACTCATCTTGGCTTGGTACATGGCTATGTCGGCATCCCGCAGCATTTCATCAGAATCTGTATAACCTGAAGAGCTGAGGGTAATTCCAATACTAACCCCGCTTTGAATTTCTTGACCGTTAATCAAGAAAGGTGCTGCAAGTGAAATGAGTATCCGTTCGGCAACCTGGATAGAGTGGTAGTTATCGTTTTGCTCCAGAAGAATTACAAACTCATCACCTCCCAGTCGTGCCAACAGATCAGTTTCCCGTAAACATTTCTTGAGTCTTTCTGAGACTTGAATAAGCAGTGCATCACCAAATGCGTGACCTAGTGTGTCATTGACCATTTTAAATTTGTCCAGATCAAGAAAAAGAACAGCAAAAATGGTTTCTGTATCTCGTTGCACTCTGGCCAACTTTTTTTGAAGATAGCTGACAAACCATGCGCGATTATTGAGTCCCGTTAGTTCATCATGGAACGCCCGATGTACTAATTGATTTTCGGCCTCTTTTCGATCCGAGATGTCAGTATGGGATCCTGCCATTCTGATGGCTTGACCAGTTTCATCACGTACGGCCAAACCATGTGATAAAACCCAATGATAGGTACCGTCATGATGTAGCAGCCGGTGTTCGCACTGAAAGTAAATTGATTCGCCAGCAAGATGACTGCTGATCTCTTCTTCAAGAATTATCAGGTCATCAGGGTGAACACGATTAAACCACTCTTCTGGCTTATTAGTGATATTTTCTGCTGTATTATCGAGACCAAGCAGTGTGCTAAAACGGGGTGAAAAGTAAATCTCATCCGTTATCAGGTTCCAGTCCCAGATGCCTTCATGCGTAGCGTTCATGACGAGGGCATAGCGCTCTTCGCTCTCTTGCCGTGCTGCTTCTATCACTTGCTGGGCCGAAAGATTATCCAGGAAGCTATTAAACCCTTGAACTAGCTCACCAATTTCATCGGTACTGTGAATAGGTAGATGATGCTCCAGATCAAGGGGGTTATTCTGAAGTCTTTTATATCCATTAATAATATTGCGTATTGGTTGGACAACATTTTTGGAAAAGAGCCAAGCAGCTATTCCTACAATGAGTAAGCCCGTAAAAAGGAGTATCAGAGTGGTTTTACGTATGGTATTTGCGCCGCTTAATAATGCCTGTTCGGGGATGATGCTTAACAGAGTCCAGCCCAAATTCTGAATAGATTGGGCTTGTATAATAAAGTCTTTGTCATCCCAGGTAATGGTTTGGGGTATGTTGGCTTGCTTCAGGACCTCTGCCAAAATCCCGTTTGCAGGTTGTCCTAGTCTGTTTTTGTCAGTTGTGTAGATTATATTCTTATGTTGGTCAATTAAGTTGATAGCCGCATTCACGCCTAGACCCGTATTGGAGAAGTGATCATAGAGATAATCCAGACTGTAGTTGACTAGAATAAGTGCAATGGGGTGTTGTTTTAGCGTCTGGCGATCAGTTGTACTGAGAATCCGCGCTGCGGCTAGAACGAACTGATGATTCGAATTTTTATTAACATTGGGCACAACGCCAGCCCAGTAGATCTTGTGGTCATTAATCATGGCCTCTGTTCTCAGTTGATCTACAGTGCTCCTCCTAATGTCATCAACATTCAGCGTGTCGCCTACATGATAATGTGCACCGCCCTCAGTGAATATGTCGATAGAAACCAGTCCTTGAAGGTGTAAATAACCGTTCAGGATATAGCCAATACGTGCCTGTGTCGCCAGATTAGTATAGGTGTTAGCCTCGCGCTCTTTGTCATCAAGCGCCTGCGTAATCTCCTCTACGCCTGATATATTAGCGATAAGGTTTTCTACTTCTGCCAATTGTAATTGCAGTAAATCTTTTTGGTCTTTTAGTAGTGCCTGAGAAAAGCTCTTTTCTGCTTGTTGCAGTGTATGACTCGATGTCTGATAGGAGACAAATCCCAGTGCAAAAAGAGGAAGAATACCGATAACTATCAAAAAGCCGATGTATTTAACGATGATCTTCTGCTGTGTATTGAACATGATCAGATCGATGATCTAGTTGACGTTTTCACGGGTAATAATCTGTGTGTCAATCAAGATGACTGAGGGTAGCTCCTCTCCTGATAATGCTCTATGCGCAAACTGTATGCCCTGGTATCCCTGTTCTGCCGCCTGTTGGTCTACTGTTGATACAAGTGTACCTTTTCGAATGGCCTCTTTTGCCTGTTCAAGTGCATCATAGGCAGCCACTAGAACATCGTTTCGTTCCGTTGATTGAAGGTACTGTATAGCGCCTAGCGCCATCATGTCATTGGCACAGAAAATAGCTTTAATATCCGGATGCTGAGTGAATATCTGTTTCGTGACCTCATAGCCTTTATCAATTTTCCAGTGAGCTGTTTCCATCGCCACTACTTTAGCAAAGGGCTGTTCGCTGAATGCTCTTAGGGCGCCGTTTTTACGATCTTCAGCATTGGCCGCTCCGCGTATGCCCTCAAGAATGGCCACAGCGGTAGGTTGACTCATTTGGCTTGTCAACGTTTTAGCAGAGAGGTAGGCGGCTTGTTCATTGTTAACACTGATAAAAGGTACATCCAATAATCCAACGGATTTCGAATATTCCGGGTCCAGTCGGTTGTCAATATTGATAACAATAATGCCCGCGTCCTGTGCCTGTTTCAAAACCGGAATCAACTCCACTGAATCTCCTGGTGCAATCACTATGGCATCAATTTTATTGCGGATCAGTTCCTCAACAAGACCTATTTGTTGTTGAATAGAGGTCTCCTGTGCTGCAGTTTTGACTAATAGGCGTATACCCAGTTCTTTTTCCGCGCGTCTAGCACCACGCTCCATTTCGATAAAAAATGGATTGGTTAATGTTTTCATCACCAGGGCAATGGTTTTTGGTTGCTTTTTTCCGGCGATAGATTCGGTCTGTTTTGGTTTACTCTGGTTGCTTGATTCTGTGTCAACAGAGCAGCCTGTCAGGATAAATAGTGCACTAATGGTGAGTAATAGTAGGAATGATTTCCCGTATACAACCGGTTTGATGAGGTGCATTGTTATTATCCTCACTGTTTCTGTATGGAATTAAAAAAGGGTATTCAGATGAATACCCTTTTCCCTGTCGTCTCTGGCGTATGACTATTGGGTTAATAATACTATCGTCCCACTTGACAATTTCTTTATTAAAAAAGTTGGAAAGTTGTTGATCTTACTGAGGGTTACATGGCCCATATTTCACGGCCTATAGAGAATTAAAAGTTTTATTCTGGAGGAGGCTGCTGATTACCTTAACGGTATGAAAGGTAACAGGTAGACGTTAAATAAACGTGTTTCATGAAACGGCTGGGCCGAAGTATATTCGGCCTGTCGTTTTCAGCTGACAGGTTTTTCTAATTAGTCGATCTGTTTGAGGGGGTGACTGCATTTCACGCAGTGATAGTGCTGCCCCTGTAATACCCGGTTATGCCGAATGCTGCTGAGTTCGTGGGTGCGACACTCACAGCGATAGGGAAAGCGTTTAAGCCTGCGTTGGCTTGATCGGCTTACGTCGTAATTGTGGCAGCGTGAGGCCTCGGCTCCGAACAGCTGCATGACCTGCCGCCACTCGGTTCCATGGGGCCTTATTCGTTTTCCAAAGAAGCTGCGGGCGATAATATGTGCAACCTCGTGTGGAACAGTGCGTTTTAGAAAGTCTTCCTGGTTTTCGTTCAGGAGCAGGGCATTAAAGCGAATGACCGGTTTGGCGCGATGAGGAAAGACGGCCATGCCGGCCGCTTTCCCGGTCAGGTCGAATTTGATGTCAACCTGACCGGGATCTTTTTCGAAATGATTGCCCGCAGTGATGAGTAACTGCCGGACCTGTTGCTCAACTTCTTTTTGTAGTGCCGTTTCAAACATAAGAAGTTGATTTTACCTGCTACTGAATCAGCAACACAATCAGTTCAACAGGGCCATGAACGCCATAGGCCAATGTCTGTTCAATATCGGCAGATTTTGATGGTCCGGAGATCAGCAAGGCATTGGTCGGCATGCCTTCTTGCCACTTCTCATTGGCAATGGCATCGGAGAACGTATTGTGCAGTTTATCGGCCTCAACGACGGCAATATGAACGGGTGGTACCAGTGAGAAGGTCCGTGGCTCTTCAGGTGTTGGCCAGAGAATCATCGCCCCCACTTCGGCAATACTGCTGCGGGTTGATGTGATGGCGGCATCAATATCGAAGAACAGCTCCTCTTTCCATCCATCTACTTCCACTTCGCGTGTGATCAGCTCAGGCATGCCGTCATGTGCCTGCCAGGCCGATTCAATCTTTCCCGCAAGTGGTCCTGCGGGGGCATAAAGCAGGTTCTTTAGTTTTTTGGCTTTGACCAGCTCTGCCAGCTTATCCTGCCAGTCATCCTCGGAAACGAGATGAACATCGGTCTTAACTGAACGCATGGCTTTGCAGAACTGTTCAATACGTTCCTGTCTGTTCCAGTCGGGTGACTTGAAACTACGATCAAGATCGACCGGGGCCTTGGTTGCATTATTGGCCCGCAGGCGTGCCAGAATATTTACGCGTGCACTACTCATCGTCAAAACCCTCTTCGCGGGCCAGTTCATGTAATGATTTGGGCGCTATCTTGGGTGCTGTGCGTACCCGTGTCCATGGTCCCATCTTCTTTGGTAACAGGCCGCGGAACAGTGCGGCTACCTTGGTGCCGGTTCGATAAACGGCCGGTCTGGCGTGTGCCCAACTCCAGAGTTTCCAAACCATCGCCTCTTTGGCTGAGCGGCGGGAGCCCTGGCCGTTTGTCGCACCCGTATGGTCATCTCTGACCTGTTCATAGCGGAGACGGTGTAATAACTTGGGCAGTGGAATCTTTACAGGACAGACTTCACCGCAGGCCCCGCACAGTGTGGAGTTGGTGGGAAGGATGCCAAATTTATCCAGGCCAAACTTCTGCGGCTCTATGACTGAGCCAATTGGCCCCGGTATTAACGAGCCATAAGCGTGTCCGCCAATTTTGGTGTATACCGGGCAGTGATTCATGCAGGCACCACAACGAATACAGCGCAGGCTGTCGAACAGTTCTTCATCTTCGTAGATTTTAGAACGCTGGTTATCCAGCAACACCAGATGAACCTCTTTTGGTCCATCCCGTTCACCCGGCTTGCGGGGTGAGGTAATCATGTTGAAATAGGTAGAGATGTGCTGGCCACTGGCAGAGCGTGTCAGTAGCTTTAGCAGGGGAGGCACGTCGGCCAGTTTTTCAATGACCTTTTCGATACCGGTTACGGCAATATGGACGGGGGGGGCCGTGGTACACATGCGTCCATTACCCTCATTTTCCACCAGGCAGATGGTGCCGGTTTCGGCCACGGCAAAATTAACCCCGGAGAGACCGATCTCGGCTTCGTGAAATTTACTCCGCAAGATGGTGCGGGCACTGCGGGTCATGGTCTCGATGTCCTCACTGTATGGGATATCCGGGTGCTTCGCTTTGAACAGCTTGGCAATCTCCTGCTTACTTTTATGAATCGCTGGCGCGATGATATGAGAGGGTGTCTCGTGATCAAGTTGAATAATATATTCACCCAGATCAGATTCAATACAGCTCTTACCGCGTTCTTCAAGGAAATGGTTTAACTCCATCTCTTCTGAGACCATCGACTTACCCTTGATCATGCGTGTGGCGTTATGCCGCTCCATAATATCAAGTACGATGTTGTTCGCTTCCTCGAGCGTCTCCGCCCAATGCACCTGAATACCGTTTTTCAGGCAATTCTTTTCTAACTGCTCAAGCAGGTCCGGTTGTTTGGCAAGGGCGTTTGCACGAATCATGGAGCCAGTTAAACGCAGTGATTCCAATGCCTCCTTGTCTGGAAAGGCAGTGCGCCGCTTCTCCATCAATCCGTCCATGGCAACGCGGAAGTTACTTCTCAGTTGTGGATTGTCCAGCGCCTCTTTGACGCGTTTATGGAATTCAGCTGTCTGATGCATGAGTACGCTCCCAGAGGAAACTGGAAATATGTTGGCCTTTTGGGCCAATGCCTTTGTGTTCCATGTGTCCGGTTATATTCATCAGACAGCCGCAGTCACCACTGACCAGTTGTTCGGCACCGGTCTCGGTAATCGCCTGTGCTTTATCGGCTACCATGGCCGCTGAGGTATCGGGATGTTTAACGGCAAAGGTGCCACCAAAACCACAGCACTCGGCTTTGCGTGCCTGCTCAACCAGTTGGACATTGCCCAGTTGTTTAAGCAGTGCTTCATGTTCATCTGCCACACCCATTTCACGTCTGGCAGAACAGGAAGTGTGTAGCACTACCTTGGTAGGTTCACCCAGGTCTTTAAGTTCAATCTTTAATACATGTACCAGAAATTCGGTCAGTTCGAATACCCGTTCAGAAAAGGCATTGACGCGGTCTGATTCAGGTTTTCCATGAAACACTTCAGGGTAGTGATGGCGCATCATTCCGGCGCATGAACCTGAAGGTACAACAACCGGATAATCTTTTGGAAAAGAGTTGACCTGATTTAAAACGACAGCAGGCGTCTCGTCGCGATAGCCAGAATTCCATGCCGGTTGGCCGCAGCAGGTCTGATTCTGCGGGAAGATAACTTTGATCCCTTCTCGCTTGAGCAGTTGCATACCAGCTAGACCCGCCTCGGGGTAGAGCATGTCAATGAGGCATGTGCCGAAGAAATAAACCTTTTCGGGTTTATCCGGGTACTGTTTTACCGGGGACATGGTGACTCCTGAAGTTAAAAAACCAATTATTTATGCGGTCAATCCGCGCAAGGCGCGTTGTTTACGCACCTCTTCTCGATCAATTTGCTGCAATGACTCTTCCACAAACACCAGATGTTCCTGAGCGGCCTGTCGTGCTCTCTCTGCATCACCTTCTATAGTCGCATTCATCAGTCTTTCATGCTGGTTGCTTAAGGGCTCAAATACCCTCGGTAAGGTATAGAGCTTGTCCAGGTTATGCGAGATGCTGCTCTGGAGCAGGGTGAACAGCCCTCGCATCACATGCAGGAGCACCACATTGTGGGAGGCCTCAACAATGGAGAGATGAAAGGCCGCATCGGCTCTTGCCTCATCCATTGGGTCGGGGCTCCCGTGGTTTTTGATCATCTTGTCAAAACAGCGTTTTATCTTTTCCTTATCCTCACCGGTGCTTCGTAATGCGGCATAGTAGGCAGCCGTTCCTTCGAGAGCGTGGCGAATCTCCAAAACATCATAGCGCGATTCCGGCATGTCACTCAGCAGAGCAATCAGGGGCTCTACAAAAGAGGGTTCCAGTGATTCGCATACATAGGTTCCGCCGCCGTGTCGCGTGGTGAGAAGCCCCTTGCTGTTCATCTTCTGGATCGCTTCACGCAGTGACGGCCGTGATACCTCCAGTCGATGGGCCAACTCCCTTTCGGCCGGAAGTTTCTCTCCAGGCATGAGGCTGCCCTCGGCAATCATCGCCTCGATCTTTTCTGCAATTTGGTCGGAAAGTCTTTGCTGTTTCATCTGGTGGTCTCAAAATCTCCTAACAAGTGGTAAGACCAATTGTTACCGAGTTTAGTTCGAATTTAAAAAAAAGAGAAGTCTTGAGACGATATTCTATCAAATTTCGCAGCAAATTAACGCTAGAGAGTGCCTATATATAGGGTGTAAAAGGCATTAATTTTCATGAATTTGAATGTTTGACATTACAAAATACATGGGTTAAAACTTAATTGGCCTGACCAATTAACCAATTGGCAGGTGCACAGGATAGCCCAATCAAACTGCCTCAGGAATTTTGATCTGAGTGAGGTAAAGCCAGAGAGAAGGTGGTTGATACTTGGGTTATCACTCTGTTCCACCATTGGAGTGAAAAAAAACGATGAATCGAAAATTAACTGCTTTAGTTTCTGCTGTAGCACTGGCGTTGACCGTATCGAGCGGTGCTGTACTGGCAGAGAAGAAAACGCTTCTGAAAGTCCCAGTTTACTTTGGTACGCATCTGACTGGATTGGGTAGTACCCCAAAATGGCTGGCTGAAAACCTGAATGAAGCGAGTGGTGGCAGCGTTAAAGTCAAGGTTTATGAACCTGGAAAACTGATTCCACCCAAAGAGATTCTTGAGTCAGTAGCCAGCGGTAAAGTAAACGCCGGTTACACCACCCCGGGATATAACACCGGCGTGCTGGGTAATAAGGGCGGTATATTCTCCGCAGTCCCTTTTGGTCCCGACGCACCTGAATTCCTGGCGTGGATTTATTATGGTGAAGGCCGCAAATTGTGGCAGGAGATGTACGACAAAAAGGGTTTGAATGTTCATTCAATACCTTGTGGCATTATCGCCCCTGAAACGTCTGGCTGGTTCAATAAACCGATTGATAAGCCAGAAGATCTGCAAGGTTTGCGTATGCGTTTCTTTGGTCTGGGTGCTCTAGTGATGGAGAAGATGGGCGTTTCCACCAGTCTTCTTTCGTCTAAAGAGATCTTCCCTGCATTGGAGAAAGGGGCAATTGATGCCACTGAATTCTCTATGCCCGCCATCGATAAACTGCTTGGTTTCCACAAGATCCTGAAATTCAATTACTACCCTGGTTGGCATCAGCCAGCAACCCTGTTTGAGTTGATTGTTAACGGTGATACCTGGAAAGGAATGGCGAAAAGCCAGCAGAGCTTGGTTGAGATGAGTTGTCAGGCTGCCATGTTGGATGGCTTGGCGCTGGGTGAAGCTATTCAGTTCCCACAGATGCAAGAGAACCTCGAGAAAAATGGTGTTGAGAACCGCTACTGGTCTCCAGAAATTCTTGGACAGTTCCAGAGCAAATGGGGTGAGGTCGTAGCTGAAGAGTCATCTAAAGATCCTGAGTTTAAAGCGATCTGGGATAATCTGCAGACATTCCGTGACGGTTATGCTGTATGGAATAAGTGGGCATTCCTGCCACGTCCAGGCACTGTACGTGAGAAGTAAGTAAACCCTCAGAGGGGGATCCTGTTTATTGGGATCCCTCTTTTTTTATCCTTGGCATTTGCTGAACAGTTAACTGGGATGTCGATGTCCGTTTCTTCTTTACATAGTATCGAGGCGAGAGATGAATCATCCTAACGCGCTGGAATACCGCATCCCTATCGTCGATGCCTTGAATGGATTCGTGCAACGTATTGGCCATGCAATGGCCTGGACTAACGTGCTGCTAATCGGTGTTATTCTTGTTCAGGTCGTACTCCGGTACGGTTTTAATAGTGGATTGGTTTATCTTGAGGAATTGATCTGGCATCTCTATGCCGTCGGTTTTATGTTTGGCCTCAGCTTTGCTATTACCAATGATTCGCATATTCGTGTGGATATTGTGCATATGAATTTGTCCCGCAAAAACCAGCATCGCTGGGAGGTCTTCGGGATTCTATTTTTACTATTGCCATTCATTGTGGTCATCTTTTTGCACAGCATTGAGTGGGTCTATTACTCTTTTGAGACGGGTGAGACTTCATCAAACCCTACCGGTCTTCCCTATCGCTGGATTGTCAAGTCCGTTATCCCATTGAGTTTTGCACTCCTGTTTATAGCGGCCATTGCGCGTCTTATTCGTGAGATTACTTTGTTATTGCATTTAGCCAAAGAGCCTGAGGAGAACTATCCGGGGCGGGTCTCCATGATTCGTCATCTGTTCCGGGTTCAAGAGCAGGACACAGCAAGCGATACCGATAGTAATCAACGAGAGGAAGTGTAAGTCATGGAGATGAATGAAATCCTTGTCATAGCGATGTTCGTCAGCTTCATCGCACTATTGTTCACCGGTTTTCCTGTTGCTTGGGCACTGGCGGGTGTTGGCGTTGCTTTTGCGGGTATTGGCTACCTGAGTGATAACTACCTTGATACAGCCACCGGTCTTGATTATTCCACCCTTGGGCTGACTGTTGGTCGTATCTTCGGGATTATGGATAACTGGGTTTTAGTTGCCTTGCCGATGTTTATCTTTATGGGGCTGATGCTGGATAAATCGGGTGTTGCCGAACGGATGATGCACGCCATGCAGGGGCTGTTTGGTCGGGTGCGCGGGGGTCTTGCTATCTCCGTGACGCTGATTGGTATTATTCTGGCTGCTTCTACCGGTATTATTGGTGCCTCGGTTGTACTGTTGGGCGTTATGTCACTCCCAGTGATGATGCGCCAGAAATATAGTAAAACTCTGGCGCTGGGTACCGTGGCAGGTGCCGGTTGCCTGGGTATCCTGATCCCACCCAGTATTATGTTGGTCATTATGGGTGATCAGATGGGCCTCTCGGTCGGTGACCTGTTCATGGGCGCCGTTTTTCCCGGAATAATTCTGGGTGTCTTCTATATTCTTTACATCCTTGGCTTCTCTTTTTTCAAACCAGCTTCAGCTCCACTGGCTGCGGATGTTCAACCAGTCAGCATGACTGTGGTATGGGGTGTGTTTAAAACTATCCTGCCACCTGCTGCACTGATTCTCGCCGTACTGGGTTCTATCTTTGCAGGTATTGCTACGGTCACAGAGGCGAGTGGTATTGGTGCCTTGGGGGCCATTGTTATGGCCGCCAGTTATCGCCAGTTGAACTGGGCAGTGATGAAAGAAGTCACTATCAATACGTTCAATACCTCGGCCTATATCTTTGCCATTTTCGTTGGTGCAACCGTATTTGCTCTGGTACTGCGCGAATTGGGTGGTGATGAGTTGATCGAATCCACCTTGACCGGTCTTCCGTTTGGGCCTTATGGCATCATTGCGTTTATTCTGGTTATTGTCTTTCTGCTTGGATTCTTCCTTGATTGGATTGAGATTAGCCTGATTATTTTGCCCCTTTTGGCGCCAGTGATTAAAGGTCTTGGACTTGATATTGATGGTCATGGAGTTGTTGATAATCCTGAGCTGGTCTGGTTTGCACTCCTGGTTGCCGTAACACTGCAAACATCATTTTTGACTCCACCTGTTGGGTTTGCGCTGTTCTATCTGAAGGGAGTATGTCCGCCAGGCATATCACTTATGGATATTTATAAAGGCGTTATCCCTTTCATTATTTTGCAGTTGCTAGGTTTGTTGGTGGTTGCATTCTTCCCAGAGGTTGTGACCTGGTTACCCTCAGTGGCGTATGGAAAATAGTGGCTGATTGTTCAGTGTTGCGTGCAGGTTGATCATTCGTCCTGCACGCACCTCTACCCAGCTTCAAAATCTATTAATGATTATAGTGAGTTTTAGGTAAACCATGCCTGAGCGATATATACGGTTAAAGCAGGATCTTGCGAAATTCATTTCCAGCGATCGAGTGATTGATGATCCTTTGCGAACGCTGGCATATGGAACGGATGCCAGTTTTTACCGCCTGATACCAAAGCTGATTGTGAAGGTAAATAGCGAGGCGGAAATGGTCGCCATCCTTTCTGCGACACAGCGACATCATACGCCTGTCACCTTCAGGGCCGCAGGAACCAGTCTTTCGGGGCAGGCAATCAGTGATTCTGTATTGCTGTTGTTGTCTGGTGACTACTGGCGTAATCACCATATCAATGACGATGCCTCTATTATACGTCTGCAGCCGGGTGTTGTGGGAGCATGGGCCAATGATTACCTGGCACCCTTTCAACGCAAAATCGGCCCAGACCCTGCATCGATCAATGCGGCAAAGATCGGTGGTATTGCGGCTAATAATGCCAGCGGTATGTGTTGTGGAACGGCCCAGAACAGCTATAACACCTTGGCCAGTATGCGGGTTGTTCTGGCTGATGGCGCGATTCTGGATACCTCTGATGAGAGCAGTATAGGAAAGTTCAGAAAAAGTCATGCAAAATTGCTTGATGAGCTTTCTGATCTGGCAAAAACGACGCGTGAAGATAGAGAGCTCTCTGACCGTATACGTCATAAGTATCGGCTCAAGAATACAACGGGCTATAGTCTTAATGCCTTGATTGATTTCGATGATCCGATTGATATTTTGCAGCACCTGATGATCGGCTCGGAAGGCACGCTCGGGTTTATCTCTGAGATTGGTTACCACACAGTACCTGATCACCCCTGCAAATCTACTGCATTGATCCTTTTTCCTACGATAGAAGTGGCCTGCAAGGCTGTGGCTATTCTCAAACAGACAGAAGTTACGGCGGTTGAATTAATGGATCGCGCGGCGCTGCGGTCAGTTCAGGATAAGCCGAATATGCCGGCTTACCTGCATAAACTCGATGACGAAGTGGCCGCCTTACTGGTGGATGTACGTGCCGCCGATGAAGCCGCGCTGCATGATTCAGTGGAATTGATACAGGAAGTATTGAAAGGAATTGATCTGGTTCGTGAGGCTGAGTTTACTTTTGATAAGGAAGCCTATCAGGCGCTATGGAATATACGTAAAGGATTATTTCCTGCCGTAGGGGCGGTACGCACAACCGGTACCACCGTAATTATTGAAGATATTGCGTTTCCTGTTCCTCAGCTTGCTGCGGCGGTCAGGGGGCTGCATCAGTTGTTTGAAAAATATCATTATGGTGAGGCATTAATTTTCGGACACGCCCTGGAAGGTAATCTGCATTTTGTGTTTACGCAGGACTTCAGTACACAGGCTGAAGTAACCCGTTATCAGGGTTTGATGGATGAAGTGTGCAATTTGGTAGTTTCTGATTATGGTGGTTCACTCAAGGCAGAGCATGGTACCGGTCGCAATATGGCACCATTCGTTGAAATGGAGTGGGGTAGTGACGCCTATCAATTAATGTGGCGCTTAAAGTGGTTGTTTGATCCAGCCGATCTGTTGAACCCGGGGGTGATTCTAAATGAAGATGAAAAAATTCATCTGAAAAATCTGAAGCCGCTGCCACCAGCCGATGCGCTGATTGATAAATGTGTCGAATGTGGATTTTGTGAGCCCATCTGTCCATCAAGAAATCTGACATTAACACCCCGGCAGCGCATCGTCTCATGGCGTGAAATGTCGCGTCTAAAAGTGTCAGGGGAGAATAGTGAACGGCTGAAGGCATTCGAAGAGGCCTTTGAATATCAGGGATTGGAAACCTGTGCTGTGGACGGTCTATGTGCCATTGAGTGTCCGGTGGGTATTGATACGGGAAAGTTGATAAAAAAGATTCGACAAACACGGCATGGTCCACGCGCAGAGCAGATAGGTAACTGGGTTGATAATCATTTTTCTACGGTGACTTCTATGACACGAGTGGGACTTAAGTTGGCTGCACTGTCACAAGACTTGCTGGGCACTCGTTTGATGGAAAAGTCCAGTGGATTGATCCGGCGACTATCAGGTGATCGTATCCCGGGTTGGACATCATCCATGCCAAGGGCGGCAGGAAAAATAGACTTGGATAAAGTACCCCCAAAAGCGAAAAACGGCACCGTTGTCTATTTTCCGAGTTGTGTCAGTCGGACCATGGGACCGTCCAAGGATGATCCGTTTCAGGATGATCTACATCAGGTCATGATGTCGCTATTAGATAAAGCCGGCTATGAAGTTATTATTCCAGATCGTCTGGATGCACTCTGCTGTGGCATGGCGCTGGAGAGCAAGGGTCTGCCTGATCAAGCTAAACGTAGTCATGCACGTCTTGAGAAATTCTTATGGGAAGCCAGTGAAAAAGGCCGTTATCCGGTTCTATGTGATACAAGCCCCTGTACTTTTAGAATGATAGAGCAGATCAGTAAGCCAATGGAGATCTGTGAGCCTGTTGGCTTTATCAATAAGTTTCTCCTTCCTCATTTGACGTTGAATTATAAGCGCGACTCTATTGCCCTACATATTACCTGTACCAGTCGAAAGATGGGTCTGGCTAATCAGATGTTGAGCCTTGCTGAGCAGTGTGCCGAAAAAGTGATTCTATCGGAGGACAAGGGTTGCTGTGGTTTTGCTGGTGATAAAGGGTTTACCCGTCCGGAACTTAATGCATCGGCTTTGAAGCGCCTGAAGGAATCCATACCTGAAACCTGCGATATGGGTATTTCAAATAGTCGAACCTGTGAGATTGGACTATCGAAGCATTCTGGCATCTCTTATCAATCAATCGCATATCTGGTGGATAGCTGTTTTGAGGCGTGTTAATGCCTGAATAGGGATAACTTACAGTCAGGGTATTTCTAACATTTTCACGGAGAAAAACAGGTGGAGTCACTCAATACAAGAACTGATCGCAAACAGATAATGAAACCAAAAGTCCAGTATCAGGTGCTTGATTCAGGTTCAAGTAGCACTGTGTAGGAGAAGACAATTAATGATGCAATCAATGACGTCGACCATACGTGAGATGCGCGTTAGAACCGTTTGCGTGGAAATGCAATCACCTCATAAAACGGCAAGTGGTGTGGTTTCAGAATCACCCCTGGTATTAACCGACCTGATTACCGATGAAGGTATCGTGGGGCACAGTATCGTATTTACCTATATCAAGGCTGCACTCAAGCCAACAGCTGACTTTGTTTCAAATATAAGTGACCTTGTCATAGGCAAGCCCGTTGCACCGCGAACCCTCTGCTACGAATTAGCGAATAGGTTTCGACTACTTGGTGCCCAAGGGTTGGTAGGAATGGCACTGTCAGCTATTGATATGGCTTTGTGGGATGCCTTGTCTAAGTCTTGTGGTAAATCATTGGTCTATCTTCTTGGTGGCACGGATAAATCGATTCCCGTATACGGTGGCGTTGGTTTTGTTGGAGTGTCGGGGTCGGCCAAAACAGCTGAATCTTTCGCGAAACAGGGGCTTAAAGGGGTAAAAGCAAAAATTGGTTATCCGACAGTTGAAGAAGATATCGAAGTTATTAGAGCGATGCGAAGTGCTATAGGGCCTGATTTATCAATTATGGTGGATTACAACCAATGCTTACTCCCACAGGAAGCAATAAACCGCATAAGGAGACTTGAATCAGAATCGTTGACTTGGGTGGAAGAGCCTACGCTTGCCCATGATTACACAGGACATGCACGAATTGCGGCGGCTGTTAACACCCCCATCCAATGCGGGGAGAACTGGTGGGGGACAATGGACATGCAACACGCCATTGACGCACAAGCCTCCGATTACATGATGCCGGATATCATGAAAATAGGAGGGGTAACCGGCTGGCTACGTGCGGCCGAAATAGCGGATGCAAAGGGCATATTGCTATCCAGCCATCTCTGGCCTGAAATCAGTGCTCAAGTACTGGCATTAACACCAACCGCACATTGGCTGGAGTATGCAGATTGGTGGAATCCTATATTGAAAGAACCCCTGCGGATCGAAAAAGGAATGGCTTTGACAGATGGAGTGCTTGGCACCGGTATTACATGGAATGAAACCGCAATAGAAAAATACATCGTTTAGCGAATTATAAAGCCGGTCTA
>ATLU01000114.1_pt1 | contig 27690 bp, 29 predicted proteins | sample 178751 | NCBI WGS metagenome assembly ATLU01 (sample SAMN02211837, study PRJNA209200) | bioreactor metagenome | isolation source: day 23 sample from continuous culture bioreactor inoculated with sediment... | place: Germany: Wadden Sea | collected 2011
CCATGAGGGGTAAGGTACGGGGCTGGAGGGGCAAGGACAATAGCGGGTGGTTGGCGGGCTTGACTGAGTTCGTTAACAGAATACCAGTTTTCTAGTTTTCTAGTTTTCTAGTTTTCTAGTTTTCTAGTTTTCTAGTTTTCTAGTTTTCTAGTTTTCGCACCTCCACTCCTTCGGCCACCCCGCGACGCATTGCAGGATGGACGCCGCGCGCCCACAATCCTATAACGGCGCAACACTTGCCCAAGCCCGACCGGAGGTCCGCCATGACATTTCGCCAACGCCATCTTTTGGGCATCGAAGACCTGCACCCAGAAGAGATCAAAACCCTGTTGGATCTGGCCGATACCTATGTCGATCTGAACCGATCACAAATCAAACGCTCCGACGTGTTGGCGGGGCTGACGCAGATCAACATGTTCTTTGAAAACTCCACCCGCACGCAGGCCAGTTTTGAGATTGCGGGCAAGCGGCTCGGTGCGGATGTCATGAACATGGCGATGCAGGCCAGTTCGATCAAAAAAGGCGAGACGCTGATTGATACGGCGCTGACGCTCAATGCGATGCACCCTGATCTGTTGGTGGTGCGCCACCCGCATTCGGGCGCCGTGAACCTCTTGGCGGAAAAGGTCAATTGCGCGGTGTTGAACGCTGGGGACGGCAAGCATGAACACCCCACACAGGCGCTTTTGGATGCGTTGACGATCCGCCGCGAAAAAGGCCGTTTGCACCGCCTGACCATCGCGATTTGCGGTGATATTGCGCATAGCCGCGTGGCGCGATCGAACCTGATCCTTTTAGGCAAAATGGAAAACCGCGTACGCCTTGTCGGCCCTCCCACCCTGATGCCCAGCCAGATCGACCAATTTGGGGTCGAGGTCTATCACGACATGGAAGAGGGCCTGAAAGACGCCGACGTGGTGATGATGTTGCGCCTGCAACGCGAACGTATGGACGGCGGGTTTATCCCCTCGGAGCGCGAATACTATCACCGTTACGGCTTGGACGCTGAAAAGCTGGCCAACGCGAAAGATGACGCCATCGTCATGCATCCCGGGCCGATGAACCGCGGCGTGGAAATCGACGGCACCATTGCCGACGATATCAACCGGTCCGTCATTCAGGAACAGGTGGAAATGGGCGTGGCGGTGCGCATGGCCGCGATGGATCTATTGGCGCGCAATCACCGGATCATCCGGGCAGAGCAGGCCGAAAAGGGCGAAATGGTTTGAGTGCATCTGACTGGGACGGTATTTTGCGGCACAATGAAACCGTGCTCTGGCAAGGAAAACCAGATGACGGTGTGTTTCTGGAATCGTCTCGGCGCCTGACGTTCTTCACCGGCGCGGCTATGTTTGTGATTGGGTTGCTCATGGCCATTGCGGTTTTGGTCATGTCGAGCGGTCAGAAAAACGGGCCTGATTGGGTGTTTGCCCTGTTCTTTTTTGTGTTCCTTCTGTTTTCCGGCGGTCTTGCGCTCGGTCAGCTCTATTGGTCAGCCTATAAGCGGCGGCATACATTCTATACGCTGACCAGCCAGCGGGCCATTCTGGGGGTGGACCTGCCTTATGGGTCCAGATGTTTGCAAACCTATGACATCAGCGCGGATCAGGCCTATGAATACCGACCGGCTGCGCCCGGTGCACCCGGATCAATTGTGTTTGAGTATCGGTACTCCGGCGTCAGGGTGAACAAAATCCCCCAGACATTTGCCGTGGGGATGATGTATGTCCCCGATGTGGAAACCGCATGGAACACGTTGCAAGAGGTGCAGCGGAACTTGACCGAGAAGAGAACTGAAAGGGGTGGGAATGCCTAAACGCAAGGCCAAAGAATGGCTGGAAACCGACCCGGATGAGGTTCTGATCCTGCGTGGCACCGCCGGGCGCCGGTCCGCGATCCGCTTTGCGGTGCTGACCACGCTGGGATCGACCGCGATCTACGGCGCGCTGGGCACGTTTGTGGGGCTTTTCAGCTGGGTCATGGTGCCTGTTTTTGCCGCGATTTTCTTTGCACTTTTTGCGCTCTTTGCATTGGGCTTGCGCCACCAAGGCGACTGGGCGCTGACCGATCGCCATCTGTACCTGCGCAAAAACCTCCGCTTTTCCCGTGATGCGATCACCCATGTCAAAACAGGCGAACGCGGCGTGATTGTCACCCTGTCGAACAACGGCGCGGTCGCCACCCAACGGCTGGATTGCGATACGCCCAATTGCCCGACCCCGGCAGCACTTGCCGATGAGCTTAGGAAATCCCTTGATGGATGACATGATACTGGAACCCCGGCTCGAAGATCAAAAGACCCCAGATCTGAACCCCGGCGAAGAGGTCCTCGCGCGGTTTCAGGGCAGCCTGCGCACCTATGTGAAAGAGCACGTGTTGCTTGCCGCGTTGGGCTCGGTCCTGATGGTGGGCGTGCTGATCTATATGGGCAACCCGCATGCCTGGACCGGTATGGTCGGCGCGGTCGCCGCCATCGCCGTGCGCGGGCTTTATGTGGCGCGCGAACAGCTTGGCTTTGTCTGGACCCTGACCAACCACCGGCTGATCGGCCCCACCGGGTCCGGCATCCTGTTGGGCAACATTGAAAAGGTGAACACGCTTTTCACCGCCGCCCAAGTCGTGACGATTGCAGGCGACAAATACATGCTGAAATATCAAGCCGACGCCAAAGATACCAAGGCCCAGATCGAACGGGCCTGTGCGCGTTAATGGGGGCGGGGCAGGATCATCCCGAATGGAAAAGCCTGCTTGAGGATCAGGAGCATATCCTTTGGCAGGCGCGACCCAAAGGTGGGTTCGCAAGTGGCGTTTGCACCAATCGTTCTCTGCGTCGCTGGGCGATAGCTGTATTGCTTTTAGGGGCGGCTGCCACACTGCTTCCGACGCTCACCTATGGGTTTGACAATGTGCGCGAAGAAATGATGTTACGCTATTTCTGCGTGATACTTGCTGCAAGCGTGTTGTTGCTGGCGGCGATTAACACCGGCATCCGCAATATGAACCGGTTTTACACGCTGAGTAACCACTACGGCTATGTTGGTCGACAGAGTCTGAACCTGATAGGCGGGTCGATTTCCGGCTATGGTATTGGGCTTGAAAAAGAACTTATCTACTATTTATTTCAACCGGATACAGTGTTTCGTATTGAGTCAGTACAGCGGTATGGAAAAGAGGTCCTGAACCTGCATGTAACAAATTGTACCGATAACACAGGCCAGATCTATTCAGATGAGTTCTGCCTCTTTCGCAATGTGCCCTTGGACCCAGCACTGCAGCGAGCAACCGATCGCATCGCAGCGACCTTTGCCAGTTGAAGGCCCCCCTTCCTCTTTCCAAAAATATCCCCGCCGGAGGCTCCGCCCCCGCGACCCCCACCACGCAGAAACTGACAGTGGAAACGCCCGCAAAAACCCATTAGGACATTGGCAAGCCACGCGCCCCAGACCGGAACGAAAGATCGCCCATGACCACCTTCACCAACGCCCGCCTGATCAACCCCGAAACCTATGAGGATGCGCTGGGCAGCCTGACGGTTGAGGAGGGCGTGATTACGGCGATCAACGGAAAGCCCAAAGGCGAGGTGATCGACTGTGGCGGCAAATGTCTGGCCCCCGGCCTCATCGACATGGGTGTGAAAATCGGCGAACCCGGTGAACGCCACAAAGAAAGCTTCCGATCAGCTGGTGCGGCGGCGGCGGCTGGTGGCGTGACCACCATGATCATCCGGCCTGACACCACCCCCGCCGTCGACACCCCCGAAACGTTGGCCTTCACCGCGCGGCGCGCGGGCGAAGTGGCCCCGGTGAATGTGGCCCCCTTGGCGGCGCTGACCAAGGCGCGTGCGGGGCGCGAGATGGTGGAAATGGGCTTTATGCTGGATGCCGGCGCCGTGGCATTCACCGATTGCGACCATGTGGTCACCGATCCCAAAGTCTATTCCCGCGCGATGACCTATGCGAAATCCCTGGGCGCGCTGATCATCGGCCACCCGCAAGACCCAACCCTGTCCAACGGGGCGGCTGTCACCTCGGGAAAATTCGCCTCCCTGCGCGGCCTGCCTGCCGTGTCGCCCATGGCCGAACGCATGGGGTTGGAGCGCGACCTCGCGCTCGTGGAAATGACCGGCGTGCGTTACCATGCCGACAGCCTGTCCACCGCCCATTCCCTGCCCGCGCTGGAGCGCGCCAAAGCGGCCGGGTTGGACGTCACCGCCGGGGTGAACATCCACCACCTCTGTCTGAATGAGCTGGACGTGGGCGATTACCGCACGTTTTTCAAACTGAAACCACCGCTGCGCTCTGAAGATGACCGTTTGGCGATGATTGAGGCGGTGGCCTCCGGCCTCATCGACGTGGTGTCCAGTTTTCACACCCCGCAGGATGAGGAAAGCAAACGCTTGCCGTTTGAAGAGGCGGCGTCTGGTGCTGTGGGTCTTGAAACCCTGCTGCCCGCCGCGATGCGGGTGGTGCATTCCGGGCTGATTGACCTGCCGACCATGTGGCGCGCGCTGTCGCTGAACCCCGCCAATCTATTGGGCCTGCCCGGTGGGCGGTTAGAGGTGGGCGCCCCCGCGGATCTGGTGCTGTTTGACCCGGACGCGCCCTTTGTGCTCGACCGTTCGACCCTGCGGTCGAAATCGAAGAACACCCCGTTTGACGGCACCCGTATGGAAGGCCGCGTGATCGGCACTTGGGTTGCGGGCAAACATGTGTACGCCTGATCCCATTCGCCCGGCCACGCCATCTGACCTTGCGGCGATGAACGCGATGATCCTGCGCGCCAAGGCCCATTGGGGCTATGACGACGCTTTCATGGCCGCCGCCACGGAGGAGCTGACCCATAACGCGGAGGAGCTGGGCGAGGATCTGGTGATCTGGACGGGTGCGGTCGCGGTGCTTGGCATGGCCAAACTCTCTGTGTCCGGTGAGATGGCGCAACTTGACAGTCTTTTCATCGACCCCAACGGCATGGGGCAGGGCATCGGAGCGGCGCTGTTTCGCTGGGCCGCCACACGCGCCCACACCCAAGGCGCCAAAGTGATGCGCATCGACAGCGACCCCTTTGCCGAGGCGTTTTACCTGCACATGGGGGCGACCCGTGTGGGCGAGGTGCCGTCGGGGTCCATTCCCGACCGCCTGCTGCCGCTTTTGGACTATGCCCTTGACCAACCCGCCAAAGCGCCGCAAAGCTGAGCGCAAAAACAGGACCGTTCTTCATGCCAGACCTTACTTCGGCCCCTTTGGCCCTGATCCTTGTGGCGGTGCTGGGCTATTTGCTGGGCTCAATCCCCTTTGGCATTGTGATGGCGCGGCTGTTTGGGCTGGGCGATTTGCGCCAGATTGGCTCCGGCAATATTGGCGCAACCAATGTGCTGCGCACCGGTAATAAGGTGGCGGCCTTCCTGACGCTGATTGGCGATGCGGGCAAAGGCGGGGCGGCGGTGTTGATGGCGCGCGTTTTGCTGGGGGAAGACGCCGCACAGATCGCCGGGTTCACCGCATTCCTCGGTCATTGCTATCCAATTTACCTTGGATTCAAAGGCGGCAAAGGGGTGGCCACCTGGCTGGGCACCATGCTGGCGCTGTCCTTCCCCGTTGGCCTTGCGGCTTGCGCCACATGGCTGGTGGCGGCAGCCCTTTTCCGAATCTCAAGCCTTGCCGCGCTGATTGCCGCCGCCCTTTCGCCCCTTGTGGCGATCGTCTTGGGGCAGGCTGGCCTGACGGTTTTGACCACAGCGTTGGCAGGCTTAATCCTTTATCGCCACAGCGCCAATATTTCGCGTATTTTGAAGGTGAAGAGCCAAAGATTGGTAAAAAATAACCGGCATTCATCGTTGATTTTGCAGTTTTCAAAGGCCAACCTGCGCGTATGGTCCTTTCGTTCGGGCCTAGTCTACTGTGAAACATGCACTGAAAAATGAGGATGTGATCCATGGATTTTCAAACTGCCGTCCGAACCTGTTTCTCAAAATACGTCACCTTTTCGGGTCGCGCCGCGCGGTCGGAATTTTGGTGGTTCATGCTGTTTGTCTGGGTCGCACAGGTGATCCTGACCGTGGTCGACAGCACGGTGTTTGGCACCGTCACCACCACGGAAGGCGGGTTTGAGGCCTCCACCAACACGCCGGTCCTGTCGGGGCTGTTTGCGCTGGCGACCTTCTTGCCAACCATTTCGGTGATTGTGCGCCGCTTGCATGATAAGGACCGCACCGGGTGGTGGTATTGGATTGCCTTGGTGCCGCTGGTCGGCATGCTCTTGTTGCTTTTCTGGTTTGTCACCGAAGGCACGCGCGGCACCAACCGCTATGGCCCGGATTCTTTGGGCGATCAGCCGGATGATTATGACGATGGCTATGCCCAATCGTCGATCCCACGCGTGGGGGATTGATCTCAGCGTCCTGTTCTTGCGCAATATGAAATAGCGCAGCCCCCTTTTTTACGACACCCCGGCGCCTTATATCCGGGGTGTCCCTTTTCGTGATGGAGCATTTCCCAATGGACTTTCAAACCGCAGTCAAAACCTGCCTTTCCAAATATGTCACCTTTTCAGGCCGCGCCGCCCGGTCGGAATACTGGTGGTTCAGCCTGTTTCTGATCGTCGTCAGCCTTGTACTGACGGGGGTTGATTTCACACTCTTCGGGATGGGCGAGTATTTCTCACCGCTGTCCGATCTGTTCGGGCTGGCCACGCTTTTGCCCGCATTGGCCGTCACCGCGCGCCGCTTGCATGACACTGATCGGTCCGGCTGGTGGATGTTGATCGGTATTGTGCCAATTGTTGGGTGGATTTTGATGATCTATTGGCTTGCTACAAAAGGCAGCGACGGGGCAAACCGCTTTGGTCCTGACCCGCTGGGCGACACCCCTTATGGCGATGACGATGGCGACTATAACCAGTCCTCAATCCCCAATGTCGGGTCTTAAGACAGCTTAATCGACCCGAAACACCTTATCGCGCGACGTGGCCCCATGGGTCAGTGTCAGGCGCGATTTGGAAATGCCTAAGGCGGTGGATAAAAGCTTCACCACCGCCTTGTTGGCCTTGCCGTCCTCGGGCACCACGGTGACCAGGACGCGCAGCCCGCCCGCCACCTCTTCCACCACATTACGCGACGCCTTTGGGGTTACGCGCACGGTGAGTGTTGTGCCGGGGATCGCAAGGTGAGAGAGGGCGCCTTTTTTCATGCGCCTTTGGTGGCGGATTTCACTGGACGGGGCAAGGCCTGCGGGTAAGGTCGTGGCAACAGACGCGGTGAAACGGAGCGAGAGATGAGCACGGGATTTTTCTGGGACGAACGCAGCTTTTGGCATTCCGGCGGCAATTACGCGGGCAACCTGCCGGTGGGCGGGTTGGTGCAACCGCTGGCGGCGGGGGGCTTGCCGGAAAATCCGGAAACCAAGCGGCGGCTCAAGAACCTGATCGACGTGACCGGCCTGTCCAATGACCTTGTGACCGGGTCTGCGCCGGAAGCCGACCGCGATATGCTCGCCCGTGTGCATCCCACCGCGTTTCTGGATGAATTCAAGCGCGTGTCTGATGCGGGTGGCGGCGAGCTTGGTCTGCGCACCCCCTTTGGCCAAGGCGGGTATGAGCTTGCGGCGCTGTCGGCGGGGCTGTCCGTGGCGGCGATGCGCGCGGTGCTGACGGGCGAGCTGACCAATGCCTATGCGCTGTCGCGCCCGCCCGGCCACCATTGCCTGCCTGATTTTCCCAACGGGTTTTGCCTGCTCGCCAATCTCGCCATTGCGATCCGTACCATCCAGGCCGAAGGGCATGCAAAGCGCATCGCGGTCTTGGATTGGGACGTGCATCACGGCAATGGCACCGAGGCGGTGTTTATTAACGACCCCAATGTGCTGACCATTTCGATCCATCAGGAACGCAATTACCCGATCGACACGGGCGATGCCGATGTGCGCGGTGAAGGGGTTGCTGAGGGGACCAACATAAACGTGCCGCTGCCGCCCGGTGGCGGCCACCGCACCTATTTGGAAGCGATGGAGCGGATTGCCCTCCCCGCCATTCGTGCCTTTGAACCAGAGATTATCGTGATCGCCAATGGCTATGACGCCGCGCTGATTGACCCGCTGTCATGTATGCTCGCCACCGCCGACACCTTTCGGCAGATGACCAAGATGGTGAAAGACCTGGCCGGGGATATCTGTGACGGGCGTCTGATGATGGCGCATGAGGGCGGCTATTCCGAGGTTTACGTTCCCTTTTGCGGCCATGCGGTGCTGGAGGAAATGTCAGGATCCAAGATCACCGCCCCTGATCCGCTGGCAGAGGTCTTCGCCGCCCGTCAGCCCAATGCCAAAATGGACGCTGTGTTTTCCGCGCATTTGGCGGAGCTTGCGGGGTATTTCGGGATTTAGAGGTCAGGGGCGCTGCCCCTCGCGCGGCGAGCGCGCTCACCTCGGGATATTTGAGACAAGAAAAAGGGCGTGGATTTTGAAGGTTGGAGTTGTGTGTTTGTGAAGAGACATGGGTTTTGGTTTCGGTTTTTGGGTCTACATTTGCTGGATGGGCTTGGCTCGATGTTGAAGGTTTTGCTCGCAGCAATGGGAATTATCGCAATGATGATAGTATTGCGGGCGGTTTTTCATTTTCTTGCAGGTGCTTTTTAACTTTGCGCAAATGATGAAGCAGAAAAACAGTATGTAAATCGGCTTTACATCTTGACGTGAGCGGTGCGAGATACGACATGACATGAAAGCCAGTCGCATCTGCGGCCAAGCCAGCAGATTGCTGACCAGAAAGACGATTTATGCCTGAACGTAATGACGCCGCCCTTGAATTTTTGCTGACCCGCCGTTCGCGCCCCGCCAAAACGCTGACCGGGCCGGGGCCGTCGCGCGATGCGCTGATGCCGATCCTGACCGCCGCCGCACGCACGCCGGATCATGGCAAGCTGGAGCCGTGGCGGTTTATCGTGGTTGAAAAGCCTGCGTTGGAGCGGTTGGGCCATCAGGTCACTGCGCGCGGCGAAGCCCTGGGCATTGACCCGGCCAAGATCACCAAAGAACGCCACGCCTATGACACGAGCCCCTTGGCGGTTGTTGTGGTCGAAAGCCCCAAACCCTCCGACAAAGTGCCTGCGATTGAGCAGACTTATTCGGCGGGGGCGGCCTGTTTGGCGTTGCTGAATGCGGCCCTTGCCAGCGGATGGGGGGCCAATTGGCTGTCCGGCTGGGCGTCATTGGATCGGGATTTCATCCGTGATGGTTTTGGTCTTGAGGATCACGAAAGCGTCGCGGGCATCTTGCATATTGGCACGGAAACCGTGGCCCCGCCCGAACGCCCACGCCCGGATGTGGACGCGATTACCCAGTGGATAAAGGACTAGCAGATGTTTTTTGACGATTTCTTTCGCGCATTGGGGCAATTGGGCGACACGCGGTTTCGCAAGGTTCTGTGGAAAGGGCTGGGCCTTACCGTGGGGCTGCTCATTGCGATCACCTGGGGCATGACCACGCTGGTTGGTTTTCTGGTGCCTGACGTGATGACCTTGCCTTGGGTGGGTGAGATTTCGTTTGTTGGTGGGCTCGCCATGGGCCTTGCCGCCTTGGTGATGATTGTCCTGTCCGCCGTGTTGATGGTGCCGGTCGCGGGCGCTTTCACCGGGCTTTTTCTGGATGAGGTTGCCGACGCGGTTGAGGCGCGCCATTACCCGCATCTTGCCCCCAACGCCGAACAACCCCTGACGGAAGCGATCCGCGAAAGCCTTGGGTTTTTCGGCGTGATTGTTGGGGTGAACCTCGTGGCGCTGATCCTGTTTTTCTTTGTGGGGCCCCTTGCGCCGATCCTCTTTTGGGTGGTGAACGGATATCTTCTGGGGCGCGAATATTTCGTCATGGCGGCAATGCGCCGGATGGAACGGAGTGAGGCCAACGCGCTGCGTAGTCGCAACACCATCCAGATCTGGGTTGCAGGCACCTTTATGGCGATCCCGCTGTCGATCCCGCTGGTAAACCTGATTGTGCCGATCTTGGGGGCGGCGACCTTCACCCATATGTTCCACCGATTGGCGCGCAGCTAAGCCAGACCGAGAAGGTAGACAAAATGCCCCCTCGCGCGGGCGCGCGCGCTGGGCTAAACAAGCGCCATGTCACAGATTGAATCGCTCTTTGCCACCCGCCTTTACCGCGCCGCCTTGTCCGAATTGGGCAAACCGGTGGACGCAGACGAACTCGAAGCCTCCTGCTGGGCCATCGCTGAAGATGACGAAGCGGGCCAGAACTGGTGCGAGGAAAACGGATACCCCGGTTATACCAGCTATGCGTCTTTGGACGATTTGCCCTGGCGCTTTCCAATCTTCAAAACGCTGAAGAAAACGCTCGACAAACATGTCGCGGCCTTTGTTGAGGATCTGGAGTTTGATCTGGGCGGCAAGAAGTTGAAACTCGACAGTCTGTGGATCAACATCCTGCCCCCCGGCGGCACACATGCCAGCCACATCCACCCGCATTCGGTGATTTCCGGCACCACCTATGTGGCGATGCCGGGTGGCGCCAGCGCGATCAAATACGAAGACCCGCGATCGGCCCGGATGATGGCCACCCCCCCGCGCCTGAAAACCGCGCGCCGCGAAAATCAGCCGTTCATTTACGAGGCCCCAAAAATCGGTGACGTCCTGTTGTGGGAAAGCTGGTTGCGCCACGAAGTGCCGCTGAACATGGCCGAAGAAGACCGCATTTCGGTCAGCTTTAATTACAGCTGGGGCAAACCCTGATCCATTTCTAGAGTGCAGATACAAAAGGGCGCAGATCGGCATATCGACCTGCGCCCTTTTTTGGTCTCGTGGGGTGGCTTATTGCGGCGTATCCAACCGGTTGAACCAATCAATATCCTCGATCGTGATGATGCCCGAGATGATGATCCCCGCGACAATCGCCCAGACAAGGGTGCCCCAAATGGTCACGATCAGAAAGGTGCGCCCAAGTTTGAAATTGGCAGGCGCGCCCGCGTGGGTGCCGGGGACAATCTCGCCCTCATCCCCCTGCGTGCGCAGGCGGATCGGCAGGGTGACAAACATGGTCACAAACCAGATCACCACATAAAGGACAAGGGCTGCGGTGATGGTCATCAGACCTGTTCCAGCTCTACCAGGGTGCCGTTGAAATCCTTGGGGTGCAGGAACAAAACCGGCTTGCCATGCGCGCCAATCTTTGGCTCGCCTGTGCCCAGAACCCGCGCGCCAGAGGCCTTTAACTTGTCGCGTGCGGCGATGATGTCATCGACCTCATAACAGATGTGATGAATGCCGCCCGCTGGGTTTTTCTCAAGGAACCCCGCGATCGGGGACCCTTCGCCAAGCGGATACAGCAATTCGATTTTGGTATTCGGAAGCTCGATAAACACCACGGTCACACCATGATCCGGCTCGTCCTGTGGCGGGTTTACCTTTGCCCCCAATGTGTCGCGATATTGCGCGGATGCAGCTTCCAGATCCGGCACGGCGATGGCGACGTGGTTCAGGCGTCCAATCATGTCTCTCTCCCATAAATCTTGCGTTGCAGCCTTATGCCGCGTGCGCGTCGATGGGGCAAGTGCGCCCATGCCGCAGGGGGATTGCTGAGATAGCGCGTAAAAATAGGCGCGTTAACCTCTCATTCACCCCTTTTCGGATTTAGTGGAGGATGAAAGGAATCGCTGCCATGAGTGATGATCTCGAACGTTTCTTAATGACCCAACCCGCAACCGCCGACCGCCCCCTTCAGGGCAAAACCGTGTTGGTGGTCGAAGACAGCCGCTTTGCATCGGAGGCGATCCGCCTGTTGTGCCTGCGATCGGGTGCCCGGATCAGGCGGGCAGATACCCTTGCCTCGGCGCATCGCCACCTGCGCGTCTATCGCCCGTCGATTGTAATTGTGGACATGGGCCTGCCGGATGGATCAGGCGCGGATTTGATCCGTGAATTGGCGGCAGAGACCGCGCGCGTTCCGGTGATCCTTGCGATCAGCGGCGATGACGGCGCACATAGTCTTGCGATGAAGGCAGGGGCCGATGGGTTTATGACCAAGCCACTGGAAAGTTTGGCGATTTTCCAAAAAACCGTGCTGGAACTTCTGCCCGTGGGCGAAGGACCAACCGGACCTCGAAAAGTGCCCAGTGAAATGATTGAACCTGATCAAATGGCGCTGCAGGATGACCTGAGCCATATGGCTGAGATCATGAACGCCGAGCCGAACTCACATGAGATCGAATATATCGCCCAGTTTTTGAATGGAGTGGCCCTGTCAGCGCATGATGAAAAACTGAAAGCGGCCGCAGAACAATTGGGCCGTACCGGACCTGCGGACAGCAATTTGCGCAGACGGTTTGATCGTGTTGCCGGGATGGTGAATGAACGTCTGGCGGAACGGCGCGCGTTGTGAATTCAACCAATGCTGTGGGCGTACCGCATTAGAGAAAATACCCTACTCGCTACGTGAAATCGGCAGGCTCACGCCTGCCTTTTTTACACGCGAGAGGTCACATCTTGCGGCAAACCGCCAGCGGAGATCCAGAGGTTTGACGCTGAACCGACCTTCAAACGACCCCATAATGCCGCTGCAGGTTCACATTTTCGCCCAAATCCCCCGGCAAATTACCCGAGACACAAGATTTTGGGCTGAGCGGGTGAATTTGAAAAGGACTGTTACGATGAAAGCTTTGCTGAAAAAATTTGCAGATGACGAGTTTGGAAATGCCGTGATCGACTGGACCGTGCTTATGGCGGGGACGGTCATGATGGCGATGGCGGTCGTGTTCACCATTACCAACAATGTCGACAGCATCACCGATGACACAAATGAGCGGATCGAATTGGTCGGCACCGAACTGGCGAATTCCTGATCAGCTTTTACACCCCAAGCAGTATTGATTGAGTGCACAAAAAATGCCCGAGGTTTCCCCCGGGCATTTTGCATTTCCAGTTGAGCGACGCATTAGTCCTGCGGAATGACCCGCAGATGCAGCTCGCGCAATTGCTCGTTCATCGGCTCGCTTGGCGCGTTCATCATCAGATCTTCTGCGCGTTGGTTCATCGGGAACATCACCACTTCGCGAATGTTGTCTTTGTCGGCAAGCAGCATCACGATCCGGTCAACACCTGCGGCACAGCCCCCGTGGGGCGGGGCGCCAAATTGGAACGCATTGACCAGCGCCCCAAAGCGCTTTTCAACCTCGTCCTTGCCATAGCCCGCCAGTTCAAACGCCTTGAACATGATCTCTGGTTTGTGGTTTCGAATGGCACCGGACACCAGTTCATAGCCGTTACAGGCAAGGTCATATTGATAGCCAAGCACCTCTAACGGATCGCCATTCAGCGCGTCCATCCCGCCTTGCGGCATGGAAAACGGGTTGTGTTCAAAGTCGATTTTGCCGGTCTCTTCATCCGCTTCATAGATGGGGAAATCCACGATCCAGGCAAAGGCAAAACGGTCTTTATCAGTCAGGCCCAGCTCATTGCCGATCACATTGCGCGCGCGCCCTGCGACCGCCTCAAAGGCTTTTGGCTTGCCGCCCAAGAAGAACGCTGCATCGCCCACGCCCAGACCCAATTGCTGACGGATCGCTTCGGTGCGCTCCGGGCCGATGTTCTTGGCCAAAGGACCGGCGGCTTCCATGCCGCCTTCCACTTCGCCGGATTTCATCATTGCCTGTGCTTCTTTGACCGTGATCCCCAGCTCTTGCGCCACGGAATCGGCGGTCTTTTCGCGCCAGAAGATATAGCCCATGCCCGGCAGGCCTTCTTGCTGGGCAAATTTATTCATCCGGTCACAGAATTTGCGCGAACCACCTTTCGGGGCGGGAATGGCGCGAATTTCAGTGCCTTCGTTTTCCAACAGTTTGGCAAAGATCGCAAAACCGGAGCCTGCAAAATGTTCAGACACCACCTGCATCTTGATTGGGTTGCGAAGATCAGGCTTGTCCGAGCCATACCAAAGGGCGGCGTCACGATACGAGATTTGCGGCCATTCGCTGTCCACTTTGCGCCCGCCGCCGAACTCTTCAAACACGCCCTGCAGCACCGGCTGAATGGTGTCAAACACGTCCTGCTGGGTGACAAAGGACATCTCCATATCAAGTTGATAGAAGTCGGTGGGCGAGCGGTCCGCGCGAGGATCTTCGTCGCGGAAACAAGGTGCGATCTGGAAATATTTATCAAAACCAGCGACCATCATCAGCTGTTTGAACTGTTGCGGCGCTTGGGGCAGGGCGTAAAACTTGCCCGGATGCAGGCGGGACGGCACCAGAAAATCGCGCGCGCCTTCGGGGGAAGATGCGGTGATGATCGGCGTCTGATATTCACGGAATTCCTGATCCCACATGCGTTTGCGCATACTCATCACCACGTCCGAGCGCAGTTTCATGTTGTCCTGCATCTGCTCGCGGCGCAGATCAAGATAACGGTATTTCAGGCGGGTTTCTTCCGGGTATTCCTGATCGCCAAACACCATCAACGGCAATTCGCCGGCGGCCCCCAACACCTCTAACTCACGGGCGAAAACTTCGATTTCACCGGTGGGCAGGTTCGGGTTCACAAGGCTTTCGTCGCGCGCCAAAACGGTGCCGTCGATGCGCACGCACCATTCAGAGCGCAGCGTTTCCAGGTCTTTAAACGCGGGGCTGTCGGCATCGGCAATCACTTGTGTGATACCGTAATGGTCGCGCAGATCGATGAACAATACGCCACCATGATCCCGGACGCGATGCACCCAGCCCGACAGGCGCACGGTGTCACCCACATTGGATTTGTTGAGTTCAGCACAGGTCTGGCTGCGATATTGGTGCATGGTCTGGCCCTTTGTCGGCAATAGCGTCTGGTGATGCGCGCAAATCGCGCGGCGTGTCATGTTTGCGCCCAATGCGCGCGGTTTGCGCATTAAAACGTGTCTGGGCCGATACACAAGGTTGCGCCGCACTTGTCAAGCGATGTGGGCGTTTTGGCCCTTGCGATGGCGCGGTTTGGGCCGCTGCGCGCTGATATTTTCCAATTCATCCCAAGATCTTCAAAATTTTGCCCAATTGTTTCGATAGCGAGGGGGAAATAATTGGGGCAACCATGCAACTTTGTCGCGCGTATATCTATGTTCTTTTGGCTGTCGGTGGGGTGTTCCTTGTCGCAATGGGCCTGTTTAGCCGGGTGGAGTTTCTGCCCGTTGTGTGGCGGCCAGATTTGGGCGCGGCCTGTCAGGCGCTTTTGCTGTGGGGGGCGCTTAAGCTGGTGGTGCGTAAGTTGGGGCGTCGCCCTTTTGCCCTGCGCATGGGCGAAGTTCTGGCCGAAGGGATTTTCCTGATTTACCTGATGGCGATCATTCTGCGCCTGTTGGATCACACCACAAAAACATTTGCGCTGCCTCTGGCGGATCAAACGCTGGCTGGGCTTGATCAGATGTTGGGCCTGTCGTGGCTGACCTATTTTGAATGGATCCATGCCCATCCCGCGTGGCATGGCGTGATGAAATGGGCCTATGATGCGATCAATTCCGCCACGGCGGCGATTGTGTTGGGCTTGGTGGTGATTGGGCAAGGCCCGCGCGCCAAAGCTTTTGTCGAAGCGTTTGTGATCTGCGCGCTGATTTCGATTGTGATCGGAAGCTTGTTTCCCGCGCGCGCTGCGGTGGATTTCTGGGTGGGGGATCTTGCGTCTTACACCAATTTCCTCTCGCCGCCCGGTGTCTACCACCTTGATGCGTTTGAAATGTTGCGCGCGCCCGATGGCCCGATTGTGATTGGGACACAGCAATTGGTCGGGCTGGTCACCTTCCCTTCGTTGCACACAGGAATAGCGGTTTTGATCATGCTGGCCGCGATGCGCACCTGGTTGTGGGCGCCCGCTTGGGCCTATGGTTTGGTGATGATCACCTCGACCCCGATTTGGGGTGGGCATTATTTTATCGACCTCATTGGGGGCACGGCGATGGCAATCACGGTGTGGGTGTTTGTGATGAAAAGCCTTGCCCCACAGGGTGCGGCGGCGACGGACCCGCTCCCGTCGGATGTGCTTACGCCAGCGGAATAATCTCGGCTGCAATCTCCCCGCGCAGCGCGTTCATCAAAATCACTTTGGACGCGCGCCGTACATCCTCCACCGCTATTGCCACTTCCTCAACCTTGCCTTCATCCAGCAAATGCTGCCGGTAGGTGCCGGGCAAACAGCCCGAGGACAGCGGCGGGGTCCGCCAGACATCGTCAATCAGAACGGCGATATTGGTGATCGTGCCTTCGCACAGCTCATCCCGCTCATTGAGGAACAGCCATTCATCCACACCGTCAGGCAGGGCGGCGCGCGCGTCATTATAAAGCGCACGCTGGGTGGTTTTGTGGCGCAAAAACGGATTATCTGAACGCAATCGCACCGGGTGAATCGCAATTTGCCACGGTGCGGTGGCGGCGGCGGGCAGGGGTGCGGTGCCCAGATCCAGCGTGCCGTCCTGGGCCAGTGTCAGCCGCGCGCGTTGGGGAGTGGTTGCGCCTGTTTCCGCCAAAAGAGCATGCACACGGCTCGCATCAAACGAAAACCCCAACGCCTCAGCCGACCGCGCCATCCGCGCCAAATGCAAATCCAATCGCGCCACACCGCCGGAGGTGAGCGCAAAGGTCTCGATCAGCTGGGTTCCATCTGGAACGCTTGGGCAAATCGCGCTTTCCATAGGGCTTCCTCATATTCTGACGCGGCGGTGCTGTCCCACACCACGCCGCCGCCCACATTCAACGTGGCCTCGCCGTTTTCAACCATCAGGGTGCGGATCGCGACGTTAAAGCTCGCGGTCCCATCCGGGGCGGCCCAACCGATGCTGCCACAATAGATGTCCCGCGCCGCAGGCTCCAAGTCGCGAATGATTTCCATCGCGCGAATTTTCGGCGCACCGGTGATCGACCCGCAAGGAAAGAGCGCGCGCAAGATACCCGAGAGCGTCACGCCCTCGGCCAGTTCGGCGGCCACGGTCGAGACCATCTGATGCACCGTGGCATAGCTTTCCACGCAGAACAGCTCGGGCACATGTACCGATCCGGGGGCGGCCACGCGTGAGATATCGTTGCGCAACAGATCCACAATCATCAGGTTTTCGGCGTTGTTCTTTTCATCAGACACCAGAAAATCACGGTTGGCACGGTCCTGATACGGATTGTCCGACCGGGGCTGTGTGCCTTTCATCGGCCGCGTTTCAATGCGCCCACCCGCCGTGGTGCGAAAGAAAAGCTCTGGCGAGCGGGACAGGATGTCTGGTCCCGCGTGATCGGTGATCAGTGCGCCGTGCAACACCGGCTGACGTGCAGTAAGGGCAGCATAAAGCGCTTTGGAGGCCCCATAGGTTTTGCAGGTCAGCGGAAAGGTCAGGTTGGCCTGGTAAATATCCCCCGCCCCAATCGCAGCATGCACCACGTCAAAGGCCTGGGCGTATCGCGCGGCGTCCCAATGCGCGGTCAGCGGGCCAAGCCCTGCATCCTCAACGCTTTGGGGAGCGGCCTCAACCGGGGCGTCGTAAACGCCAAAGCGGATCAGCGGCAGGCGACGATCTTTGGGCATCAAAGGGGCAAGGCGGTCTTCCAGCGCATAGCCCAGCTCATAGCTTGCAAACCCGGCCAGCCAATGCCCCGCAGCGCGCGCGCGGTCCAGCGCCTCCAGGGCATCATCCACCTCGCGCACCTCAACCGCCTCGATCACCTTCAGCGGGCGGGCAAACTGGCAGGCGCTGCCGGTTGGGCCTTGGTCAAAACGAATCTGCACCCTGTGATCCTTTGGGTTTGGCGGTGTGTTCGGTGGGCATGTATAGCCTGCGGGCGCACTCTTGAAGGGTCGAAAGCGCCACTTTGGCAAAGTTTTCCGATCCATGCCCCAATCCGCGCCCAATCCCCCTTGCACTAAGGGCGCTGATGTCTATAACGCAGGACAATTTGCGCGCGTGGACTAATGCCCGCGCGGTCATCCAGCCAGCCTGCCAATGGGGGACATCATGCCAAAAAGAACCGATATCAAATCCATCATGATCATCGGGGCGGGCCCCATCATTATTGGGCAAGCTTGCGAATTTGACTATTCCGGCGCCCAGGCCTGTAAAGCGCTGCGCGAAGAAGGCTACCGGGTCATTCTGGTGAATTCGAACCCCGCGACCATCATGACCGACCCGGATATGGCTGATGCGACCTATATCGAACCGATCACCGCAGAGGTTGTTGCGAAGATTATTGAAAAAGAACGCCCCGATGCGCTCTTGCCGACCATGGGCGGACAGACCGGGTTGAACACCGCGCTGGAGCTTGACGATCTTGGGGTGCTTGAAAAGTTCAATGTGGAACTGATCGGTGCCAAACGCGAAGCGATTGAAATGGCAGAAGATCGCAAACTCTTTCGCGAAGCGATGGACCGTCTGGGCATTGAAAACCCCCGCGCCACCATCGCCACGACGATGGAAGAATGCATGGAAGCGCTGGATGATATCGGCCTGCCCGCGATCATCCGCCCGGCCTTTACCATGGGCGGCACCGGCGGCGGCGTGGCTTATAACAAAGAAGAATACATCCATTTCTGTGGCACCGGCCTTGACGCCTCGCCCGTCAATCAGATCCTGATCGACGAAAGCCTTTTGGGCTGGAAAGAATATGAGATGGAGGTGGTGCGCGACACCGCTGACAACGCGATTATCGTCTGTTCGATTGAAAACATCGACCCGATGGGCGTGCACACCGGCGACAGCATTACGGTGGCCCCGGCGCTGACGCTGACCGACAAAGAATACCAACTGATGCGCACCCATTCGATCAATGTGTTGCGCGAAATTGGCGTGGAAACCGGCGGATCCAACGTACAATGGGCGGTGAACCCGGCGGACGGCCGTATGGTTGTGATCGAAATGAACCCGCGCGTGTCGCGCTCATCCGCCTTGGCGTCCAAAGCCACCGGCTTCCCGATTGCCAAGATCGCTGCGAAACTCGCCGTGGGCTATACGCTGGATGAGCTTGACAATGACATCACCAAAGTCACGCCCGCCTCATTTGAGCCGACCATCGACTATGTGGTCACCAAAATCCCGCGCTTTGCGTTTGAGAAATTCCCCGGATCAAAACCCGAACTCTCCACCGCGATGAAATCCGTGGGCGAGGTCATGTCGATCGGCCGCACCATCCACGAATCGATGCAAAAGGCACTGGCGTCATTGGAAACCGGCCTGACCGGATTTGATGAGATTGAGATCCCCGGCGCGCCAGAAGAGGCCGCGATCATCAAGGCCATTTCCGAACAGCGCCCCGACCGGATCCTGAAAATCGCCCAAGCGATGCGCCACGGCATGTCCAACGCGCAAATCAACCGGATCACATCCTTTGACCCTTGGTTCTTGGACCGGATCCGCGAAATCATTGACGCGGAAAATGGCGTGAAAGAAAACGGCCTGCCGTCGGATGAAGCGGGCCTGCGCAAGCTCAAGATGCTTGGCTTCTCGGATGCCCGTCTGGCCAAACTGACCGGCTTTAAAGAAACCGACGTGCGCGGCGCGCGCCGTAAGGCTGGCGTGAATGCGGTCTTTAAACGCATCGACACCTGTGCCGCGGAATTTGAAGCACAAACCCCCTATATGTACTCCACCTATGAGGCCCCGATGATGGGCGAGGTGGAATGCGAAGCCCGCCCGTCAGACCGCAAAAAAGTGGTCATTCTGGGCGGCGGTCCTAACCGGATTGGTCAAGGGATTGAGTTTGATTACTGCTGCTGTCACGCCTGTTACGCGCTGACCGAACAGGGGTATGAGACGATCATGATCAACTGCAATCCCGAAACCGTGTCGACCGATTATGACACTTCGGATCGCTTGTATTTTGAACCGCTGACCTTTGAACATGTGATGGAAATCCTGCGCGTGGAACAGGAAAACGGCACTTTGCACGGGGTGATTGTTCAGTTCGGCGGGCAAACCCCGCTGAAGCTTGCAAATGATCTTGAGGATGCGGGCATCCCGATCCTTGGCACCACGCCTGACGCGATTGATCTGGCCGAAGACCGCGAGCGGTTCCAGGCTCTGGTCAACCAGCTGGGCCTGAAACAGCCCCATAACGGCATCGCGTCCACCGACGCCGAAGCCATGGAAATCGCAAAAGACATCGGCTATCCGCTGGTGATCCGACCGTCCTATGTTCTGGGTGGCCGCGCGATGGAAATCGTACGCGACACACCACAATTGGAACGCTACATCGCCGAGGCGGTTGTGGTGTCGGGCGACAGCCCGGTCCTGCTCGACAGCTATCTGGCGGGCGCGATTGAGGTGGATGTTGACGCCATTTCAGACGGCGAAAACGTCCACGTCGCGGGCATCATGCAACACATCGAAGAGGCCGGCGTGCATTCGGGCGACAGTGCCTGCTCCCTGCCGCCCTACTCGCTGTCGAAAGAGATCATTCTTGAGCTGCGCAAACAGACCCACGCTTTGGCGATTGGCCTGAATGTGGTTGGTCTGATGAATGTGCAATTCGCGGTGAAAGACAATGAGATCTACCTGATCGAAGTGAACCCACGCGCCTCGCGCACCGTGCCTTTCGTGGCCAAAGCGGTGCAAAGCCCAATCGCGGCCATTGCGGCGCGGGTGATGGCGGGTGAAAAGCTTGACGCCTTTGATCTGGTTGACCCCGAGATCGACACCTTTGCGGTGAAAGAGGCGGTGCTGCCTTTTGCCCGCTTCCCCGGCGTTGACACCCTGCTTGGGCCAGAAATGCGCTCCACCGGCGAAGTCATGGGCGCGGACAAAAGCTTTGCGATGGCCTTCCTGAAGGCGCAGTTGGGCGCAGGTACAATCTTGCCGACCGAGGGGAAAGTGTTCCTGTCGATCAAGTCCTCTGACAAAACTGAACAACTGGTGGACACCGCTAAGATCTTGAAAGACATGGGCTTTGCGATCATCGCCACCCATGGTACCGCGAGTTTCCTCAAGGAAAACGGGGTCGAGGCCGAAGAGGTGAATAAGGTTTATGAGCCGGGCCGAAACATCGTCGATCACATGAAAGATGGCGACATCCATCTGGTCATGAACACCACCGAAGGCACCCAGTCGATCAATGACTCGCGCAAAATGCGCAACGTCGCCTTGATGGATAAGATCCCGTATTTCACCACACTGGCCGCCAGCCACGCCGCCGCGCGTGCGATGAAAGCCCGCCTGGAACGCGAGATCGAGGTGCAGCCGCTGCAAGCGATGTAAACACGGTAACAGCCAAAGAAAACGCCGCCTCATTGGGCGGCGTTTTTCGTTTGGCACTTGAAAGCGTTTCGACTTATTGTTGAGGCACGACAATATGTCGAAACGCGCGGAACCTATCAATGATGTGGGCGTTTCGAAATCAAGTTGTGATCCAACTTAATCTCGAAACGCTTTAACCGGGCGGTCACCCCGCGGTGTCAGACTGGCGTTCCGGGGCGGCCCCATCCGGTTGAGGGACATCAAGTTGAGGGACATCAAGATGAGCAAATGGGCGGTGCGGGCGCGGCGATTGGCTGACCAGTCCCATGGCGACGCGAAACCAGCGCCAGCATTTGTCGGCCTCGGCTTCGGCGGCTTGCACGCGGCCAATTCCGGCAATGGCGCGGCCCAGATCAACAAAATGCTCCATCCGCAGGGTCCCCGCCTCAAGCTCGCGCCGCAGGCTCGATACGGCGGACAAAGCCTCGTCCTGACAGTCGCGATCAATCGGCGCGTTGCCAATTTCACTGGCGATGGAGCTGAGCAGCGCCCCCAGCCGGAACTGTTGATCCTCGGCCAATTGTGCGGCGGGCGTCGGGGTGTGGCGGGCCATTTGAATGCGCAAACCGACCAGAACCTGATCAATCTCATCGCGCAATTGATGCACATTGGCGGCGGTTTTCTCAATCGGATGTGCGGGTTTTGTCAGCGGCTTCAACGCCTCAATCCCCAGCGCATCCGCCGCCGCCAGAACCTTGTTCACATAGGCCAGTTGCGCCAAGGCAGGGTCGCGCCCATCGCGGCGCACATCATCATCCAATGTCTGGCGAAATTCGCGCTCCAGTTGCAAAAACGCCAATTGGTCATCGGGGGGCAGATCCGGATAGGGGGGCTGCATATCGTGTCCTTACTCCTCCACATCCTCACCTGTTCAGACTAGGGGCGTGGGGGAGGTGAAGCAAGGAGGTTCTGCTTGGGGTTGTGAAATCGGCGGTCAGCGGCGCAACTGCCCCCACAAATCATACTCCCCAGCCTCATCCACCTCGACACTCACAATCTCGCCAACCTTCAGCCCCTCGGTGCCCTCGTCGATAAACAGGTTCCCGTCGATCTCTGGCGCGTCCGCTTTGGTGCGGCAGGTGGCGATGCCGTCTTCGTCAATATCGTCGATGATCACATCCATGGTTTGGCCGACTTTTGCCGCCAGTTTCGCCTCGGAAATCACTTGCGCTTTTTCCATGAACCGGTCCCAGCGCTCTTGCTTGACCTCGGCGGGTACGTGACCCGGCAGGTCATTTGACCGCGCGCCGTCGACGTTTTCATATTGAAAACAACCCACGCGATCCAATTGCGCCTCGTCCATCCAATCCAGCAGCGTCTGAAATTCCTCTTCCGTTTCACCCGGATAGCCGACGATAAAGGTCGAGCGCAGGGTGATGTCTGGGCAGGCCGCGCGCCACGCCGCGATCTCATCCAAGGTTTTGGACGCCGCCGCAGGCCGCGCCATACGTTTCAGCGTATCTGGGTGTGCATGTTGAAACGGAATGTCGAGATACGGCAAGATCAGCCCCTCAGCCATCAGCGGAATAAGCTGGCGCACATGCGGATAGGGATAGACGTAATGCAGCCGCACCCAAAGGTCTTTGCACGCGCCCAGATTGCCCAAATCGCGGGCCAAATCGGTGATATGCGCGCGGTGAAGGTTCCCATTAGGACTGCGGTCTTCCGCATGTTTGATGTCAACACCGTAGGCAGAGGTGTCCTGTGAAATCACCAACAGCTCTTTCACACCCGCCTCCACCAGCTTTTCCGCCTCGCGCACAACCGCATGGGCCGGACGCGACGCCAACCGCCCACGCATGTCGGGGATGATGCAGAACTTGCACTTGTGGTTGCAGCCTTCCGAGATTTTCAAATAGCTGAAATGGCGCGGAGTCAGCGACACACCGGACGCGGGCAACAGATCCACAAACGGGTCGGGCGAGGGAGGAACGGCTTTGTGCACCGCGTCCAAAACCTGTTCATATTGATGCGGGCCGGTCACGGCCAAAACACTGGGATGTGTGCCGCGAATATAGTCTTCTTCCGCGCCCAGACAGCCGGTCACAATCACCCGACCGTTTTCATTGAGCGCCTCGCCAATGGCCTCAAGGCTTTCGGCTTTCGCTGAGTCAAGAAACCCGCAGGTGTTCACGATCACCGCATCAGCGCCAGTGTAATCCGGGCTGATCGCATAGCCCTCGGCCCGCAGCCGCGTCAGGATCCGCTCGCTGTCAACCAAGGCTTTCGGACAGCCCAAGGACACCATGCCAATCTTTGGCTGGCCCGGTCGGTCAGACGGGCGGGCGGGGTCACTGATCCGCGCTTTTGGGGCAAGGTCAGGGCGAAGATTGGGTGGGTTGGCTGAATGCGTCATGGCGGCGCGTATACCGGCTTTGCGTCAGGCGATAAAGGGGTTTCTGCGTAGCCCGTATGTAGGGGCCAAACCGGAGAAGGCATGAAAAAAGGCGCGTCGGTTGCCCGCGCGCCTTTCTCAAATCTCTGTCGGCCCGCTTATCGTTTGCGGTCGCGACGCGAGGACATCGGCTGGAACGCCACGCCCACATGCGCTTCGCAGTAAGGTTTGCCTGCTTGCACACCCAGACCGCAGAACCAGAACTCTTCCGTTGCTGGATCGCCGATCGGCCATTTGCATGTGCGCTCGGTCAATTCCATCAGGTTCAGCTTCTTCGCACCCTTTTCAACCTCACGCACAGACGCAAGCGCCTCTGGGCTGATTTCATTGGCGGAAGGCTGCGGGGGCAGGGGTTGGCCTGCGGGGATGATCTGTTTGCGCGCAGGGATCGGCGCAGGCTTTGCGTCAACCGACGCTGCCGGGGCCGCCTCTTTCTTGGGCGCGGGCTTGGGCTTTGGCGGGGCCTTGGGCTTGACCGCTGCGGCCGCCACTTTGGGGGCTGCCTTTTCCTTGACCGGGGCCTTCGCGCCGCCGGTGGTGCGGTTGGACAGGCCAAGACGGTGGACTTTGCCGATCACGGCGTTGCGGGTCACGCCGCCAAGTTCTTTGGCGATGACAGAGGCGGATTGCCCCTCGCCCCACATCTTCTTCAGGATTTCAACGCGTTCGTCGGTCCAGGACATATATCTTCCCGTCTATTCGGTCTGTTTGGGCAAAAACGCCCCGGTGAATTCACAAGCGTCTATTTTAGTCACAAGTGCGCGGGATACAAGCCATTAGCGCGCCGCATTTTTCAGGGTGGCGCGGTGATGCCCCTCGCGCCAGGCCAAAAGCGCGCCGCCGGCAATGATGATCGCCGCCCCGATCAGGCTGGTGGAGACCGGAATGACCCCGAAACTGGCATAATCATAAAGGCCGGCAAAGATCAGCGTGGCGTATTGAAAGGGGGCAACAAAGCTTGCATCCGCCCGCTTCATGCCTTGGATGAAACAGGCCTGTGCGGTGGCCATCATCATGCCCAATGCAGCCAGCGCCAGCCATTGTCCGGTGCTGGGCCATTGCCAGACCCAGACCACGGCAAAGGTCGCAATCGCACAGCCAATCGCATTGTTAAACCACAGAATTTGCAGGGGAATTTCGCGGCCCGTGAGGCGTTTGATCAGGGTGATTTCAAGCCCCATCACCAAGGCCGCCCCCAAGGCCAAGAGCGCCGCTGGGTGAAAACTGCCACCGCCCGGTTGCACCAAAATCACCGTGCCGATCAAGGCGATGCCCGCCGCCGCCCACCGCCACGGCCCAACCCGTTCGCCCAGCAATGGCACAGCAAGCACCATCGCAATCACCGGATTAAGGAAGCTGATCGCCGTGGCGTCCGCCAGTGGAATAAAGGTCACCGCCGCAAACATCAGCGAGATGCCCATCCAGCCCGATGCCGATCGCGCCACATGCAGCCCAAGGTGCGGGCGCGCAAACTTTGGCCGCATCAGCCCAACCGCGCCGCTGATCGCAAGAAACGCAAAGAAAAACCGCCCGTGGCTGATCTGTAACGGATGCAACGGATCACCCAGGTGATTCTGCCCCGCCAGCTTGGCCAGCAAAGTTGTCCCCGCAATCAAGCTCGAGGCCAGCAGGATAAATCCAGCTGCAGCAATGGGGTTTTGGCGCGTTTCCATGCAAGCTGCCTATCGTGCGACGCCCCACAAGAGAAGCCGTTTTGTAAAAAGACTGGACAGACTCCAGATCGCCCGCTATTCCCGCCCCATGATCAAACGGACCACCCTTGCCCGCGGCCAAACCGCAGACCGACGCCGACGCATCCGCGCCTGACGTCCGCCCGTTGATCCCTGCGCCTTATTGGCGCACCCACTTCAAACGTACTGAAATTGTTGACTTGCGGTCCGCCACACGGCACCACATGACTTCTTAATTTGTGAAGGACAGAACCATGATCCCGTCGCTTTTGCCCACCTATAACCGCGTTGACCTTGCCTTTGAGCATGGTCAAGGCAGCTGGCTTGTGACTGACGGCGGCGAGCGATATCTTGATCTGGGCGCCGGTATTGCGGTGAACGCTTTGGGCCACGCGCATCCGGCATTGGTTGCGGTGTTGACCGAGCAGGCGCAGAAACTCTGGCATGTTTCGAACCTCTATAAAATCCCCGCGCAACAGGCGCTGGCGGATGCTTTGGTGGATCAAACCTTTGCAGATACGGTCTTTTTCACCAATTCCGGCACCGAGGCCTGCGAGCTTTCGGTGAAGATGGCGCGCAAATATTGGTATGATCTGGATCAGCCAGAGCGGGTTGAGATTATCGGCTTTGAAGGCTCGTTCCACGGGCGCTCGTCCGCAGGGATCGCCGCGGCTGGTGGGGAAAAGCTGACGAAAGGCTTTGGCCCGCTTCTGCCCGGTTTCACCCACCTGCCGTTCGGCGACCTGGACGCGTTGAAGGCGGCGATCTCAGACCAAACCGCCGCTGTGATCATCGAACCCGTGCAGGGCGAGGGCGGCATTCGTCCGGTGTCAGATGCCGACCTGAAAGCGATCCGCGAGATTTGTGATGCGGCTGGCATCCTGCTCATCTTCGACGAGGTGCAATGCGGCGTGGGCCGGACCGGCAAGCTGTTTGCTCATGAATGGGCGGGCGTGACGCCCGACATTATGATGGTCGCCAAGGGCATCGGCGGGGGCTTTCCGCTGGGCGCTGTGCTGGCCACGGAAAAGGCTGCATCTGGCATGGTCGCGGGCACACATGGGTCGACCTATGGCGGCAACCCACTGGCCTGTGCGGTCGGCGGCAAGGTGATGGAGATCGTGTCCGATCCCGACTTTCTTGCCGATGTGAACCGCAAAGCAGGCGCGTTTCGCCAAGGGCTTGAGGGCTTGGTTGCGAGCCACCCCGAGGTGTTTGAAGAGGTGCGCGGTGCCGGTCTCATGCTGGGGCTGAAATGCAAAGCGGTGAACATGGACGTGCTTGCCGCCTGTTATGACGCGCATCTTTTGTGTGTACCGGCCGCGGACAATGTGATCCGCATCCTGCCAGCCCTCACCATAGAAGACGAAGACATTGGCGCGGCAATGACGCGTCTGGACCAAGCGGCAACTGCCGTAGAGCAAGCCGCAAAGGGGAACACCCAATGAACCATTTTCTAGACATCCACAAAACTGATGTGGCCGACCTGAAGGGGATGATTTCCCAAGCACACGCGATGAAACAGGCGCGCAAAGGCCAGCCGAAAGCAACGCCTGATGCGGATCAGCCTTTGGCCAACCACATGGTTGCACTGATCTTTGAAAAACCCTCCACCCGGACGCGGGTCAGCTTTGATGTGGGCGTGCGTCAATTGGGCGGTCAGACCATGGTGCTGTCAGGATCGGAAATGCAGCTGGGCCACGGCGAAACCGTTGCCGACACGGCCAAGGTTCTGTCGCGTTACGTCGATATGATCATGATCCGCACCTTTGAGGAAGCGACCCTTTTGGAGATGGCAGAATACGCTGACGTGCCGGTCATCAACGGGTTGACCGACCGCACGCACCCCTGCCAAATCATGGCCGATATCCTGACCTATGAAGAGCATCGCGGGTCCATTGCCGGCAAGAAAGTGGTCTGGACCGGGGATGGCAACAACGTCTGCGCGTCGTTCATCCACGCGGCGGGCCAGTTCGGATTTGATCTGACCTTTGCCGGGCCAGAGGTGCTGGACCCCGAGGCGGTGTTTGTACGTGAGGCCCGCGAAAAGGGCGTGAAGATCGAAATTGAACGTGACCCCATGAAGGCCGTGAAAGACGCCGATCTGGTGGTTGCGGACACTTGGGTGTCGATGCATGACGCCCCATCCGCGCGCGAACGTCGCCACAATCTGCTACGCCCGTATCAGGTCAATGACGAGCTGATGGCAGGTGCCAAGGACGACGCGCTTTTCATGCATTGCCTGCCCGCGCACCGCGAAGAAGAGGTCACAAATTCGGTCATGGACGGGCCACAATCGGTGATTTTTGACGAGGCGGAAAACCGGCTGCACGCGCAAAAAGCGGTGATGCGCTGGTGTCTGGGGAAGTAACGGTTTGAACCGCCCCTT
>ATLU01000115.1_pt1 | contig 27253 bp, 27 predicted proteins | sample 178751 | NCBI WGS metagenome assembly ATLU01 (sample SAMN02211837, study PRJNA209200) | bioreactor metagenome | isolation source: day 23 sample from continuous culture bioreactor inoculated with sediment... | place: Germany: Wadden Sea | collected 2011
CCCTATCACCCGCCCCTGCAGCACGACCGACTCGTATGGTGATCGCTTGGGCAATACTCAGCGGCAGCATAAACATCAGTCCCGCATAGTTAACGGCGATCTGATGGGCCGCCATCTCTACCTTACCCAAAGTGCCCATTAAGACAGCGACTGCACTGAACATGCCCACCTCCATGATAATGGAGACTGCAATTGGCAGACCCAGTTTAAGAATGCGCCACATCTCTTTCGGATCAGGCGCATGAAAGTGATGAAAAAGTGCTAATACATGGAAGCGTTTGGCATAGTTAAGATAACCAAACATCATCGCGGCACCTAACCACAGGCCCATCGCAGTAGAGAGTGCAGCACCCGCTGCACCCATGGCGGGGAAACCCCAGTTTCCAAACATAAATAGATAGTTGCCCAAAATGTTCAGCGGCAGCAAGAGAAACTGAACCAGCATGACGGGCTTGGTGTTACTCAACCCCTCATTAAGATAACGCGGCGCCAGATAGAGGCAGAGCCCGGGCATACCCCAGGCGCTCACCTCAAGGTATTCACGGGCCAATGGTGCAATCTCCGGATCAACATCCAGCAAAGGAAGCAACGCGGCTATCCCGTAAGTAATGGGAACAGCCACAATGCCCACCAGAATGGCTACCCAGAGTCCCTGATGAAATTCACCGGCAATCGCCCCATCATTGCCCGCACCATTCAGATGGGCCACCAGTGGCGAAATGGCCATCACAGCCCCAATACAACCCAGGAGCATTAACGCCCAAAGCGAGGAACCCAAGCCCACGGCAGCCAGTTCTGCGGCCCCCATCCTGCCCGCCATCACGGTATCGATAAAACCCATGCCTACTTGAAGCAGCTGCGCCACAATCAATGGCCCGGCCAGAAGCAAGGTGGCTATAGCCTCTTTTTTCCATAACAGCAAGCGGAGGGACATGATGAAAACTCTTAAAATTAATTTCGAGTGCATGCCCATTGAATCTAAATAGGCTACCATCTCAAATAACAACAACCGGGGTTACAGATGAAGATTATACCTGCCAACAATCCAGTGCAGATTAAACAGCTTCTCGATTCCGCCGATTTACCGACTGACGATATCAACAAACAATCATCTGCCAATTTCTTTATACTCGAACATCAATCTGAGGCTATTGGTCTGATTGGTATGGAGTGCGTTGGCAATGACGCCCTGCTTCGCTCTCTCATGATCAAACCTGGCTATCGAAATCAGGGGTTCGCAGCACAATTAATTAGCCATATTCAACAGAAAGCAGTGCTTCAGGCTGTATCACGCCTCTATCTGCTTACAACTACGGCAAGCCAATATTTCTTACAGCAAGGCTTTCAGATCATTAGTCGTGAAGCGACACCTGAGACAATCAGAACAACGGATGAGTTCTCTCATATCTGCCCGGCTAGCGCCACCATTATGTATAAAAGTCTAAATACATAATCCAGACATGGTTTTCCAGGAATGGATTGTCAACTACGCTTTATATGTTATAAGCAGTCCATAGACATTAGTTACGTAAGATACAAATACCATGTCAAGACTTGAAAACCTGTTAACCGAGGTCCAATCCAAAGAGGCCGGTAGTGCGGCTAAAAAAGCCTGGAATCCACAAAACTGTGGAGAGATCGATATTCGTATTTCCGCCAATGGCACTTGGTATCACGAAGGCCGCCCTTTTCAGCGTGGCAGCCTGGTAAAACTCTTTTCCTCCGTCCTGAGAAAAGAGAGTGACGGTGCGTACTACCTGCTCACACCAGCGGAAAAGATGCGCATACAGGTGGATGATGCCCCCTTTGTAATCACCGGGATGGAACAGCTCACCGAAAAAGAACAGACAGCTCTGCTGTTCACCACCAATCTCGGCGAGCAGGTGATAGCGGACAGGGAGCACGCCATTCGGATTGAGTTTGATTCAAAAACAAGTGAGCCACGCCCCTATATCCATTGTCGGGACAACCTCGACGCCTTGATTATTCGCAGCGTCTATATGGAACTGGTCAGTATGGGTGAGCTGTTCGAGAAAGATAACAAGACCCACCTGGGTGTGAGCAGCCAGGGCGTAAGATTTGATCTTGGCTCGATTGAAGAGTAGATGCTCGGGCCACAGATAACCCACCAAAGCAATCCATCTGGTTTAATCCGCTACTGGGTGGGACGTATTTTACTGACGCTGCTCGGCTGGAAAGTGGAGGGCCAACTTCCGACTGATAAAAAGTTCCTTATGATCGGCTCCCCCCATACCAGTAACTGGGACTTCCCCATTGGCCTCGCCACCCTTTATGTCTTTCGATTACGTATAGCCTGGGTCGGCAAGGACACACTCTTTCGATGGCCGTTCGGTGGTTTTATGCGCTGGCTGGGCGGTATTGGAGTTGATCGCTCAAACCCCGATGGCATCGCAGAACAACTGGCCAGACAGCTTGCTGAGGCTGATCGCCAGGTTCTATTAATCACACCCTCTGGCACCCGGGGAAAAAGAGCCTACTGGAAATCAGGCTTCTATCGAATTGCCCGGGCAGCCAATGTTCCCATTGTCTGTGGCTCTCTCGATTTTCGTACCAAGACCGCCCGGATCGGACTGTCACTCATGCCGACCGGAGATATCACGGCCGATATGGACCTGATCCGCGCAAACTACGCTAATACCACGGGTCTGCACCCTGAGAACTCTACCCCCATTCGACTGCATGAAGAGCTGGATGTCCCCTTGCCTCCGGCTGATAAAAAACGCTAACCTGAAACAACCTTACCGATAAAAGGACCCCTTCACATGCGAATACTGCATACCATGTTGCGTACTGGCAATCTACAACGATCTATTGATTTTTATACCCAGGTGCTGGACATGACACTGCTACGACAGAAAGAGTATCCAGATGGAGAATTCACCCTCGCCTTTCTGGGCTATGGCAAAGAGTCTGATCAAACGGTGATTGAACTGACCTATAACTGGGGCGTTGAGCAATATGAGATGGGTAACGCCTACGGCCATATTGCAATCGAGGTGGATGATGTCTATAAAGCGGCCGACAAAATCAAGGCGAGCGGTGGAAAGATACTACGTGATGCAGGGCCCATGAACGCGGGTACCACTATTATTGCCTTTGTTGAAGATCCTGACGGTTATCCAATCGAACTGATCGGTGTTGGGACAAAATAACGCTCAATTCAGGCCACCAGACACAGCTACGCTCTTTGCCCTATACTTGGAGCAATAAAAGCAACAAGCAGGGTAGAGGGGTGAGGCGACTTATACTAAACAGCCAACGCTTGGCAGCCGTTTTCATGGCAGGCATGCTCCTGCTGTACTCTCCTATTGTCTCACTGTTTGATCGGCCAACATTCTGGTTTGGTATCCCACTCCTATATCTCTATCTTTTCGCTGTCTGGATACTTTTGATTGGCCTGATGGCATTGATTATCGGGGCGAGGAAATGATCCCTCCAATACAGCAGTTTCAGCTAAACGGTTAAGGCTGGCGCATGCTGGACGGCCCAATTATCATCGCAATCTCCCTGTTCTATTTAGGACTATTGTTTGCTGTTGCCTACTGGGCAGACCGTCGAGCAGATAAGGGCCGTTCTGTCATTGCCCACCCCACGATCTATGCACTGTCACTGGCCGTCTACTGCACGGCCTGGACCTATTATGGCAGCGTTGGGCGTGCCGCCCAGAGTGGCATAGGTTTCCTTCCCATCTATATCGGTCCCACACTGGGTGCTGCTCTCTGGGTGTTTCTGTTACTGAAGATGATCAGGGTCAGTAAATCCCAGCGAATTACATCTATTGCTGATTTCATCTCATCACGCCATGGCAAGAGCCATCTGCTCGGCGGACTGGTCACGATTATCGCAGTGGTGGGCATTATCCCCTATATCGCACTTCAGCTTAAGGCCGTCTCAAACAGCTTCACCATTCTGCTGCACTATCCTGACATCATCATGCCAAGCCATACCGCCACCTTACCCGTCTGGCAGGATAAAGCCCTCTATGTTGCCCTGCTGCTGGCGCTTTTTACCGTTATATTTGGCACAAGGCACCTGGACGCCAGTGAACGGCATGAGGGGCTGGTTGCCGCCATTGCTTTTGAGTCAATCATCAAATTGATAGCACTGACCGCGGTGGGACTATTTGTGACCTTCGGTCTCTATCACGGTTTTGCCGATGTGATACAGCAGGCGCAAACAGCTGGATTGCTGCAGCCCATGTTTGACTCCTCTTCTGTTACCAGCATCAACTGGTTCAGCTTCTCTTTTCTCGCCGCCATGGCGGTACTCCTGCTACCGCGTCAATTCCAGGTCGCTGTGGTAGAAAACAGCAGTGAACGACATCTCTCCCGTGCCGTCTGGCTGTTTCCACTCTATCTGTTGTTGATCAATATCTTCGTAGTACCCATTGCGTTGGCAGGACGACTGGCATTTCCAGATGGTAGCGTGGATGCAGATACCTTTGTCTTGACCCTGCCCATTGCCCACGGCCAGGAGTGGCTGGTCATACTCTCCTATCTGGGTGGTCTTTCTGCGGCTACCGGCATGGTGATCGTTGAGGCCATCGCCCTCTCCACCATGGTTTGTAATGATTTGGTTATGCCCCTTCTACTCAGGCATTGGCGTACCCGCACTGCGCCCGTTGATATGACATCTGTCTTGCTGCTGGTAAGACGCAGTGCCATTTTTGTCATTCTGCTTTTGGGCTATATCTATTTTCGTGTGGCAGGCGAGGCCTACGCACTGGTCTCTATCGGACTGATCAGCTTTGCCGCCGTGGCACAGTTTGCACCCACCCTGTTTGGTGGGCTTTACTGGCGTGGTGGTACTCAGGCCGGCGCACTGGCCGGTCTGGGCTCCGGTTTTTTGATTTGGATCTATACCCTGCTTCTACCCTCTTTTGCCAAATCCGGCTGGCTTCCCAGCTCTTTTCTTGAATCTGGACCCTTCGGCATCGAGTTTCTGATCCCCCAAGCACTATTTGGACTCAGTGGATTTGGTGAGATCACCCACTGTCTGTTCTGGAGCCTTACGGCCAACTTTGGCGCATATATTACTGTCTCTCTCTACAAGCCGCCTAACGCAGAAGAAACCGCCCAGGCGAGCCTGTTTGTTGATGCCATGAAATATGACCGTCCGGCGGTAGGTCTTTGGCGCGGCAATGCTGAGGTCGATGAATTAAAACAGTTAGCCAGCCGTTTTCTCGGCAGCCAAAAAGTTGAAACCGCTTTTGAGGAATTTTATCGCAAAAAAGGAACTGTTTACGACGCCTCGCAGCCTGCCGATGGGGAAATAGTACACTTTGCTGAGACCTTGCTGACCGGTGCCATTGGCAGTGCATCGGCACGAGTGATGGTCGCCTCGGTCGCACAGGAAGAACCGCTTGGTCTGGATGAGGTCATGGATATCCTCAATGAGGCGTCCCATATCCGCGCCCACAGCAAAGCATTAGAGGAGAAGTCCCTGGAACTGGAACAAGCTACCGCCGAACTACGCAGCGCCAATACCCGCTTACAGGAACTGGATCAACTGAAAGATGACTTCATGTCTTCTGTAACCCATGAACTACGAACTCCTCTCACATCCATCCGTGCTTTCTCAGAATTGCTGAGTGATGACCCAAAGATTCACTTGGAGGATCGCAAGCGCTTTCTCAGCATTATTGTGAGTGAAACAGAACGGCTGACACGACTGGTTAATCAGGTGTTGGATCTTGCCAGCATTGAGGCAGGTCATGGAGAGTGGACCACCGGGGAGGTCAACATTACCGGCTTGATCAGGCAATCAATAGAGGCTACTGAGCAACTCTGTCGAGATAAAGGGGTACTCGTCGTAGTTAACATACCAGAGGGAGAGCACCTGGTCTGGGCAGATCATGATCGCCTGATGCAGGTCATGCTTAATCTGCTCTCTAATGCGGTCAAATTTGTTCCGACAAAGAACGGGAAAATTATTGTCAATTTACTGATTGAGTCTGATAGCTATCAGGTCAGCATCAACGACAATGGCCCCGGTATCGCTGAAAATCAACACTCAATAATTTTTGATAAATTCCTGCAGGGAGATGATATAGAAGGCGCCAATCCAATGGGAACAGGATTGGGGTTACCCATCAGCCGGCAGATCATTGAACATTTTGGCGGTCGACTCTGGGTTGAAAGCAGTCTTAATCACGGCGCTACTTTTAACTTCACAATCCCGAAAGCCAAACAGCGTTAACGAATACAGCACACCAGGAGTGAGCTATGACACAACATATACTGATCGTTGATGATGAAAAAAATATTGCCATCTCTGTTGACTATCTGCTTAGAAGGGAAGGCTTCAAAGTCTCTGTGGCACACGATGGTGAAGAAGGTTTAAAACTGATTAAAAGCCTGCAGCCTGATCTTGTTTTACTTGATGTCATGATGCCAAAGCTTAATGGCTTCGAGGTTTGTGAAGCAGTCAAACGTGATCCTGCTTTGTCATCCATACGTATCATCATCCTGACAGCCAAAGGGCGGGATGCAGAGAAGGAGAAAGGTTTAACTTTGGGCGCAGATGCCTATATCACAAAACCTTTTGCAACCCGTGATCTTGTCACCCAGGTCAAAGCACTTTTGGAATAAGGTAAACAGCACGCCTTCGTGGTTTTAAACAGAACAGCCTAGGAGATCCAGGCATGGAAAATAACGGCGATGTCACCATCGATATGCAAGGCGGCTACAGCCAGGCCGCTGGCCCCGGTCAGGTAGAAGGCCCCCTTCGCTATCTCGTTCAGCATGTTCCGCTGACGCTACCGCCCTCTGCTACTGTGCGTGAGGCGCTGGCGAATATGAATCAGAGGCAGATCGATATCCTGGTCGTAGTCGATAAAGCATCCAGGCTGCCCCTCGGTATCGTAACGCTCAATGATCTGGTGTATGCCATCACATTAGATGGCGGCGATTTGGATGAACCTGTTGTCGGCATGATGACTGCGGCGCCCCTCAGTCTACCTGCCGATGCACCTGCCCACCGTGCTACCGTTATGATGGCCAAGCGTGGCATCAGACATCTTCTGTTGCTGGAGCCTGATGGCAGTCTATTCAATGTCATCTCACGCAGTGATCTGTTTGGCTTGCGTGGTGGCGGCGCTGACACTCTCGCCGAATCAGTAACTGATGCCATGGACGTGGCAAGTATGGCGGATGCCGCTCTTGCTATTCGTAAAAGAGGAGCTGAACTGTTCACTGGCGGAATGAGTGCTGAAGGGATCTGTCACTGGATGTCCGCGCTGAATGATCTGGTGGTCATGCGTATTATCGAATTAATCGAAGATGAGTTCGACCTGCCCGCCGTACCCTGGTGCTGGATGGTAATGGGTTCCGAAGGGCGACTCGAACAGACCTTCTCTACCGACCAGGATAATGGCCTTATTTTTCTTGCCGATAATGAAACTGAGGCGACTAAACTACGGGAAGCCTTTCTTCCTTTCGCCCGTGTTGTCAACAAGGCACTGGATGCCTGCGGTTTTACACTGTGTCGAGGCGGCATCATGGCAAGCAACCCCCAATGGTGTCTAAGTCTTGCAGAGTGGCAGACACAATTCAGTCAATGGATGCGAGTCCCCGATCCCAGGTCATTGCTCAATAGCACCATCTTTTTTGACTTCAGACCACTCTATGGCCGTTTTGAACTGGTGGATGAGTTGCGCAAATGGTTACTTCCGAAACCAACAGAACATCCACGCTTCCTGCGGGCACTGACTGAAGAGGCCCTGACCTGTTCACCACCACTGGGATGGACAGGTGGATTTGTCTATGACGGTGATATCGAAAATCCACACAGTATTGATCTGAAAAAATTTGGCGCGCGCCCCTTTGTAGACGCAGCGCGTATCTGGAGTTTGATGTACGGTGTCTGGGCTACCAATACCGGTGATCGATTACGTGCGGTTGCCGAATCATTAAAGCTGTCATCGGAGCAGACTGCTGGTGAGGTAGAATCCTTTTACCTGATACAGCGATTCCGTTTTCGTCAACAGCTGATAGCTGAAGATCCTGCTGATGTAAATCGGGTAGACCCAGATAGCTTGAATGAACTCCACAGACTGATGCTTAAGGAGGCCTTCAAGCAGGCGAAGAAATTGCAACTTCGGTTGAAACTCCAGCAGGGACTTTAATCGTCGGCAAGACGTCACAGTTGATTCAATAGCACCGCTTACTGATCGCCATTGAGTTGTTCAATGGCCGTCACCTTGCCCTGCACAAACTCTACCCGCGCCACGGTGAATTGTTCCTGTGTATCGCGATTGACCCAGACACTGTGATAACTGAACTGCTGCCGACCACTGCTATCAATATAATAGACTGGTACACTCATCCGATCCAAGTGGGGATAACTTCGTACCTGGGTGTAACTCCACACAACGGACTGCCCTGCTTCGGTGGTACGCCGAAAAACCTGGTCCGGCAGACCCCAGGCAAGCCGCACCATCTCCTTACTATAACCAATATCGATCTGCCCCAACCGGACCTGGCTCTGTATATCAGCAGGAAAACTATCGAACAAGGCATAGTCGGCTTCGATGCGTTCATCACGCAGAGACTGGGCTGACATACAGCCACTAAGGAGCAGGATGATTATCAGAAAACTAATAATACGGGGCAGATTTTGCATGACATCGTCCCATTGAAATTTATCAGTAACAATTTAATAGACTATCTGAATTTAATTTCGATCCATACTCAAGCAAATATCGCCCTAATCGGGGCGACAACGCACGAACCAGGTAGAGCTCAATGTAGCGACCACATCCTCTTCCAGACGGTAGATGCTGTTCTGAAGTTTTATCATTCCTTCACCCGGTCGACTTTCAAGACGTCGCATCTCGCCTATCTCTGTACGCGCATACAAACAATCACCGACAAACACCGGCTTCATCCAGCGTATATTTTCCCAGCCCGGAGAGATCACGCTTTGCGCTTTTGGAAACGCCTCTTTACTCAGTCTACGCCAAATTGCAGCGACCTGTGGGCCCGATGCAATCAGTCCTCCCCAGCCCTGAGCAATAGCCACGGCCTCGTCCAGATGAAATGGTTCAGGGTCATAGAGCGTGGCAAAGTCGATCATCTCAGGCTTGGTCATCTCCCATGCCCCATAACTAAACTGCTGACCAACAGCAAAGTCTTCAAACCAGACGAGCTCGGGATAACTAGTGTTTGCTTCAGATTTAAACATCCAGACGCCTCAGCATTAATAACAAAAAGGTTTCATTCATCTTCCGGACCTATCCAGCAGAAGGGGTTATAGGCAATCTCCCAGAGATGTCCATCCGGGTCTTTAAAATACCCCGAGTAACCACCCCAGAAAACCTCCTGGCCAGGTTTTACCAGTGTACCACCAGCCGCCACCGCCTGTTTTAATACGGCATCCACTTCAGCCTCGGACTCAACATTATGGGCCAGGGCAAAACTGTTAAAGCCACTCCCTTCCGCTGACACCATGGCATCCTCTGCAAGTTCCTCTCGGCCATACAGACCAAGCCAACTGCCATTGAGTGTAAAGAAGGCTACAGTGGGCGGTGATTCCATTCGGGGAAAACCGAGCCCCTTCTCATAAAAAGCCACTGAGCGTTCGATATCATTGACACCAAGCGTAATCATGCTGATTCTGGGTTTCATGGTCTCTCCATTGGTTATACCTGTTGAAAGGGTATTTCCCTCACGCTTACTGGATCAGTGACTCACGTGCGAAAATAATCACTAGTAAAATCACCAGCAATACGACCCAGCCGACAACATAGACCACCGTTGCCCGCTTCGCTTTCTCTTTTTCTACCCAGGTACGGGGATAAATGCCTTTAACAACAAAGACCAGTTTACTAGCAAGATTCACACAGACAATATTGACCGCCAGCAGCAAGGCTGCCCCGATGGCCAGCTGAATATCACCATAGCCCAGCATGAGTCCTGCTGTTGCAGCAGGTGGTAGCAGTGCAACAGCGACCATCACACCCACTAACACACTGGACAACCCGGTCGTTAACGAAAGTGCCGCCGCCGCTCCAGAGGCCAGAGCCAGGGCCGCTGAGTCCAGCCCTGCCACCGTGCGCGCCAACAACTCCTCACTAAAGGGCTCGGTGAGCCAAAAGTAACCTACACCGATCGATATCAGTACAGCCAGAGCGGTACCTATAAGTAACGTTCGTATAGATTCTTTCACTAAAGGAATATCACCCAGCGCAATACCCAGGCTCAATGCAAGATTCGGTCCCAGCAGCGGCGCAATCACCATCGCTCCAATCACAACGGCTACGTTATTTTCAATCAGTCCTATTGCGGCCACAATAGTCGACAGTAGAACCAATACAATATAGTTGGTATCCAGGCGGGCATTTTTTTCTACTCCAAGATAAAGCGCCTCTCGAGCAGCCGTCGTAGCGGACTTCTTCTCCCCCTCTTTCTCCTCTTTCCTGGGTAACGACGCCTCAATAGGTAGAATCAGTATCCTTGCCGTTGGCTGCGCCCCCAATACATGTTGTAGCGCATCCAGAACCCATTGCAACTTATCTTCGGTGACAAGCAGCCGCATCTGTTGCATACCATCTTCACCAACCATTCCCAGCCGGCAATCTTCTGCTTTACCTTTTTTCGCTATCGCTGTAATGGTATCTGCACTCGTTGCGGCAGCAATAATCTCTACATATTTCATAGGGCCTTACCGATCATATAAAACCAGACCGACACAACTTAACACTTCGTTCACAGCTAAGTGAAATATTTCAACAGTAGTCTGTTCATATTGGCTTTGCTGCATAGTAGTGATTATCAGCCGATTAGCCAGACCCAGTCAGTAGCGCTGATGTAATAGCTTAACTGTGACACAGTTTTATTTTGTTGATAATTCTCGGCCATAGCTAACGCGTAAAGGATGGCCCTATGATTTAACGCCTTCTTAAGTAGCGAAACATAGAACATACTTTTTGGACACTGGCAATCATGCTACATTGGCTGTATGAATAAACTTCAGCGCTATCGAAAACGCCCCAATCAAGCCATTACGGCGATTCGACTGACCCTTGACACAGCTGGGCTACGCTATACTAAGTGGGGTGCTGAGCAGCATTGCAAACCTGGAGACTGGCTGGTTGATAACAGCGGCGACGTCTACTCTATTGATGCAAACTCCTTCAAAAAAACCTATCGTCAAGTAGAGCCTGGGCGCTACATCAAAATAGCCCCTGTCTGGGCAGAACAAGCCGACTCCAACGGTATTTTTAATACCAGAGAGGGATTGTCTGAATATCAGAAAGGGGACTATATCGTGTTTAACAATGCAGACAGAACAGACGGCTATCCCGTGCCTGAAGCTGACTTTTTAGCGATGTACGAAGTGGATGAATAACCAGATAAGACCGCCTGGCAGTAAACCCGAGCCACCTATCTGCTCATTCTGTGGCAGAGGCGCTAATCAGGTAAAGAAAATGATTCAAGGTCCAGCTGCCTTCATCTGTAACCATTGCATTAAGGACTATCGACAAAAACTGGTTAACGAACCCTTAAAAAAGGACTAATCTGAAACTGGAGGCTTTAATTCGATGTTCCAGCATTGCGAAATGATCCGGTCATAAAAATATGCACTCATCCTGAAGATGATACGGCCGATGGAAGGGTGATCTTCAGCGTTTTCTTGAACAGGATATCCAGCTTGTCCGCCGCTCCGCTGATGGATCGGCCATCAACTCAATTTAACTATTACTGATTTTTTCGAGTTATTCTAACTCGGCCTCTGGTGCCTTCAGTATTGATGGCGATTTTGGTCGCGGCACAAACAGCATCACAGTAAATTAGTGAAATGGATGGCCGCATTGTAAGACTGGAACAGGTACTGGTCTCTATTTAACTGGAGGCAGCCGATGTTCTCTGTCCATGATTTCTGCAGCACTGTCTCTCACGACTTATTAACAAGTACCGAATGAACCACTACCCGAGTTATATACTGCTCCCGATGAAACTCAAGTCGCCTTTAGCGTTCATTTCTAAAACCGTGCCAACTGCAATTCAGAAGGAGGAGTCCAACAACTAAGAATTTTTATTAAAGAGGCATGCTGTTACAATGGGTCTCAATATGTGGCCCATCCTTACCATGATAAACCCGCCCACAGGTTTCGAGAGCTTCATCTTCTAATGTAAATGAGAGATGAACATTATTCATGCTCACGCACCCGCCCCATTTTTAAATAGATGCGATCGAATAATGTGAGATGCAGCCGAGGAAAGATCCAGCCAATCAACCCTACACCAAGCCCTATGGTCGCCCGCTGCATTGCCGAGCGCGGATTAAGAAACTGCATCATCCGTTTACCCACACGTTTACCAAATAGCACTAAAAGTCCATAACCAAGAACTAAAAACAGTACACTACCAACAATGTTCTGCAAGGTAAGCAGGGTCGTTAAACTGCTAATGAATGACTGAACCGGTGCCGTTGACATAATGCTGAATGTTGGATCGATAATTAAGGTATTGATCGTCCAGTATCCCAAAGTGAATAAAGATAATGCGGCGATCATAACCGCTAACCACGTCAGCCCTCTGTTTAAACGCCACACCTTGAAAAACTTCATATGAGACACTTTTAATTGTCTGTCCAGCTGTTTGGCCGAAATGTTGTTGTTGGAATTTTTGCTCGATTGCATCGCCTCATCAAGTTGACGAAAAAGCCAATTATGCGTTACATCCTGCACCAGGGGGAAATCATCAAGATTGCCTGCCATTTCTTCCATCGCATGATAGCCACTGTTCATCAAGGCAAGTGCTTCGAGATCATTAAATGAATCCAGGTCCGTTCGTATAGCGGCCAGCCTATGTTGTACATCTTTTCGAATGCCATAGCCGGTATGCGGCTCAGTCTCATGTATAGTCAGTGCATTGTCATCTTCCTTTTTCCAGTCAATCTCTTTACCTTCCAACCCTTGCGTCAGGTGCACATAGGTTAATCCTTTCAGCAATCCACTTCGGCACCGTGCATGGAGATCCTCATAGCCGCTCCAGCGTATTCGTTCCATCATTACCGAGTTACTGCGCAGAATAGGCCCCAGCACACCGCCCGCTGGATTATCATCAGCAGTAAGTTGGCCACTGGCATCACTGATTATCATCACTTTACAATCCTGTTCTAAAAGTGATGCGTAACCCTGGTTATCAAACACGCCACCATCCACAAGACGAATGTTTTTTTCCGGGTAAAGTTGAGGAAGCTCTATCGGCTCAAACAGACCAGGAACACAGGAAGAAGCCGCTACAGCATGGCCAAGACGAAAATTTTCATAGCGTTTTTCAGGTGCTTCCTGATAATAGAGTCGGCGCAAACGCGGGCTTTTATCAATGGCGCGATTGATCAGGTTGGGCGACTCTCCCATCCAGGTGACGGTAAACTGCCATACATGACCCGTATTCAAGGTTGTTGCATTCAATACGAGCTGCGGGATCTTATTACAACGTCGCCAGTTCACATTGTCCGGGCGAAAATTTGCAGCTTCATCTGGCGGCTGGATAATCATCTCCCTGAGTAATCTTGGCCCCCTGGTTTCAGAATCACCATTCGCGTCATCTTTGACACGACTATAAAGATACTTTTCGTATAACTCACCCAGATACTCTGTTCGTGAATAAGTGGGCAGGAAAAGCATTTTCAGATTGGCTATCGGGTTTGCCAGGACACGCATCCGGATGTTCTTCTGAACACCCTCAAGAAAATCCTTTATAAGAATTTCTACAATATTCAGATAATCATTTTGGGTGATCTCTCTATCCCTCAGTCCAATTTTTTTCTGTTCAGAATCGCGCGAAGAATACTGCATCATACGCCGCAGTTCGAGGTAGTAATGAGCGCCGACAATAGAGCCACCTGAAACACAGGAGAGTACCTCGATATGGCGCAGCATATCCAGTTCAGCTAATTTGGCAAGTACACCTAGATGGTAAAACGAGGCGCGAAATCCGCCCCCGGAAAGGGCCATACCAACCTTTCCAGAAAACAGTGTCTCGGCAGCACTGTCCGGCGCATCAACCAGTAGATTTTTTACCGCCAACCACGGCTCTGACTCCCCAAGTAACACACCATCTTGATCAACTGACTGTATCTGTATCAAGTGCGTTAACTGTTCTACCGTACTTTTTCTCCACCAGTCAGGGATATCATCCAAACCTGCCGCCTGTTGTAATAACAAGCTCGCCTGCTTGTTGTCACCAACGCCAAGACAGGCCTCTGCCAGTGTGACCAGTAGCCAGTAGTTTTGACTTCCAGTGGATGCTTTTGCAGGAAGAGATGGGCGCAATACTTCAATAATCTGATTACGTATCTGCAAGGCATCACTGCGGCGCCGATCGGCACTCTCCCCTGTGCCAACAGCGTGATCAGGCTGGTTCTCTATATGAGCCAGCAGATCCTGAATGTAGGCAGCATTGATTGCCGTATACCCACTGTCACCCTGAACACCACAATCGTACCCACGGCGATAGTAGTGTAATGATTGCTCCAGCCACAGCTTTCGCTGATCCAGTCGCCAACGTCGTTTATAGAGCGCCCCAACTAATCCCAGTGTTTCCTGGTCTTGGGTTGTTTTAAGATCAAACTCGGCTGCTAGCATTCCCTGTGCCGTATCAAATGCTTCAACCTGCAGCAGTGAAGTATCTTTGTAAGTAGCCAATGCTAACGCCTGAACCAGGCGAATGCGTTGCGCCTCCTCCAGGTCTGTACGCTCAAGCAGTTTTAACAGCAATCGTCGCGCCCAGTAGTGGACATCCAGGTCAATCAACTGGCGTGCTAATATGTTCGCCTTATCAGCATCAAGCGGCTGCCCGCTCAGTGCCAAGCGAACACTTTCAACCAGCGCCTCTGTGTTGTATTTGCGTTCGTCCATCGTTTCTCCCCGCTCCCGCGACGGCAAACATAACGGGGGCGTCTTCTTTTTAGTTGGCTACTGACACAGACAGCACCAATGCTTACCAAGCTGCGCCATTACCTGCATCATTTCGAACAGCCATGCTACATATTAGACTACCCTACATCAGACTGTTGTAATCGTACCAGTAGTCTAGTATTTATAGTGTAGACAGGTAGCTGATTGATGCTGGACAGAATCGGCGCCAATGCTGGCAATTGGAATAATAAAAGCGTGGATTGATGAGGAGGGAGTCGACATGTTTTGCCCCGAATGTGGAACCGAGAATCCGGATGGTGCTAAATTCTGCGGTAACTGCCGACATGAGTTGAGTGCCTCACCAAATACTTCCAACAGTATCCACTCTGATGACGTGGTAGAAATTGATGGCGAACAACCTGCTGTAACGGATGGAATGAAGTACGGGATTCTTGCGGCATCGGTATTCATACCTTTTATCGGCTTGATCATGGGCATCATCTATCTTGCCAAGAATGAGTCAGAAGAGAAAAAGGATGTCGGTAAACTGTGGCTCTATGCCAGTTTGGGCATCATGGTAGTCTACTTCCTTATCAGTGGTGACATGTAAACAAACTGGAAAGGATTCCCCTATGACACAAGCTTCTGCCTATATCACCCTGAAAAGAAATAAGACCAGTTCCAACCAACTTCGCCAGTTCTCCATTCTGGTAGACAACAAAGCGATTGGTAAGATTAATGCCGGTCAGAGCAAACAGTTTCGGCTGCCCTGTGGTAATCATGCCATTGGCATCAAACTCGATTTTTATAAAAGTGAACCACTCCAGGTCAATCTCAATCCTGATGACAATATAATTCTGGAGTGTGGTGATAGAGCGCCTGAAACCATTAGGGAAGCCTTCACCTTTAAGGGCTTCGAAAAATCCATTAATTCAATCATTAAGCCCAGTCAATATCTCTACGTTAAAATGACAGGGAAGACGTCACAGGCGATTCCGGATAAATCCAACAAGGTTACAACAAAAGCAGCTGGACAAAAAAAACCCAAGCCATCAGGCTCCATCTTTATATCTTATCGACGGGATGACAGCCGTGAGATTACCGGTCGTATCTGTGACAGACTGAATAATAAATTTGGTAAAGAGACCATCTTTAGAGATGTTGATTCGATTCCTGCCGGTGTCGACTTCCGCGCTCACATCAGTAAAACAATCGAGGGATGTAGTGTCTTTCTGGTGGTAATAGGCACGCATTGGATTGAAGCAAAAAACAGGCAAGGCCAACGCCGACTGGACCTCGACACCGACCCTGTAAAAGTTGAGATAGAGATGGCGCTAAAGAAAACCATTCCGATCATTCCCATTTTGGTAAAAAACGGTGTAATGCCAGATGAATCGGATCTACCCGATACGATAAAACCGTTAGCCTTTCGCAATGCCATACCCATACCGGCTGAACCCTACTTTCACAATGGTGTTGACCGATTAGTCGAAGAACTTATACAAACACTATCACCTGACAAATCTGAGCAGAACAACGGACCTAAGTATTGCATCCATTGTGGTGGAGTGATTATTTCTGGCAATAAATTTTGTATCCAATGTGGTAAAGCGATTTAGCGTTAAACGAAATACTCTTTCATCAACCCGTACATTTTTTCCTCTGTCATCTCTTCAAACTGAATACGGGTAAAGGCTTTACCTGGATCTTGATCTTTATAGGTCAACTGATAGCTAACAATATCTGGTGCCTGATCATGCAGAACCAGAAGAATACGTTTTTGATTACTCAAACACTCAATGGTCATGGCGTCTGCAGGCACGCCATTTTTGCGCATATGCTGACTCACCCCGACGATAGGGTTGATATCTTTGAACTCACTTTGAAAACGCGTATGGGCCTCAGTAGCAATATCACAGAGTCTCTTCAGTTTTATCTCCGGCAATGCCTCACTCCTTAAATAAGGTCACGTATCTAAACGCCACTTTATCAGTAATCAACCCTACTGTGGAGAGATGCAATTTCGTCTAGACCAAAAACAAGCGCGCTATACAGACATATTTCTGAACAGCGCGCACCTGTATATTCATTCTTTGTTGATAGACTGTTAGCCATCATGCAGACGATCCGGATGCTCCTCTTGCAGATACGCTCTTTCTACTTCGGTCAACTCAACATTTTCAACACCGGTAATCATCGTTTTAATGTAATGCAAAGGGGTCTTACCCGTTGTGGTCATATAGATATGGATTATCACAAAGGTCACCATCAGAAAAGCAGCGGCTGTATGCAGAAATGCAACTATAAAGAGGCCATCCGCTGCACCTGGCATTTCATTCCAGAGATCATACAGAAGATAGATAATGCCGGTGATCCAGAGGGCAGGCCCGATAAGTACCATAAAAGTCAGGTAGGCCAAACCCTGCAGTGCATTCTGTTTTCGCCTTAATGTTTTTTTATGGGGATGATCCTCACCAAACAGAATGCCCCAGGCGTAATACCGGATAACAGCAAACAAACCTTTGGTATTGGGCAGAAACTGTCGCCAGTTCCCTGTAGTGAAATTCCAGAACGTAGTGAAGATCCATAAAATAATCAGCGCTATCGCAGAAAAGGTATGCAGCATCACTGCTTGTTCAAATAGCAACAAATCATGAGTGCCGTGCAAACCGAACCCGGTAAAAGCAAGCATAAAGATCAATGCAGCTTGAGACCAGTGCCAGAAACGCTCATAACGCGTGTAGATAGTAACCGCGTGTTTCTCTCGTTTGATCATGTCGATTACTCCCCTTCCTTGCAGTGTTCTGTCACCTGTTTTTTGCACATAACAAACCGAACTATGCCGTGTGCAAATACGACAAGCAAAGCAGCAATCACAGCCAGGTAGCCCACTATATCCAACCAACCAAAACCATCTCTTCCTGGCATATAAAAACCAGTCAGTTCACTTAACCTACCCTCTTTGGCGTGACACTCGTTACATGAAACGGCTTCATCCTTTGGCGCAACCATATGAGTAATTGGCCAATAGGAGTAGGTTTCTATAAAACCATATTCACCCGAGTATGGCTTGCCATTTTTCTCCATTCCAACCTTGATTGCTTTTCCAAAATCGTAGTTTCCCCAAAAGGCATTGGAATCATTACCCCAGAGGTGCATATAGACCAGGGTATTGTTGCCCTTATCGTAGGGCTGCGTAGCGTGCATTTTTTTAAACGGCCAGATACGTGAATTTTCATCATCATAGGCGCCATTAAAACTATTGATATCCACTGGTCCTTTTGCAGAATCGAATTTAGTATCAATAGTGGTATAGTTCATCACGCCATCAAACCAAGCATAGCTTGGCTTCATATTCTCACCGTATTTGAAATCACCTTTAATTGATTTATACGTTGCGCGATGCTCTCCATTGCCTTGGATGTACCCCTTTAGGTTAAAGCCTTCACCCTCTTTCAATTTGCCCGCTGTGCGCCAATCCCAATCAACTTTCGTGGCAACACCACCACGTGCATATGCAGGAATATGACAGGTTTGACAGGCAACACGATCTGTATGCCCATTCAACTTGATGGCTTTGATATTGTTTCCGGGGTGAGGTGAATCACCATGACAACTTTCACAAGTCGCCACTTGCCGGCGCTGTCCCGGTTTACCGACGCCGTCAGGATCTTTTGCCGCCATGTTATAGCGGCTGCCAGACCATTTGTGTCCTTCACCCTGATGGCACTCTGTACAGCTGAAATTCAACCCCTCTGCATCCATATGTACATCCAGAGATTTATCTGGATGTTTCAGTGAAGAATCAAGATCACCGTGCTTGACCCCATCACCACCACCGCCATAAAAATGGCATGTACCGCAGTTTGATCGTGTTGGCAATGCAGCACTCTGTGCCACACTCGCCCATTCGATCGGCTTCTTACCTTCAAACATGCTTGAACAGGCAGCATTACCTTCTGAGTTTGGTGTACGGTAATAACTTCCGGTAGCGTCATGACAGACCAGACAATCAATCTTGCTCTGGTCAGTAAAATCAAAGTTTTCATCTTTCCACCCATAGCCCGCATGGCATTGGGCACACATCCCCTCGTTGCCTCGGGCATTGGTGCAGAAGTTATTCACCACGTTTTTCTTGCCTAATATCTGCCCGGTTACAGGATGCTCATACTCCCAGGTCCAGTGAATCCCTTTCATGAACTGATGACCTGCCTTGTTATGACAACTGAGACAGGCTTCAGTCACTTCCGGGCCACTGCTAAAAGGTCCTTTCAGCTCTTTGAATTCAGAATGATCCGCAGTGGAACTGCTGACTCTGATTTTAATTGGCTTATCATCAATTGATTTCAGATGTGCCCTACTGGTATCAGCATACTCAGATATTCCAAACTCTATTTCGCTCGAAGCCTGAACATTCAATCCTGTGATTAAGCCCAGCAAAAGCAGACCCATCAAGCGAGATACCGTCTGAACGTTTTGCGTAACAATCTGTATCATCACCAATTCCCCTCACACCTTCACCACAGGTGGCGCACATCCAACCACCTATACTTCATACTGATGTAATCAGAGGTAACAATAATATGCATTGATATATCATCAGGATTATGATTCCTTATTTTTCTAGGCTTAGATCAAAAAAATGGATTGCGAGAATTATTTCAGGTATCGTTCCTTGCCTATTTTTTGGATATTGGGTATTGAACCATGAGTAAACCTTTTGTAGCCGTTCTGATGGGATCTGATTCTGACCTGCCGGTTCTTCAATCAACAATGGATGTGCTCAAGTCTCTGGATATTCCGTTCGAGGCAAAGATCACCTCTGCTCACCGCACTCCAGCCGCCACGCACAGCTATGTGAACGATGCGGATGCTCGCGGCTGTGCCGCCTTTATCTGTGCTGCTGGTCTGGCGGCCCATCTGGCCGGTACCGTCGCAGGATTGACCCTTAAACCAGTCATAGGTATCCCGCTGGATGCAGGCCCACTGCAAGGTATGGATGCACTACTCTCTACCGTGCAGATGCCTGGCGGTATCCCCGTTGCAACCGTCGCTGTCGGCAAAGCGGGCGCCAAGAATGCCGGGTATCTGGCCGCCCAGATTCTGGCGCTCTCTGATCCTGAACTGGCAACCCGCATTAAAGCGGATCGTGAAGCCAATGCTGCAGGCGTGATCGAAAAAGATGCCAAATTACAGGCATCCCTGTAATCACGGGATTGAATGAAATCACCGATCATCTCGTGGAAACTACGCGAGGCCGCTCGCTGCTTTAACAGCGGCGGCCTCATCGCCTACCCAACCGAAGCAGTCTATGGTCTCGGTTGTGATCCACTCAATCAGCAGAGCATGGAACGACTGCTGAATCTGAAGCAGAGACCCATCGAAAAAGGGGTCATTCTGATTGCCGCTGATTTTCAGCAGCTACTACCCTTCATTAAACCGCTGGATGATCCGAAAATGAAGGCCGTGCTGGACAGCTGGCCCGGGCCAAACACTTGGCTACTTCCTGCCGCTGACAACTTGCCTTTCTGGTTAACGGGTATACACAGTACCCTCGCCGTTCGGGTTACCGATCACCCCGTTGCAAAAGCACTCTGCCAGGCCTGTGGTTCCCCGATTGTCTCCACCAGCGCCAATCGTTCGGGACAGCATCCCGCCAGGTCTGCTTTACAGGTAAGAAAACGGCTGGGTGAAGGGGTGGACTGCATCATCACGGCACCGCTCGGCGGCAATCAATCTCCCTCGACAATCCGGGATGCCGCCACAGGACGGGTAATCAGAGGGTGATTTAAAAAAGTGGATATTTTGATGAGTCGGGAATAAAAAAACGGACTCATCTGGGGAGGGGATGAGTCCGGAAAGCGCCGTGTAAGCGCCGGAGGAGTTGCAATGAAGGACGATTAGATGAATGAATTCAATAAACCGTCACCACTATGCCACGATGTACCCTTTACCATTCCTGATTCATCTATGAAGCAGGTCTTAACCTTCACCTATATAACGGCTGCGTTTATAAAAACTGTAGGCATTTTTTTGACTTTTATTATATTCATGACGCCTAATGCTCACTCAATTCAGCTCTGATTGTTGCTGGCAATACGCTTTGAACGACGATCATTTAGTTCAGTAATTCGCTCAATCAGCCCGCGCATACCACTGCGACGCACCTCTTTGGCGAAGCTGCTACGGTAGTTGGTGACCAAGCTGATGCCCTCAATTTTGACATCATAGGCCTTCCAGTCACCATCCTTGATATGCATCCTGTAGACTACATCCACAGGCGGCGCACCCGTCCGGTTCACCTGTGTATGAACGGCCACGTCATCATCACCGGTATTCATACGTAGAGGGGTGTAGCTTATATCCCAGCCTTGCAGCTCTTTGAAGGCTGTTGAGTAAGTCCTTACTAACAAACGTTGAAACTGATGTGAAAATTCACGTCTCTGCTCTTCCGAGGCACGCCGCCAGTATTTCCCCAGAACCAGACTGGAGACATGACCAAAATCCACATGGGGAATTAAAACATCATTTGCCAGCTGATAGACAAATGCAGGATCCTCTTTCAGCCTATCCTGGTTACTCACGAGAATAGTTTGCAATTCATCTGAGATACGCTGAATTACCTGTTGCGGGCCAGCAAGCTGCTCCGCCATCGCTGAAAACGATGCAACCATCAGAAGTATCAGCAATAAAAAATGACGTCTTTTTGTTGAAAGCAAACCGCTTATTCCCATTTGACTATCTCCGTTAACCCTGTGTGTCCCTCTGCAGGGCAAAAAAATAATTAACTGAACCATGTATCTTGTATCGGTTAACACCCCGATTAACTGAAGCACTTTTTCTGTGGTATTACGAAATCAGAATAGGCTTCTGCACATTTCATATATCAAGGTGTAAAGATCATTAAGTTTAATCACCACTTGAGCATTCCACCGTCTCTAATCCCCTATCCGTTTGTAGGAATTTTCAGAAATGTGCAAAAAATGAAACTATTCCTTGTTTTAACGCCAGTGCTGGTCAATCCACTCCTGTATCCAGTGACTGGCACGTGCGCCACTGAAGCGGCCCAACTCCTGCTCTTTGTGAAACAAAATCACCGAGGGAAAACCCCGCAGACGGTAGTGTCCGGCCAACTTCATGTTGTCATCCACCTCCACCTTGGCCAACAGAATTGTGCCATCATACTCACCCACAACCCGCTCCAGGGCTGGCGCCAAAGCAAGACAGGGCGAACACCATTCAGCCCAAAAATCCACCAGCACCGGCTGGCTGTTTGATGCCTGGATAACACGCTCTTCAAATCCATCCACGTCCACATCAAAGCTATGGGGTGATTTCTGCATACCTCAACTCCTCCAAATACAACTCAAGGACTGTCTCCTGCCGGACAAAAAACCGGGAAAAGATACCACATCTGTTTGGTACCGCGCAGGGTGGTGGGGTATCTTATGGGGCAATTTCCATTACGAGTGTCGATACAGGTAACACGGCACGCCGGAGCACCACTCATGCAGAGCAAAACCGCTTTATCCGCCCGCTACCCAGCGGCCCGCCCACGCAGAATGCGCCGGGATGATTTCTCCCGCCGCCTGATGCGCGAGAGTCACCTGACCCCGGCCGATTTTATCTATCCGGTTTTTGTCCTGGAGGGACGTGGCGAACGTGAGGCCGTGACCTCCATGCCCGGGGTAGAACGGATGAGCATCGACCTGCTGGTCGCAGAGGCAAAGGCCGCAGCGGCACTCGGCATTCCGGCCATGGCGCTGTTTCCCGTTACACCACAAAGCGCAAAATCTCTGGATGCCGCCGAGGCGTTCAATCCCGATGGCTTGGCCCAGCGGGCCGTACGAGCCTTGAAAGAGGCCGTTCCCGAACTGGGGGTGATTACGGATGTGGCGCTCGACCCCTTTACCACCCACGGTCAGGATGGTCTGCTGGATGAGAGCGGCTATGTGATGAATGATGAGACCGTTGAGGTGCTGGTCAAACAGGCTGTATCCCATGCCGAGGCCGGGGCCGATGTGGTCGCCCCCTCCGACATGATGGACGGCCGCATTGGTGAAGTACGCAATGCCCTGGAATCAGCCGGACAGATCCACACCCGTATACTCGCCTACTCGGCAAAATATGCCTCCAGCTTCTACGGCCCATTCCGGGATGCCGTCGGCTCTGCCGCCAATCTGGGCGGTGGTAATAAATACACGTACCAGATGGACCCAGCCAACACCGATGAGGCCCTGCGGGAAGTCGAGCTGGATCTGAACGAAGGGGCCGACATGGTGATGGTCAAACCCGGCATGCCCTATCTGGACATTGTTCGTCGGGTAAAAGAGAACTTTGGTGTACCGACCTATGCCTATCAGGTCAGTGGCGAGTACGCCATGCTGAAGGCCGCCTCGATGAATGGCTGGCTGGATGAACGTGCCGTGGTGATGGAATCACTGCTCTGCTTCAAGCGAGCCGGCGCCGATGGCATCCTTACCTACTTCGCCAAACAGGCGGCCGAGTGGCTAAACGAGTAACGACCGTACCCGGAGTCGGCGTCAACAGTGACGCCGACTCTTACTTGCCGACCCATGTGATCACCAAAAGCAGAAACAGACCATGACCGATCGCTATGCCGTCATCGGCAATCCCATTGAACACAGTAAATCACCCCTGATTCATACCGCCTTCGCCCAGCAGACCGGCGAATCCCTCTCCTACGACCGCTTGCTCGGTCGGCTGGATCACTTTGAAGAGGATGTCCGCCACTTCTTCAGCACCGGAGGCCGCGGCCTGAATGTCACCGTACCCTTCAAGGAGCAGGCCTGGGCACTGGCCGATCAAAAAAGCCCTCGGGCTGAAAGCGCCGGGGCCGTCAATACCCTGATGCTGCTGGAAGATGGCCAGATCTGCGGCGACAACACCGACGGTGCCGGACTGGTGCGCGATCTCTCTATCAATCACGGCTACCTGCTAAGTGGCTGCCGCATACTCCTGCTGGGCGCAGGTGGCGCCTCTAAAGGCGTGGTTCGTCCGCTGCTTGAATCTGGGCCGGAAAAACTGCTCATTGCCAATCGAACAGCCAGTAAGGCACATGAGATTGCCAAGGCACTCCAGCAACTGGGTGCAGTGGAAGGGTGTGGCCTTGATGAGCTGGAAGGGACTCAATTTGACCTGATCATCAATGGCACAGCCGCCGGCTTAAAAGGCGAGGTGCCTCCGCTGCCAGATAACCTGCTGACCCCTGGTGGCTGGACCTACGATATGATGTACGCCAGTGAACCGACGGCCTTTGTCCGTTGGGGCCAACAACACCGCGCAGCCATGGCTCTGGACGGGTTGGGTATGCTGGTTGAACAGGCCGCTGAGTCGTTCTTTTTGTGGCGGGGCGTTCGGCCAGAGACGGCTGAGGTTATGCGGCAATTACGGGGCAGCTGAAGTTTTTTTGCTTTTGATTCGTTTTGTATCGCTTCGCGATTGTTTTAATGGGGGTCCCGGCCCCCTTCGTACTATTCATTTCACACGGCCTTCGGCCTTAGCGAGGTACTTTTGTGACCAAAAGTACCCACAAAGTCTCTCCCCGCCAGCCTGCCCTTCGGGTCCTCTGCGCTTCTCGGTGCGAGCGGCGCGCTAATAAACTCGCCGCTAAAGCGGCTCAGACAAATTAGCACTTGTTTCCGCTCACCCCTGCGATGCTCGACAGGCCGGAAGGGGAAAAGGTCGAGGGGTAGTCCCATGACAGTGCTTTTTTAGAGATAGGCACTGCATGGGGTGCCCCGCCGCTGTGCGACTTCCACACCACCGAGTATCGCAGCCGGGTACGGAATAAGGCGCGTATCTGTTTGAGCCGCCTGGGCGGCGAGCTATACGCGCCCCGTGCCCGGCGAGAAACGCAGGGAACCCCGTTTAAATAGCGTTGCCATTTAAAATCCCACTTAATAGTTACAAAAGGCTTTTACACTTCTTCTACAGTAAAGACCGAATTAATCAGCGCGATATTTCTCCGCCAACTTCACATAATGCCCCGGCACATAAGCCAGAAACGCCAGCTCTTCATCAGTCAATTTACGCAGCCGCTTGGCCGGTGAACCACACCAGAGATAACCGCCCTCCAGCTTCTTCCCTTCGGTCACCAGACTACCTGCTGCCAGAATGATATCGGACGCCAGCTCAGCCCCATCCATGACAATAGAACCCATACCAATCAGACAGCGGTCGCCGATTGTGCAGCCATGTAACAGCACCTTATGTCCGGCAGTCACATCGCTACCGATTATCAGTGGATGTCCATTCGGTGATGCCGGATTGGCATGGGTCACATGCAGCACGCTGCCGTCCTGTATATTGGTGCGGTCACCGATCCGGATAGCGTTGACATCCCCCCGAACTGCTGTCATCGGCCAGATGGAGGAGTGATCTCCAATCTCTACATCGCCAATGACGACCGCAGTGGGGTCTACCCAGACTGATTCACCGAGCTTGGGTGTCATACCGTCAAAGGAACGGATGTTGGACATAAAGATCTCCTGTTTGGGTTGGCTGAATCACAAACAGGGTAGTCTACTGGCTCCACGTCCCGAACAAAACCAATAGTGCACGGCTGCTGTGGAGCTAAGGTCAATCCACTGCCCATGCGGCAATTTCACCGCTCCGGGCAAATCTGCTTGACCCAGACCCCGGATGATCTTTTAACAAAGCCTGCCAAACCGGCTATGCTGGGAACAGCACTCGTTAAAGGGCTAAGGAGAGGAGGGGTATCAATGAAACAAATCAATCCACAAGGCCTGGAATTTAGAGAACTGGAGGGTGACAGACTCTGGCCTTCCGCCGGTTACAGTCGCCAAATTGAGCGCCTGAAACAAGCCATTGGCCAGCCAATCTTTCTGGTGGAACTGAAACCGGAGGCGATCAATATGGGCATCCGCTTTTCGGATACCGCCTATGAGCTGATCAACGTAATTGACTTTCCCCGCCCCGATCCTGCCCGGGGGATTGCCCCCCATCTTATCCTGCTGGATGATGGCCGCGGGATTAATCTCGGTCGCATTGCCCGCATTACCATCGACACCCCTTACAGCCCGCCGGAAGAGAATATCCTCTACCAGGAATCCTTCCTGATGGACAATCTGTTACTGCGGGAGCGGCGCCTGAGTCACGCCTCCATCGCTGAGCGGTCAAAGATTCTGCTGGGGCGTTTGCTTGGGAAACCAATTGATAAGCGGTTATCGCGGGACTAACGGCACTAATTTTGCTCAGTGAATCACGTCTGACCCATCCCCGGTCACCAACACACTTTCAAAAACCCTTTGGATGATATAGCTTTCGGATAACCAAACCGACACCACTGGAGAGACGTAATGGAAATCAGCTCACTCATCACACTGGGCATTATTGTTGCTGTCGCCGTCTATGGCGTGATGATCTACAACGGACTCGTCACGCTCAAACACGGTGTCACCAAGGCGTGGGCCAATATCGATGTGCTGTTGAAACAGCGTCATGATGAGCTACCCAAACTGGTGGAGACCTGCAAGCAGTACATGCAGTATGAGCAGGAGACCCTGGAGCGGGTGATGCAGGCCCGGGCTGCCGTCTCCAGCGCACGGGAGCAGGGAGATATCGGTGCCCTGGGCGGGGCCGAGAGTCAGTTGCGTCTGGGTCTGGGCAATCTCTTCGCCGTGGCCGAGGCCTATCCCGACCTGAAGGCGAACGAAACATTCCAACACCTGCAGACCCGCATCTCCGGGCTGGAAAACAGCATCGCTGACCGGCGCGAGTATTACAACGAGAGCGTGAACAACAACAATGTGCGTATCGAACAGTTTCCTGATCTGATCCTGGCACGCATGTTCAACTTCAAGGCCGCCGAACTGCTGGAGTTCTCTGAAGAAGAGAAGAAAGATGTGGATCTGAAATCCCTGTTTAACGGATGAGTATCAGTCAGCAGTTTCTCCATCTCTCACAGATGGAGTTCTGGGCGCTCGCCCTGTTTTGCACGGGTGCCACCCTTGTCAGTTTTTACTTTGCCTTTCGTTGGCTTAACCGGGCGCGTTTGATTGAAAATGCGCCCACGGCAAAGATCCGCTCTGCCCAGCAGGGCTATGTGGAACTGGTTGGAAATGCCCGGCTGATGGCCGGTGAGCCCATCAACGCCCCCCTCACGGGAACCGATTGTTGCTGGTACCGCTACAAGATCGAAAAACGCGGCGATAAAAACTGGCGCACGGTGGAGAGTGACACCAGCGACGAGACCTTTCTGCTGGAGGATGAGACCGATCACTGCCTGCTGGATCCGGAGGGGGCAGAAGTCACGCCGAGTGATCGCAGCGTCTGGTATGGTAATGAGCGTTATCCAATGAACCGCCAACCTGACAAGCA
>ATLU01000116.1_pt1 | contig 27193 bp, 26 predicted proteins | sample 178751 | NCBI WGS metagenome assembly ATLU01 (sample SAMN02211837, study PRJNA209200) | bioreactor metagenome | isolation source: day 23 sample from continuous culture bioreactor inoculated with sediment... | place: Germany: Wadden Sea | collected 2011
TCGACTCAATCTCCGAAAGGTTCGCTCTTTAACTTTAAGACAATTAGCCCGTTCACCATGAACCGGACTGGATTAATGGAGCCCATGAGCAGATTTGAACTGCTGACCTCACCCTTACCAAGGGTGTGCTCTACCAACTGAGCTACATGGGCCGCTAACAACTCACGCACATCCTGGAAACTCCAGGATAAAAATGGAGCGGGTGATGGGAATCGAACCCACGTATTCAGCTTGGAAGGCTGAAGTTCTACCATTGAACTACACCCGCGCAGCCAAGCGACGGATCGCTCACCAAAACCACTACACAAATTTAGTGGTGGAGGGGGGAGGATTCGAACCTCCGAAGGCGGAGCCGTCAGATTTACAGTCTGATCCCTTTGGCCACTCGGGAACCCCTCCACGAAGCCCGGCATTCTGCTCGATTGGCGGATTGCTGTCAACATCTTTTCTGAGAATTTAACCAACAAATCGCGCATAGCCTTACGCCCTCCAGAATCAACTGCTACAGTGTATTAGTTTACATTTCTGATGCGACACATAAGACAGAATTATTAGGGAATACCATAACCAGCCTTACTATTAACCTTTATTGCCCTAAGCAAACACAATAAGTGTCTAATATTCTAATATTTTTTCTAGTTGACATAGAGCAAAGCCAAACGCAATATTGCTGGGACAATACGCCGTACACATACATAAGCATATATATGCAATAACAACACTTATGCACAAGATGCACGTAATAGCGTCAGGCATAATTCCGGAGGTCTACAAAAGATGCAATTCAAGAAACAGTTACTTTCTGTAGCGATTATTTCACTCGCCACAACATCAGCCTGGGCTACCAACGGCTATGCACCTCATGGCATTGGCCAAAAAGCTAAGGGCATGGGTGGCGCCGGAGTCGCATTCACTCAAGACACACTAGCTGGCGGCATTAACCCCGCAGGCATGGTCTACCAAGGTAACAGCATGGATGCCGGCATCGAACTCTTTCGCCCCATACGAAAAACCACGCTCAGCGGGACACCAGGTGGTTTTTCTGACGGCACATTCGACAGTGACGGAAAAAGGCATTTCCTCGTACCTGAGTTTGGCTACAACCGCATGATAAACAACAACATGTCTCTTGGAGTCTCGGTATTTGGAACCGGAGGAATGAATACCACATATAAAGGCGGAATTCCTCTTTTCAACAGCACAAGCACCAATGTTGGCATTGATCTCGCCCAGCTCTTTGTGGTCCCAACACTCTCTTACAAAATTAACGACGCCCATTCCATCGGAATAGGCCTCAATTTAGCAGCACAGCGCTTCCAGGCTACTGGACTTGCAAATTTCGCCGGCTCCTCATCTGATAGCACACATCTAACCGACAAAGGAAAAGACTACTCGTACGGCGTAGGCCTTAGGCTGGGCTGGATGGGCAAAGTAAGTGACGCCGTCACACTGGGCGCAACCTATCAAACAAAAACCCGCATGTCAGAATTCGATGAATACGCAGGGCTTTTTGCTGAACAAGGTGATTTCGATATACCCGCAAACTATGCTCTTGGCATTGCAGTACAAGCAACCCCAAAGCTAACTGTCGCGTTTGATATCATGCGCATCAACTACAGTGAGGTAGACTCTGTTGGCAACCCGCTTGCCAATCTACTAGCAGGCAACCCTCTTGGGACAAACAACGGCCCTGGCTTTGGATGGGAAGATCAAACCAGCTATAAACTGGGCATATCATACAATTACAGCGACAAACTGACTCTCCGCGCCGGCTGGAACCATGGAGATGCCCCAATCCAGAGCTCACAGACAATGTTCAACATACTTGCACCCGCTACTGTTGAAGATCATCTTACGTTAGGCGCAAGCTGGAAACTTAATGACGGAATGGAAGTTACCGCAACCTATATGCACGCCCTCGAAAACAAAATCACTGGACCAGGTTCTATACCAGCCGGTTTTGGTGGAGGCAACGCAGACATACAAATGTATCAAGATTCATTTGGAGTAGGCTTTTCCTGGGATATGTAATTTCTACGATACAAAAAAAGGGCAGCCATTCGGGCTGCCCTTTTTTATATTCTAGTCAAGTCAAAAAATCAACTTCCCGCATGCAGCCGATTCATCGCCTTCTGAAACTCACCTGTTACTAATTCGGACATAACTCGATCACACTCATCAAGAACACCCATAATCGCCTGCTCATCCTGCTTAGAAGGTCGACCCAGGACATAATTGACCACTTTAGCCGCACTCCCTGGATGATCAATACCTATCCTGAGACGCCAAAAATCCTTACCACCCATGGCGCTGATAATATCCCTTAGGCCATTGTGTCCCGCGTGCCCTCCAGCAAACTTAATACGCGCAACCCCAGGAGCCATATCAAGCTCGTCATGCGCGACCAGCACCTCATCAAGGTTAATCTTGTAGTACTTAGCCAGGCTGGAGACCGCCTGCCCACTGCGGTTCATAAATGTAGACGGCTTTAATAGCCAGCACTCTTTTCCCGCAATGGAAATTTTTGCCACCTGTCCATGAAATTTGGAATCCGCCCGAAAAGTGACGCCATACTTATCCGCCAAAAGATCGACAAACCAGAATCCCGCGTTGTGACGCGTGGAAGCGTAGTCAGACCCTGGATTTCCCAGGCCAACGACCAAGCGAATAGGTTGTGAAGGTTGCGTGCTCATACCGGGCAATGAGTTGCTATAGGTTTGACGCAGAGAAGCGAAAGATATCGGGCCAGGCAAATGCCTGACCCGAACAGAGACATGCGAAGTGAATTACTCTTCAGCAGGACCCTCTTCTACTTCCTCCTCATCATCAGCAACTTCTTCAGCTTCGACTTGCGGCGCATGAATAGAAACCACCTGAACATCGGTGAAATCATCCTGAGAAAGCACTGGAAGTTCAACACCCTCAGGCACCACCACTTCGGAAAGCATGACAGCCTCACCAATATCAAGACCAGCTACGCTAACCTCAATGTACTCAGGCAAATCAGCCGGCAGACAGCTAACCTCAACCTCAGTCAGAAGATGAGAAACAACGCCGCCTTCCTTGACACCCTTAGCATCCTCTTCACCAACAAAGTGAAGTGGGACATTGGTCTTCAGCTTCTCTTTTGCGCTAACCCTCAGGAAATCAGCATGCATAATGATAGGACGTGCTGGATGACGCTGAAGATCCTTCAAAATCACCTGCTCAGACTTGCCATCAATCTTAAGCGTCAGAATATGGGAATAAAACGCCTCATGCTCTAAGCGCTGCATAATCTGGTTATGAACCATAGAGATCATGGCTGGCTCTTTGTGGGCACCATAAACGACACCTGGAACCAGACCCTCATGACGCAGGCGGCGGCTCGCACCTTTCCCCGCATCAGTACGCTGCTGCGCTTCTACTACAAATATATCTTTCATGATTTTCTCCAAATCATTGTTTAAATAATCACCACCACTCCGCGACCAGAAGGGTAGTGAAGGAATAAATCACTCCATAAAGAGTGATGTCACTGACTCGTCCAGCGCAATTCTGCGCATGGTCTCAGCCAATAATTCTGCAATGCAGATCTGCCGAATACGACTACACTGCTGTGCCTCTTCATGCAGTTGAATCGTGTTAGAAACAACCAACTGATCCAGTACGGAATTCTCGATATTACTGATAGCAGGCCCCGATAACACCGGATGCGTACAGTAGGCTATCACCTGCTCAGCACCGCGCTCCTTGAGTGCAAAAGCTGCTTTACACAAGGTTCCTGCCGTATCAACCATGTCGTCAATCAGGACACATGTACGCCCCTCAACGTCACCAATAATATTCATGACCTGTGCATCATTGGCCTTGGGCCGACGCTTATCAATAATGGCCAGATCGGCATCATCGAGCTGTTTGGCTAGCGCCCGGGCGCGCACCACACCCCCCACATCCGGCGATACCACCATCAGATGGGGATACTTCTGACGCCATACGTCGCCCAACAGTACCGGCAGGGCGTAAATATTATCGACCGGGATATCAAAGAAGCCCTGGATCTGATCCGCATGTAAATCGACGGTTACCACGCGATCCGCCCCTGCCGCTGCAATCTGTTTTGCGACCAAACGTGCTGTAATGGGCACGCGCGCCGAGCGCGGACGACGATCTTGGCGTGCATAACCAAAATACGGTATGACCGCCGTGATACGCTCCGCTGATGCCCACCGCAAGGCATCAATAAGAACCAGCAGTTCCATCAAATTTTCATTGGTAGGCTGAGATGTGCTCTGAATAACGTACACATCACGTCCACGCACACTCTCCTGGATCTCAGCCATGGCTTCGCCATCACTGAACCGCCCCACAATAGCCTTACCCATCCGCACATTGAGCCGTGAGGAGATCTCGCTTACAAGACTGGGATTAGAATTTCCCGAAAATAACATCACGCCGCTAAGTGGCATTGCAAGCCCTCTCTACCTCTATATCAATGGGGACCGGTATAGCTACCTAAAGAGTTCTGACCGAAAAGGCGGCCAAGGTATCCATTCACTCATCCAGATCGACAGGTAAGCCGCCCAATATTGAATAAATCTGAAAAATATGAAAAAAGCGCAACGACATTACCACCGCCAAGTTTACTCTGGGCTACGTTCTTCGCCCCTTCGGGGTCAGCGGCAAAGCCGCTGCTGGGCTCACTTACGCTCGCCACTCGAACCTGCAGGTTCTCACTCTTCCGCCCTGACAATAGCCATGCTCTATTCACTTAAATATGGCTGGGGCGGTAGGATTCGAACCTACGTATGCCTGGATCAAAACCAGGTGCCTGGCCGCTTGGCGACGCCCCAATATTCTGTACAACAAAACCAGTCGTTACCTTAGCGGGGAGTAATCAATCCCCTTTGCCACGAAGGCCGTAAACCTTTCTGGCATGCATTTCAAGACCGCATATGCCGCTGCTTCGCTAGTAAATTCAGCAAAAACACAGCATCCCGTACCCGTTAGGCGCGCTTCTGCATATTCTGCAAGCCAGCTGAAAGCTTCCGCTACCTCAGGGTAACGCTTGAGTACCACAGGAAGACAGTCATTTACCTGCCCCCCCGCAAGAAAGTCGCGTATTGTCGTTCGCGGAGCGTTCCGTGTCAATTCCGGATCACGAAAAACATCCGCCGTCGCCACATGACAGCCAGGAATAAGCACAAGATACCAAGCCTCTGGCAACTGTATAGCCGTCAATTGCTCACCAACCCCCTCTGCCCAAGCCGCCTCACCCTGGATAAATACCGGTACATCGGCCCCCAGAGCGAGTCCTATCGTGGAGAGCTGGCTTGGCGTCATATCGATACCCCACAGTCGATTCAGGGCCATCAATACAGTAGCGGCATCAGAACTCCCCCCACCCAAGCCACCCCCAGCCGGTATTTTTTTCCTTATTGAAATATCCACACCTTGCGCAGATCCTGAGGCCCGCTGGAACAATTGCGCAGCCCTGATTATCAGATCATCCGATTCGGGTATCGACTCATTGCCAAACCGCCTGCAGATCGATCCATCATCGGTTATAGTGAATTTGAGCTGATCACAATAATCGATAAAACGAAATACTGTCTGTAGCAGATGGAAGCCATCCTCCCTGCGGCCCACCACCCTGAGCATTAAATTGAGCTTGGCGGGCGCCGGCCACCAATCACGTTCTGTGAATTCCATAATTTAAGACTGCTCTACACAATAGAGGGCCAGTTGAGCACATAGCGCGATGACCGCATGCGTACCAACATGGGGTTGATTATATCTTTAGGCGTTGCATCACATCTAATACATGCTTGCTGTCTGGCGTTTTCTTTAAAATATCCTGCCAGATTTTTTCCGCCTGCAAACGATCACCAGTGACCCAGAGAACCTCACCCAAATGCGCTGCAATTTCAGGATCAGGCAGCTTGGCAAAGGCCTGATTCAGATAATCAATCGCCTCCTGATGACGGCCCAGACGATAGAGAACCCAGCCCATACTATCCAGAATAGGGGCCGAATCTGGCTTCAAGGCGAGTGCCCGCTTTATATACTCCAGCGCCTCCTGATGCCGATCAGTCTGATCAGCCAATGTATAACCAAGGGCATTCAGCGCATCTGCATGCTTGGGGTCACTGGCGATCACTTTCAGCATATCCTGTTCCAGGATATCTACCCGACTCTGGGACGCAGCATAAAGCCCCCGCGCATAGAGCAGTTCATTACTATCAGGCATTGACCCCAACGCCGTGTCAAAAAGGGACATCACCTGCTCTGCGGTACCATGTTCCCGCAATAATTCAGCCTCGATAAGATAGTAACGAACCGCCTCTGTTGGATTCTGGATACGCATGCGCTGAAGCCAATCCTGCGCCCCGACCACATCGCCTGCAATCGCCATGAGCCTAACTAAACGCGCCTGAGCCTCTTCGCTGTACTCTCCGCCCTCGACACGCTGATACCACCTAATAGCGCCATCTGAGTTCGATTTATCCTCCTCAATTCTTCCCAGATAATATGCCGCCGTATCCTGCCGCTTCCCAAGGCTAATCAAACGCATAAAGTGCTTGCGCGCCTCATTGCTCTTACCCATTTCCAGCGCAACCAGCCCGAGCCAGTAACTTGCTCCACCGGCCTCTTTTTCAACCTTTTCAAGCAATAGAAACTGCTCATAGGCCAGGGGTAGCTCTTTAAATTCAATTAGCAGGCGCGCATAGGCCGAAATAAGCAGCGGATCTTCTGGAAAGCGAGATACCGCATCAGCCAGTGTTACCCGGGCCTGATCCTTTCGTTCCTCGGCCAGATAGATGCGACTTAATACCAGGTAACCGCGCGACCAGTCAGGGTGTTCAGTAACAAGCCGAACAGCCTCGATTTCAGCCTCAGGATATTTTTTTTCCACCATGGCCGCTATCGCCAGCGCATAGAGCCCACGGGGGTCACCTGGAAACTCAGCCACCAGTCGGCGCATCAAATCGGCGGCCACATCCTGTTTCAATTCACGATTGACCGCCGCCATAACATTCAGAAAGCCATTCTCATCCTTGTCCTCACTGATCTGTACAATGGCTTTAAGGTGTTCGATAACGGGTGCGGTTTCATCCTTGCGTAACATCAACACCACCATGAGTTGCCGCGCCGTCATATCTTCCGTATCAAGCTCGACCCAGAGTTTTGCCGCTTTCAGTGCACGTTCATCATCTTCAATATGAAGTGCCAGCCGAGTCGCCCTTTCCGCAGATCGGGCATCTCTGGATAATAACGCAGACTGAAACTGAAACTCGTACGCTTCACTTAAAGCGCCTCGCTGCGCAGCGACCTCTCCAGCCAACAGGTTAAAAATGATATCTGCCGTTAATTCCGGGGCAACCACTGATTTAGATTGCCGTTCGGGCGCTTCAGGGCTTGCTCCAGACGAAGATTGATCAGAGACCGCAGGGTCGACAGGCGCCTTCACCACACTTGTTTGGCAGGCAGAAAGCAACCCGATAGAGGCAAACAAAAGTACCCGTTGTAACAACAGCCGCATCAATTTTACACCTAAAGATTTCGCCCCTTAGTGGGCCTGATATGAGAATAGATGATAACCGAGTTTTCGGTTAGATCGCTCTTTTTCGCACCGGTATAATGCAATGCGACTTGTATTTAACCTTTTGATAATACAAAATTTCACTTCCGTGAGTCCTGCATTATCTGACTTGCGTGTGAATTAGGCACAAATCAGAACCGAAATCACACTTAAAGTAACTACTGGGACTACCCCGATACGCGATAAGTTCACATGGCATTAATTACACTCGGCCTCAATCACAAAACAGCCCCCATTGACATTCGTGAGCGCCTCACTTTTGGCCCCGATATCATTGTGGCGGCATTACGCAGTCTGTCAGAGAGCGCGGGGATAGATGAGGCCGTTATTCTCTCAACTTGTAATCGTACAGAACTCTATTGCGCCCATACTCACGCTGGCCGTGAAGCGATCTGCGCCTGGCTGGGGGAGTTTCACGGCCTGGAGGAAGAGACCATCTCGCCCTTTCTCTATAGCCACAATGACCAGGAGTGCGTAAGACACCTTCTGAAGGTTGCCAGCGGCCTTGACTCCATGGTACTGGGTGAGCCCCAGATCCTTGGCCAAGTGAAGCAGGCCTTCCAGACAGCAAACGATGCATCCACGACGGGGAAATTTCTGGGCAGGCTGTTTCAACATACCTTCTCTGTGGCCAAACATGTACGCACAGACACTGCCATTGGCCACAGCCCGGTTTCAGTCGCATTTGCGGCTGTCAGTCTGGCACGGCAGATCTTCAGCGATCTGTCACAACAGACCGCACTGCTTATTGGGGCCGGCGAAACTATCGAGCTAGCGGCCAGACACCTGCATCAGCATGGTATTGGGCGGATTATCGTCGCTAACAGAACACTGGAGAAGGCCCACACACTGGCCAATCAGTTTGATGGTTATGCCATCAGCCTTACAGAGATTCCTACCCACTTGGCCGAGGCGGATATCGTTATTTCATCAACGGCCAGTCCCTTACCTGTCGTTGGCAAAGGTACCGTTGAGAGCGCCTTAAAAAAGCGCAAGCATCAGCCCATCTTCATGGTTGATATTGCTGTACCTCGCGATATAGAAGCAGAGGTCAGTGAACTCAATGATATCTATCTCTATACAGTTGATGATCTGCAAGAAGTGATTCAGGAAAATATGCGTTCACGACAAGAGGCCGCAGAACAGGCCGTTGAGATTGTTGATCTCCATGTCGATGAATTCATGGGTTGGCTACGCTCCCTGGATGCTGTCGGCATGATTCAGGACTATCGAAAGCAAGCGGAAGAGATGCGCGATGACGTGCTTGAGAGGGCGCTAAAACAGATGCAGTCCGGCAAATCACCAGAAGAAAGCTTGCGCTTTCTGGCCCATACATTAACCAATAAGTTGCTACATACACCCAGCACCCAGATACGCCAAGCCGGTTTTGAAGGTCAGTCCGACCTGCTGGAAGCTGCAAACACCCTCTTTCAGATCAACGATAACAGCACTAAATGAAGGCATCCATACGCAGCAGACTGGAACAGATTGCCGAACGCTTTGAAGAGATTACCGCACTTCTCGCAGAGCCTGAAATCCAAAGCAACCAGAATCAATTTCGCGAGCTTAGCCAGGAGTATGCGCTGCTTGAACCTGTTGTCGAGTGCTTTTCTCGCTTCCGCTCACTGGAAAGGGAGGTCGAGAGTGCTCGAGAGATGCTCAACGACCCCGAGATGGCCGAGCTTGCAAAAGAGGAGATCATTGAGGCAGAAAGCCGGGTAGAAGCCTTGGAACCCCAACTCCAACTGCTGCTAATCCCACCTGACCCGAATGATAACCGCAACATCTTTTTGGAGGTACGCGCGGGTACAGGTGGTGCCGAGGCGGCTCTATTTGCAGGCGACCTGTTACGTATGTATGTGCGCTATGCCGAGCAGATGGGCTGGCAAACTGAAACCATCAGCCAAACACTTGGGGAACAAGGGGGTTATAAGGAAGTAGTTGTGCGCATTTCGGGGCAAAACGTCTATTCGCGCCTGAAATTTGAATCCGGTACCCACCGGGTGCAACGGGTACCCGAAACCGAGTCCCAAGGCCGGGTTCACACCTCGGCCTGTACTGTGGCGATACTACCTGAGGCTGCCGAAATCGATAACGTCGATATCAATACAAGCGATCTGCGCATTGATACATTTCGTGCATCTGGCGCGGGGGGACAGCACGTCAACAAGACCGACTCGGCCGTGCGCATTACCCATCTGCCGAGTGGTACCGTGGTGGAGTGCCAGGATGAGCGGTCGCAGCACAAGAACAAGGCCCGCGCACTCTCACTGCTTCAGGCAAGGCTACTCTCAACGGTCCAGCAGCAACAGGCCAGTGAGCGGGCCGAAACCCGTAAGCTGCAAGTGGGCAGCGGTGACCGCTCCGAGCGTATTCGCACCTATAACTTCCCACAAAACCGTCTAACAGACCATCGCATCAACCTGACACTCTACAAGCTGGATGAAGTGATGACCGGTGCAATAGACCAAGTCGTTGATCCGCTAACACAGGAGCAGCAGGCCGAGCAGCTCTCTTCGTTGGCCAATAGCGAAAACTGACTCTTGACCATGCCACTCAATCCGGGAGAGGCAAAATGAGCGCAGAGAAACCGCTCAACATCGCCGAAATACTGAGCAATACCGTTACGAACTACCGTATTTCACAGCTGGAAGCTGAAGTACTGTTGATGCATAGTTTGAACAAACCCCGCAGCTTCCTCTTCGCTTGGCCCGAATATGAACTAACGCGAGAGCAACGCGACGTTTTTTTAGAGCAGATTACACGACATCAGCAAGGTGAACCTGTCGCCTACATCACCGGCAGCCGGGAGTTCTGGTCTCTGTCACTCAAGGTCACTCCAGCGACGTTAATTCCCAGGCCTGAAACAGAACATCTGGTCGAACGGGCCCTCACCCTGCTTCAATCTATAAATAGCGCATCCATTGCAGATCTGGGTACGGGCAGTGGTGCAATCGCTGCCGCCCTGGGTAGCGAACTGCCTGACAGTAAAATCCTCGCAACCGACCAATCGGAAGACGCACTATCGGTGGCCCGAATTAACTTTAATAATTTAGGCCTCAGAAACATACGCACTCTACAGGGAAACTGGCTTAATGCCCTGCCGTCCAGTGAATTATTTGACCTGATTATAAGTAACCCCCCCTATATAGCGGAGCAGGATCCCCATTTACTCCAGGACGGCCTGCCATGGGAACCGAATTCAGCGCTCATTGCTGGGACGGATGGACTTGATGACATCAGACTCCTGATCAATGCCGCACCAGCCCATCTAAGTGCTCAAGGCTGGCTACTGCTTGAGCATGGGTATGAGCAGGGAGAAGCGGTACGCGCGCTTTTTTCTACCGCGGGGTATCGCGAAATTGCCACCCACCAGGACCTGGGGCAGAGAGATCGATTGACCGAAGGTAGAAAACCAAGGGAAGATAGGCTGTTTTAGGAAATAATAATAACCGTTAAATTCGCGTTGAAATATCTTCAGATCTCTTGATAATTTCTGTATAGCGTTTAGGATCAAACTATGGAATTAGACGATAGCGATGTCATCAAGTACCGGGAGATAGTTTTCACAGAACTACATCCTGACCCTCAGCAGGCGCAAACCGCTGCCAGCCTGCTAAATGAAATCGATGGAATTATTGAGGTGTTTGCTGAAAACCGCCTGCAGCTGCGGGTACGTTATCATGTTTTAAAAATTTCCCTGGAGCAGATCGAAAACGCGCTAACTGAGTGTGGCTTCCACTTAAGCAGCAAGCTCATCTACAAGATTTCACGTGCCCTCTATTACTATACAGAGGAGATTGAGCGGGCCAATAACGGGTGCACTGAAGACGATCACAACAGTACACGTAAAATCTTCATCAATCGCTACGAACATCGTACACACGGTTGTTCAGACACACGACCTGAGCACTGGCGAAAATACCTGTAGCAGGATCCTACAGCGGATACTTCCCTTTCAGGGACCTCTTTGGCGGGAGATGTCAAAGCGGTTATACCTGAGCAGAGATGAATGGCCTGCAACTTATGAATGACGAACAATTGCTCCGCTATAGCCGACAGATTATGCTTCCCTCGATTGGCATTGAGGGCCAGGAAAAACTACTTGAATCAAGAGTGATTATATTTGGATTGGGTGGACTGGGGTCACCCGTTGCCATGTATCTGGCAGCCGCCGGGGTGGGGGAACTGGTTCTTGTAGACTTTGATCGCGTGGATATTACAAACCTGCAACGCCAAATCATTCACACCACCGGAGCAGTCGGTCAGCTCAAAGTTGATTCTGCCAGACAATCTATTCGCGCCATCAATCCAGACTGCCGAATTGAGACCGTCTCTTCCCGACTGGAAGGAAGTGAGCTTGATAGAGAGATTAAGCGAGCAGATCTGGTGATTGATGGTACTGATAACTTTACCACTCGTTTTGCCATCAACGACGCCTGTGTCGCCCATCAGATACCCTTGGTATCCGGCGCCGTCATCCGTATGGAAGGGCAGGTTTCGGTCTTTACCGGCCGGCCAGGAGAGCCTTGCTATCGCTGCCTGTATGGTTCCGCAGCCGAACTGGATGAAACCTGCTCATCCAATGGCGTTCTCTCACCACTTGTCGGCATTATCGGCAGCGTACAAGCCGTCGAGGCGATGAAGCTCTTGACCCACTCAGGCACACCACTGGTGGGTCGACTCCTGCTACTTGATGCACTGGAGATGGAGTGGAGAACTCTTAAACTGAACAAAGATCCTGCCTGCAAAACATGCGGCCAAAATACATAATTTATGACGACACCATCAATTTCACCAGAAAAAGCCCGCTATCTTGAAACCCTTCGTCAGGATATTGAGTTTACTGACTCCCTATGCGGAGAACAGCTGCGATTTCATACGACGTGGGGACTCTTCTCACCCAAGGGCATTGACGAGGGAAGTCGATTGCTACTCGATCACATGGATGTCAGGGAAAACGATGACACTCTAGATCTTGGCTGTGGCTATGGCCCTCTGGGACTGACGCTGGCAAAGCTGGCACCAAAGGGGACCAGCGTCTTGGTTGATAAAGATTATGTGGCCATCGAATACAGCCGGAAAAATGCCGATATAAACTCCATTGGCAATACCGAAATTTTCCTGAGCAACGGGTTTTCTGAGGTTGGGAACAGGCGCTTTGACCTGATTGTCTCGAACCTCCCCGCCAAAACAGGAAAAGAACTCTATTATCTCTATTTTTACGATGCACTGGCCCGAATGAACCCCGGCGCCCGTTTTTATGTCGTCACCATTACCGGTCTTCGTAAGTTTGTTCAAAAAGCCTTCATGGAAGTATTCGGAAACTACAAAAAACTAAAACAAGGAAAGACTTACACCGTCGCCATGGCCACTTTTGAAAAGTAGCCCCCTTCCTTTATCTCCCAGCAAGGATATGCTGAAGTTTGGGCATTAAGCGAATATGCTTTATAATCCTTAATATCCATTAATGGCCACCCACAGGAGGCTGTTAAACACTTCTGATGCTATGTCTGGCGCCATGTAAAAAAACGCCAGACATCTGTGCAAGGAATTATCAGAAATCACATGACACAATACAAAATTCTGGTTGCAGATGATGACATCTTCACCCTCACCAGCCTAACAGGCGGCCTCACCAAGGCTGGCTACCAGACCATATCTGCGCCGGATGGTGAGCGTGCCGTGCAACTCGGACTCAAAGAAAAACCCGATCTTGCCATCCTTGATATACGCATGCCGGGAATAAGTGGAATAGAGGCCGCTCGCAAGCTTCGCCTACATGGCCACATCAATGCGCTATTTCTCAGCGCCTACAGTGACAGAGACGTGGTCGAGCTAGCCACCCAGGAGGGCGCCCTCGGCTACCTGGTTAAACCCATCAACATTCAGCAATTGATACCTGCCATTGAAGCCGCACTGAAACGCTCCGCCGAACTTCAGGAGTTACAACAAAAAGAAGTGGATCTTACCGACGCCATCAACCGAAATCGTGAAATCAGTGTTGCGGTGGGTATTTACATGGAACGCTTTGCCATGGACGAGCAGAATGCGTTTGATGCACTCAGAAACTATGCCCGCTTTGAACAGATGAAGCTCGCTCTACTGGCCAAAGAGCTGCTGCGGGACACCGATGAACGGAACCGCCTGTTTGAAGCGATTCATACACATCAGAATAAAGAACAGTAACCCGCTTCTAAAGCATAATATCGAAGCCGGCATTCCATGCCGACTTCGATATTACTTAAGTACAATTTCAACCCAGTTTCTTTAACAGTAACTCATTGACCTGCTGTGGATTAGCCTTACCTTTTGATTGCTTCATTACCTGACCCACAAAGAAACCGAGCATTTTCGGGCGTTTCTTCTCATCGGCATTTCGATAATTATCCACCTGACCCGGATTAGCCTCCAGCACACCATCCACCACCGCCTCAATGGCGCCGGCATCTGTAATCTGCTTGAGCCCTTTAGCTTCAATGATCTGATCAGCAGTGCCTTCGCCTGCCCACATGGACTCAAACACCTGCTTGGCTATCTTGCCTGATATCGTCTTATCCACGATACGCAGCAACAGCCCCCCCAGCGCATCGGCATCCACCGAACTCTGTTCAAGTGTTAGTCCGGCCTTGTTTAATGCACCCGAAAACTCACCCATCACCCAGTTTGCCGCCAATTTTGCATCACCCGCAGCTTTGGCAGCCTGTTCATAGTAATCGGCGAGTGACTTGCTGGATGTCAGCACTTGCGCATCATACTCACTCAACCCATAGTTCGCTGAAAATCTGGTGCGCTTGGCGTCTGGCAACTCCGGCATTGAGGTACGGATTGACTCGACAAGCCCCTCATCCAGTTCAACTGGAAGCAGGTCTGGATCGGGAAAATAGCGATAGTCATTTGCCTCTTCCTTGGAACGCATGGAGCGAGTCTCGTCCTTATCGGCATCATACAGGCGAGTCTCCTGTACAACTTTGCCACCGGCCTCTAAAAGGTCGATCTGCCGCTCCACTTCAATATTGATGGCTCGCTCAAGAAAGCGGAATGAGTTGAGGTTTTTCAACTCAGCACGGGTACCCAATGACCCACCAACAGGCCGGACAGAAACATTGGCATCGCAGCGGAAAGAGCCTTCCTGCATATTGCCATCACAGATACCCAGGTACTGAACAATCTGATGGATCTTCTTGGCATAGGCCACCGCCTCTTTGGCGGATCGCATATCAGGCTCAGAAACAATCTCAAGCAGTGGCGTGCCGGCCCGATTAAGATCAACACCGGTCATGCCATGAAAATCCTCATGCAGTGACTTGCCGGCATCCTCTTCGAGATGAGCACGGGTGACGCCAACCGGTTTATGAACACCCCCATCCAGCTCTATCTCTACTTCACCCTTTCCAACTATGGGTAACTCAAACTGGCTGATCTGGTAGCCCTTTGGCAGATCAGGGTAAAAATAGTTTTTTCGCGCAAATACTGAACGCTGGCCAATCTCGGCATCAATAGCCACACCAAAGGTAACCGCCATGCGAACGGCTGCTTTATTGAGTACCGGTAAGACCCCCGGCATTCCAAGGTCCACGTTGCAGGCCTGAGTATTTGGCTCAGAACCAAAGGCGGTTGCGGCTCCGGAAAAGATTTTGGATTTTGTGGCCAACTGGGCATGGATCTCAAGCCCGATTACTGTTTCCCATTGCATAATCTATCTCTAGTTTTACGATTTATTACTCAAACCCTGCAGGGGTCGCACTATGCCAATCAGTTACTTGCTGCAGTCTATGTGCCACATTCAGTAACTTCGCCTCTTCAAAATAGTTGCCGATCAACTGCAAGCCAACAGGCATTCCATCTACCGGTTGCACAGGGATAGACATGCCAGGCAATCCAGCGAGATTAACCGCAATGGTATAGATATCAGACAGGTACATGGTGACTGGGTCATCCGCCTTTTCACCAATCCCGAATGCCGTAGATGGAGCAGTCGGCCCCATAATGACATCAACCTGTTTAAAGGCGTCACGAAAATCATCAGAGATCAGGTAGCGAATCTTCTGTGCTTTCAGATAATACGCATCGTAATAACCCGCCGACAGGGCATAAGTGCCGACCATAATGCGCCGCTTAACCTCAGCACCAAACCCTTCGCCACGGGAGCGTTTGTACAGATCTTCCAGATCTTTTGGCTCACTGCAGCGATGACCAAAACGCACACCATCAAAGCGTGACAGGTTGGATGAGCACTCAGCGGGTGCTACTACATAATAGGTGGGTACACCCAGATCGGTATTGGGCAGACTGATTTCGACCAACTCCGCACCCAGGCGCTTGTACTCTGCCAGCGCCAATTGAATGGATGCCTCTATGGCTGGATCCAGCCCCCCCCCCAGGTACTCCCTGGGAACGCCAATGCGTAATCCGTCAATATCGTCATTCAGGCCCGCCGTGTAGTCTGGCACAGGCTGCTCTGCACTGGTGGAGTCTCGCGTATCAAAGCCCGCCATAACCTGCAGCATCGCTGCTGCGTCTTCGGCCGTCCTCGCCATGGGACCCCCCTGATCCAATGACGATGCAAAGGCGATCATGCCGTAACGCGACACTCGCCCGTAGGTTGGCTTCAGGCCGGTGATACCACAAAAAGCCGCGGGCTGCCGGATTGAGCCACCGGTGTCCGTACCCGTAGCCGCCACGCAGAGACCCGCCGCAACAGCCGCCGCCGAGCCACCGGAAGATCCACCCGGTACCCCACCGGATTTCCAGGGATTATGCACAGGCCCATAGAAACTGTTCTCATTGGACGACCCCATGGCAAACTCATCCATATTGGTTTTACCCAACATAACAGCACCGGCCTGCTTGAACAGAGAGACCACATGCGCATCATAGGGGGCTATAAAATTATCCAGCATCTTTGAGCCGCAGCTGGTTTTTACCCCATCAGTACAGAAGATATCTTTATGAGCAATCGGGATCCCCGTTAACAGTGGGGCATCTCCATCGCTGATCTTTTGATCGGCCAGTGCTGCGGCCTTCAGGGCAGTAGCCTCACAAATCGTGATGTAGCTGTTCAGTTGAGGGTTAAAACGGGCCACTCGATCCAGATAGGTCTGCGTCAACTCCACACTGGAAAAATCGCCAGCCCGTAGACCCTGCGCCAACTCAGAAATCGTTTTGTTATGCATTCAATTTATCCATCAAAAAACTTTGGTAAAGCAGTTGCGTCACACGGCATGCCTTTAATTATTCAATCACCCGTGGCACCAGGTAGAGCCCCTCTTCCGTAAGCGGTGCAATTGACTGAAATTGCTCGCGCTTATTCTGTTCAGTCACGACATCTTCACGCAGTCGTTGGGTCATATGCAGCGGATGGGCCATCGGTATTACACCTTCGGTATCGGCGGCATCCATCTGCTCAACCAGATTCAAAATATTTGACAGATCAGAGGCCACAGCTTCCAACTCATCTTCACTCACGGCCAATCGGGCCAGGTGAGCGATTTTCTCAACATCTGATCTTTCCAAAGACATAGATTCCTCAAGCTACAGGTAATTGTTTTTGCGACATAGGGAACGGGTGTATCCTGAAAAGTCTTGTGTCATTTGGCGCAACACAGTGACTTATCGGATGGGATATTTGTGTCTATACGTTTCCAGAGGGGGAAATTAACACATTTAACCGCACTCGTGCAGGTACAGAAATGATAAACTACCCCTCAAATATGGATAATTTCAAGCAGAGTTCCTTGCCCAATGCCCCCTCCGATTGCTAGATTACGTCTTTTCTCAGGGCATCACGATGGAAACGGTGCCCTGCAATAACTAACGACACATCTCACGGGATATCAATTTCGCAATGTTCAGACGCATACGCGGGCTTTTCTCCAATGACCTCTCAATTGATCTTGGAACAGCCAACACCCTGATTTATGCACGCGGCAAAGGCATCGTGCTCAATGAACCCTCCGTAGTCGCCATTCGTACAGACAGGGGGCCGGGCGGCGGTAAATCCGTTGCAGCCGTAGGTGAAGAAGCCAAGCGGATGTTAGGGCGTACACCTAACAACATTACGGCCATCCGCCCGATGAAGGATGGCGTCATTGCCGACTTCACCGTCACGGAGAAGATGCTGCAACACTTTATACATAAAGTGCATGAAGCCAAACTGATTCGCCCCAGCCCACGGGTACTGGTCTGTGTGCCTTGCGGCTCAACCCAGGTTGAACGACGAGCCATCAGAGAGTCAGCCGCTGGCGCCGGCGCTCGCGAGGTCTATTTGATTGAAGAGCCCATGTCAGCAGCCATTGGCGCCGGCCTTCCGGTAAATGAAGCACGAGGCTCCATGGTACTGGATATTGGTGGCGGTACTTCTGAGGTCGCCATTATCTCCCTCAACGGTATTGTCTACTCCAACTCTGTCCGTGTCGGTGGCGACCGTTTTGATGAGGCCATCATCAACTATGTTCGCCGCAACTACGGTACGCTGATCGGGGAGGCAACCGCCGAACGGGTCAAAAAAGAGATCGGCTCTGCCTTCCCGGGCAACGAAGTTAAAGAGATGGAAATCAAGGGTCGCAATCTGGCCGAAGGCATCCCCAGGAGCTTCACCCTGAGCAGTAACGAAATTCTAGAGGCGATGCAAGAACCTCTCTCCGGTATCGTCGGTGCGGTTAAGGCCGCACTGGAGCAGACCCCGCCTGAGCTAGGTGCTGACGTGGCGGAGTGCGGCATTGTACTTACAGGCGGTGGCGCACTGCTACGGGACATCGATCGACTACTGGAAGAGGAGACCGGCCTGCCGGTGCTCATCGCCGAAGACCCGCTCACCTGTGTGGCGCGTGGTGGCGGCCGGGCACTGGAGATGCTGGACGAGCGTGGCGGTGAACTGCTGTTCGCATTGGAGTAATTGCCGCAAGGCGCCGATCACGATAGCAAAGAGGCTGATCCCCCATTAAGCCGATCTTTACACAAGGCCCGTCGATTACTTTCCGTGTCATTATTGCTGCGGTGTTTTCACTCGGCCTGATGATTGTCGATCACCGGCAACACCATTTGGAGTCGGTCAGGTCAGTACTTTCAACTGTGACCTACCCAATACAGTATGTTGCCAATCTCCCTATCTCCATCGGACACTGGGCTTCACAGACTTTTGCGACCCGCACCCGACTTCAAAATGAAAATCGTGATCTGCGCAAAGAAAATCTGCTCCTCCAGGGCCGCCAGCAGAAACTGGCGTCCCTGGAGGCAGAAAACATGCGTCTTCGGGATCTGCTGGACTCCTCTTTCAAGATCGGCGACCGGGTCCTGATTGCCGAATTGATCGCCGTGGATATGGACCCCTACAGACAGTTGGTTTTGCTGAACAAGGGATCGAACTCGGGAATATTCAAGGGGCAGCCGGTTCTCCATGCCAACGCCGTAATGGGACAGGTAATTCATGTGAACCGCTTTACCTCATCGGTGCTGATGATTACCGATGCTAGCCATGCACTGCCCATTCAGGTTAATCGTAACGGTTTGCGCACCGTGGCCATTGGCAGCGGTCGAATCAATGAATTGGAGTTGCCCAATCTTCCCAATAATGCGGATATAGAAATTGGCGACTTACTTGTCACCTCAGGGCTGGGCGGGCGCTTCCCTCCCGGCTATCCCGTCGCCACTGTGACATCTATTATGCGCGAACCGGGAGAACCTTTCGCCCGTATCAAGGCGCAGCCAAGCGCCCATCTGGATCGCGCCCGAGAGGCCCTGCTGGTCTGGACCCTGACTCCCCCTGAGCAGATCGATACTTCAGCCGAACAGGAAGTTGAGCCAGAGACACAAGTTGACACTACAACTGAGCCTCCGGCGGCGGAGGCCCAATGACACTTTCCCCCAGACAAGGAACCCTTGTCATTGTCAGCACGTTCTGTGTTGCGCTGTTACTAACCATACTACCTCTACCCGACTGGGCCCAGATGCTGCGACCCCAGTGGTATACACTGGTGCTGATCTATTGGGTCCTGGCCCTTCCGCAACGTGTGGGAGTGGCCGTAGGCTGGATCACAGGAATCCTTGTGGACGTTCTGTCAGGCACGCTGCTGGGACAACACGCTCTCTCGCTGGCCCTGATTGCCTATATCGTTTTCGAGATGCATTTGCGTATTCGGCTCTTCCCCCTGTGGCAGCAATCACTCACCATCCTGGTTCTTCTGCTGCTGGAAAAGCTGATATCCCTATGGGTAATTGGGGCGGTAGCCCAACCCACACCGCCGCTGACCTACTGGGTACCTCCCTTGGTCGGGATGCTGTTATGGCCCTGGATCTATATTGTCCTGCGTGATCTGCGGCGCAAATTTCAAGTAAGCTGACAGCATGTACCAGAGCACGCTTAAAGATTATCTGCGCGAGAGTCGGTTATTTAGATCCCGCGCCATTATCGCCGCCCTCATTGTACTGCTCCTGTTACTGCTGCTTGCGTTACAACTGTCTAAACTGCAGATCGTCGACCACACCCATTTCACAACCCTCTCCAGGGATAATCGGGTAAAAGTTGAACCGCTCCCGCCCACTAGAGGCCTGATCTACGATCGCAACGGCGTCATATTGGCGCAAAACCTACCGACACACAGCCTGGAAATCACACCCGAGCGGGTTAATGATTTGGAAAAGACACTGCAGGAACTCAGCCAGCTAATCCCTATCAGTGAAAACGACATTAAGCGTTTCAGACGACTCAAAAGCCATCAGCGCCGTTTTGAAAGCATTCCCATCCGTGTTCAACTGACGGATGAAGAAGTGGCCCGGTTTGCCGTAAACCGGCACCTGTTTCCTGGCGTGGACATCCACGCCAAGCTGTTACGCGACTATCCTCAAAAAGACGTGACCGCACATATTCTCGGCTACGTAGGCCGTATTAATAAAAAAGAGCTGCAGAGTATCGATAACTCAAGCTACTCCGGCACCACCCATATCGGGAAAAACGGTGTAGAGAAATACTACGAAACGGAACTGCATGGCGAGGTAGGGCTACAGCAGGTAGAAGTCAATGCATTGGGACGGGTCATTCGGGTGCTGGAAAATAAGCCCCCGGTACCAGGTAAAGATCTGCACTTGACCATCGATGCCTCACTGCAGGGCGTGGCCATGCGTGCTTTTGGTGATGACAATGGGGCCGCTGTCGCTATTAACCCTGAGAACGGCGATATTTTAGCCCTGGTAAGTAAACCTGGTTTTGATCCCAATCTGTTCGTTGAAGGAATCTCATCAGCAGATTACAACGCCCTAAAATCCTCAGAAGACAACCCCCTGTTCAACCGCGCCATAAGAGGACAATACCCACCTGGTTCTACTATCAAGCCATTTATAGGCTTGGCCGGACTGGAGAGTGGAGTCATCAGCGCCACCCAGAAAGAATTCTGCTCTGGCTTTTTTCAACTCCCTAATCACAGCCATAAATACCGGGACTGGAAAAAGACAGGCCACGGTGCCGTTGACCTCTATGACGCAATCACCCAATCCTGTGATGTTTACTTTTATGACCTTGCCCTGCAAATGGGCATCGACAAACTGACAGAATACCTGGCGCCCTTCGGATTCGGCGAGAAAACCGGCGTGGATATTACAGGAGAGCTCGGTGGCTTGCTCCCTTCTCGCGAGTGGAAGAAGAAAGCCAGGAAGCAATCATGGTATCCAGGTGAAACCCTGATCACTGGTATTGGCCAAGGCTATTTCCTGACAACACCACTGCAACTGGCCAGCTCCACAGCCACGCTGGCTGCGCGAGGGAAGCACCTGAAACCCAGGATCGTAATGGCCATTCAGCACAACGGTGAAGCGGCACCTACTGAACAACCTGTTGTCCAAAAATACGAGGTCAACATAAAGACCGAGTCCAACTGGGATACTATGCTTAGTGCCATGCTTCAGGTAACAGAGGGGCTTCGTGGAACGGCCCGACGCATCCGCAATGAGCACTATCGCATTGCAGGGAAAACAGGGACTGCCCAGGTTTTCACCGTGAAGCAGGAAGAGAAGTATGATGAGGATAAAATCGACAAAAAGATGAGGGATCACGCCCTGTTTATGGCATTTGCACCGGCCGAAAACCCTAAGATTGCAGTCGCGGTAATTGTTGAAAACGGTGGCCACGGCGGTTCCGTTGCAGCGCCCATTGCAAGGGCGATCATGGATCACCACCTGATTCAGGATAAGCATTAATGGCACACTACAAACCCAGCGGCTTGCCCGAATCAAACCCAACCCGTGCCGAAGGAATCCTGGCTGATCTGCACTTGGATCTACCATTACTAACTGGTCTGCTTCTGCTTTGCAGTTTCGGCCTACTGGTTCTTTACAGTGCCAGCGGACAGGACATGGCGGTTATCGAACGGCAGCTTATACGCCTTGGCATTGCCTTTGTTGTGATGATTGCAGTGGCTCAGGTTCGGCCATCAACCCTGCGACGCTGGGCACCCTGGCTGTTCGGTGCCGGCCTATTGATGTTGATCGCTGTACTACTGGCGGGGCAAGTCGGAAAAGGGGCTCAACGCTGGCTCAATCTGGGGCTTTTCCGGTTTCAACCCTCCGAACTGGTCAAGCTTGCTGTCCCGATGATGATTGCCTGGTTTCTTGCTGAAAAATCCCTCCCACCTCGATGGAGCCGACTCGCGATCGCCGGTATCATGATTCTGATTCCGGTCTTACTAATTGCGCGGCAGCCGGACCTGGGTACCTCTCTTCTGGTAGCAAGTGCCGGGATCTTTGTTCTGTTCATGGCAGGGCTCAGCTGGCGCTTCATTGGAGGTATGATTCTGACCGCCATCCCCGTTGCCTGGGTATTGTGGGAATGGGGCATGCGGGAGTACCAACGTAACAGGGTACTTACCTTTCTCAACCCAGAGCGTGACCCGCTCGGTACCGGCTACCATATCATTCAGTCTAAAATTGCTATCGGTTCTGGGGGTATCTATGGCAAAGGCTGGCTAAATGGCACCCAGTCCTATCTGGAGTTTTTACCCGAGGGCACAACCGATTTTATTTTCGCTGTCTTGGCTGAGGAGTTCGGTTTTATCGGCATTTTGGCGCTGCTGGTTATCTATATTTTCATAATAATGCGCGGACTCTATATCGCGGCACAGGCTCAAGACACCTTCAGTCGACTCCTCGGTGGCGCAATCACCATGGTATTTTTTGTCTACCTGTTTGTTAATACAGGAATGGTCAGTGGCATTCTTCCCGTCGTTGGGGTACCACTACCACTGGTCAGCTATGGTGGAACTTCACTGGTGACCATCATGGCGGGTTTCGGTATCCTGATGTCGATACACACCCACCGAAAACTACTGCCCACGTAAACGATCCAGCCGTTATGACAAACTGGGACTGGCACTACACAAGGAAAACAGGCATGCAACGCACCTTTTCAATCATCGGACTACTAATCACCCTGCTGTCCGTCGCCACCATCACTGAACTCGCCCATGCCGGAACGGAGAGCGATGAGCTAATCCAGGAGCTGGCAGCAGAAAAGGGGTATCCAGTTGAAGACCTGCGACAGATTCTCAGCACGGCCAAACGTAGTCAGCTGGTGATTGACAGTCTCAACCGTCCGGCTGAAACGGTTCATACCTGGAAAACCTATCGATCTATCTTTCTGAAACCGTCACGGATTGAGCAGGGCGTAGCCTATTGGAAAAAACATCAACAGACTTTGGAAAAAGCAGCTGAAGCCTACGGCGTAGCGCCCGAAATTATTGTCGCCATCATCGGCGTAGAGACATTCTATGGCAAACGCCCAGGTACGATAGCCATCCTCGATGCCCTCTATACTCAGGCCTATCACTATCCCAAGCGCGCAAAATTTGGCCGGTCACAACTCAAGGCATTCTTACAGATATTGATGGAAGAGCAGATAGAACCCGCCATGGCGGTAGGTTCCTATGCCGGCGCCATGGGTACGCCCCAATTCATACCGACCAGTTTTCTCAGTTTCGCAGTGGATTTTGATGGTGACAACAAACGTGATATCTGGGGTAATGATGCCGATGTCATTGGCAGTGTCGCCAACTATTTCAGCAAGCACCAATGGCGTCCGGGTGAAGCCGTAGCAGTCAAGACCAAACCTCTGGATCAGCGTCATCCACTCTATGTGGATTCAGCACAACGTGCTGCTAAACCTGACATAACAGTCAGCCGCATCAAGCAGGCTGAAATACCTGCCGATGGATTAAGCAATGACGATGCGTTGATAAAAGTAATCCATCTGAAGGGTGCTGAGGGTTCAGAATTCTGGTTAGGCCTGCATAACTTCTACGTGATCACCCGTTATAACCACAGCAATCTCTACGCCATGGCCGTCTTTCAGCTGAGCCAGGAAATTCTTTCCCTGAAAAACCAGATGGATAAACAGTGAGTTACTTTCCTCTCATAAAAACACTCCTTCTAGGCTCTGCCTGCGCTGCCCTTATGAGTGCTTGTTCAATAAAGCCATCGACAATCCCAGGCTTTCCGGAAGCAGAAGATAGTGCACCCGCCAGACGACTGGACCCCAATGCCATTGCTGACGCAACCCCTAAGCATGAACCTCGCAGTCGCCGTGGTAATCCGCGCTCTTATGTCGTTCGGGGCAAACGTTACCATACACTCCAGAGCAGTAAAGATTACAGCGAAAGAGGCATTGCCTCCTGGTACGGAACCAAGTTCCACGGGCGCTCAACCAGTAGTGGTGAGCCTTACGACATGTATGCTATGACCGCGGCACATAAAAGCCTGCCACTCCCCACCTATGTCAAAGTTACAAACCTGCGTAACGGCCAAACAGCCATTGTGAAAGTTAATGACCGGGGGCCCTTTCACGAAAACCGGATCATTGACCTCTCCTATGCCGCCGCAACCAAGCTCGGCATTCTGGGAAAAGGAACCGGACTTGTCGAAGTGCAGGCAATCGAGCCAGGCAAATCCACGCAACCTTTCCGCTCAGCACCCCAGGCCAGTGTACCCGCCTTACCAACCAAGACCGATATCGAGCCGGGACTATTCATCCAGGTCGGGGCATTCAGTAGCCGTCAGAACGCCAATCAGTTGAGCCACAAACTGACCCAATCACTGGGCGAAAAGGTTAGAATCCAGGAGATAGGCGTGCAGGGTCAGACCATCTTTCGGGTACAGGTTGGTCCGTTAGCCAGCGTAGAGCAAGTGGATAACCTCAGCCTCAACTTGCCAAAACTTGGTATTGTGGAAACCCACATAATAATCGACTAAGCCCCGGCAAGGTGATCTGAACACCGCTTCAGGTTTGACAACCCCAATAGGGCACGTAAGGGGCAGTTTTATTGTGACCTTTCAGGTTAGAATGGTCTAAGAAATGACAGAACCGCATTTGCATAGCGCTAATTTCCGCGGCGTCAGGTTACAGCAGCACAAAGGATTACAATGTTCCAAAACCCCTGCAGATTTATATCCACCCTCACTCTCTTCACGGTCTTGTTATGGCTGCCAATAGTGGCCAGCTCTGCTGCACCCGTTCCAGCCCCCCCAACAGTTGCGGGAACAGGCCATTTGCTTATCGACTTCGACAGTGACCGCATACTCTCATCTGAGAATGTCGACCAACCACTCGAACCCGCCAGCCTGACCAAGATCATGACGGCCTATGTGGTACTCAGAGAAATACACGAAGGGCACGTCAGCCTGCAGGATGAAATCCTGGTCAGTAAAAAAGCCTGGCGTACCCCAGGCTCCCGGATGTTTATTGAGGTTGGCAAAAAGGTCAGCCTGGAAACCTTGCTAAAAGGCATGATCATCCAGTCGGGCAATGATGCCAGCGTCGCGCTGGCCGAACATGTGGCAGGAAGCGAAGAGACCTTTGCCAACCTGATGAATGAGCACGCCCAGCGACTTGGCATGACCAACACCCATTTCGCCAATAGTACGGGTCTACCCGCTGAAGGCCACCTCACAACGGCCCTGGATATTGCCCTTGTCACCAAGGCCACCATTAAAGAATTCCCCGACTACTATGCCTGGTACTCGACTAAAGAGTTTACTTTTAACGAAATCAAGCAGAAAAATCGCAATCGGCTGCTCTGGCGTGATGATGCTGTAGACGGCGTAAAGACCGGCCATACAGAAGCCGCCGGTTACTGCCTGGTCGCTTCAGCTAAAAAAGATGGCATGCGCCTGATCTCCGTCGTGATGGGCACCCAAAGCGAAGATGCACGCGCCAAAGAGAGTCAGGCACTACTGAATTATGGGTTCCGTTTTTTTGAGACGCACCGGCTTTATGGTGCTGGCGATAAACTGACCACCACCCGGGTTTGGAAAGGGACCAAGGAACAGTTGAGCCTCGGACTCAATCAGGATCTATTCATCACAATTCCCCGACGCCAGTACAAAAACCTCCAGGCCAGCATGTCCATAGATCCAAAGATAATGGCTCCCGTTAACAAGGGCACCACCCTCGGTAAGGTTACGATTGGACTAGAGGGTGAGACAATACTTGAGGCAGATTTGGTAGCGCTTGAGACCATATCTGAAGGTGGAATTCTGCAAAATATCAAAGATACAGTCCTGCTCTTACTGGAATAGATTACACCACTTTGGTAGAGATACGTGACGACCAGACAACCAAATGTATATCTGAATAACCAGTTTCTTCCACTAGAAGAGGCGAAGATTTCCGTTATGGATCGGGGGTTTTTATTTGGCGATGGCGTTTACGAGGTCATCCCCTGTTACGCGGGCCGACTGTTCAGGCTGGAACACCACCTTCAGCGCCTGGAAAGCAGCCTGCAAGCCATTCGCATGTCCAATCCCAAGAGTATGGCGGAGTGGGAAAAGATTTTAACCCAGTTAATCGATCAGCTGCCTGACGCTGATCAGTCGATCTATTTGCAGATCACACGGGGAAGCACGGGGAAACGTGATCACGCCATACCCACGCATATAACCCCCACGCTGTTCGCCATGACACAGCCCGCCAGCTATCCGGACGCAACCACACTGGCCACAGGTATCACCGCTATTACACTGCAGGATAACCGTTGGCAGCGTTGCAACATCAAGGCAACCACCCTTTTGGCGAATGTGCTGTTGCGAAGTGAAGCAATGGATCATGGGGCTGCAGAAGCTATTTTGATACGAGACAAACTGGCGACGGAAGGTGCAACAAGCAACCTATTTATTGTGCAGAAAGGTGTAATAATCACGCCTCCAAAGAGTGACCACCTGCTCCCCGGAATAACCCGTGACCTGGTACTGGAACTGGCCATTCAGCACGGCATGGCGAGTCAGGAAAGCACTATAAGCCATGAAGCACTATATGCAGCCGATGAGGTATGGCTAACCAGCTCTACAAAAGAGGTAATGGCCGTCGTTGAACTCGACGGAAAAAGGGTTGGAAATGGCCAACCTGGCCCCATTTATGGACAGATGGCTAACTACTACCGCGACTACAAGGCTCAGCTTCAAGCGGGCACTAAAGTGAATTGAAGCAATGAATGATTCAAATGAGACACTACTCGACTTCCCTTGTGAATTCTCCGTCAAGGCGATGGGGTTGGCCAGCCATTCCAATTTCCAGGCTCTTGTTCTGGAGATCATTTCTGTGCATGTGCCCGGATTAACCGAACAAGCCTGTCG
>ATLU01000117.1_pt1 | contig 27073 bp, 30 predicted proteins | sample 178751 | NCBI WGS metagenome assembly ATLU01 (sample SAMN02211837, study PRJNA209200) | bioreactor metagenome | isolation source: day 23 sample from continuous culture bioreactor inoculated with sediment... | place: Germany: Wadden Sea | collected 2011
GCTACACTGTCAAACATAGAGTCAAGTTATGAAAGAAAAGGATTTTATTGTTCTTGCAAAACAATACTTTGGGGAAGTACTAGAGCCCTTTGGCTTTAACTGTGAGAAAAGTAACAAATGCACCTTTTATAAAACATTAGAAAAGATATGTCTGATCATTAAACCAGTCCTAAGTAAAGATGGAACTTGGTTTAATATTTATGTTTATGCTACATCGCCTTTGATTGATTATAAATTTGAAAAAGATTTTCCTGATCGATTAGCAATACCAATGGATGTTTGTAGCCATTTACACCCTCGCAGAGGCGTAAGCTTTAGAGATCATAGGTATAGATGCCGTTCAGAGGAGGGGTTTATAAGAAACTTCAATAAAGATGCGAAACCTGCGCTAATTGAAAATGCTATCCCGTACCTAGAACCAATTAAAGGAATTAAAGATATGATCCCTTTAATTAAAAATAAATACTATTTTTCCGTCGCATTGTATGTCACGGGCAATACTGGCAAAGCAACTCCGTTAATAAGCGAAGAACTAGAAAGGTTATCAATCATATATCCACAAACTGATGAAGTAGAGCAATCAATTAGTTTTTTAAATAGTGTGCTAAGTACGGATTATGTGTGTAGCTAACAAGGCGCTGTTGTCGCTCACTATCGTTCGCTGGGACGCACTCGCTATCGCTCGGCGCACCAAAGCTGGTCGTTAAATGATAAAAGATCAAAAGCATTAGTACTGAGAAGAATTGTCGAGAAAGGAAGTATAAACATAGGGCAATACATGTATCACCAGTGTCAAAAAATAAAAGGCATTGGTCGTGCGGTAGCTATTCTGAATGTGGTATAGGAATAATCAGCCGGTGCTATCAATCGTTTAATAAGAGCATGAGCTATACAAATTACAGTGGTTGCTTGAAGAAAAGAAAATCAGTAATGGCAATATCGGTGGTTCACATAGTTTGGCGCAATTATGAAACCGTACCATTTAACCAGTCGCACCAGCCGATGCGTCACCGCTGCGCGGCTCCTTTCGGCTGTGCAAGGCGTTAAGTTCTTTATGAATATTATCTACCACTTAAAAAATGATCGAGAAACAATTAGTGCCCTTCAAGAGAGTATGAAGTTAGAGGGTTCAATTATTGGCTTGAAAAATACCCATGGCCTATTTGCTTCTGGTGAATGGTGGGCTTCTATCGAGCAAGGTAAGTTGGAGCTGAAAACCCTGAAAGGTCAAATATCTAAGACTTGGCAAGGACATCAGAATGATTTTCCAGAGTTTCAAGTGACTAATGAGCTTGGCGAAACTACTACGTGGCCAATGGAAAAAATGTCTCTAGAAAATAAGGTAGGTGCTGAAGTAGAGATAGATTATGTTCTTCAAGAGTACAAAACACCTTCAGATATTGGTACACACTCAGAATGTATAATAGAGGTACGTCTTGGTCAGTAACTTAACAAGCACAGGCTGTCGGACAAAAAATTCGCTGCTTGCGCATCGAATTTTTGTCCGCAGCTGTGGGCGTTAGCTGTAATAAAACACCATGACGCTATAACGTTGTAGTGCTATACTTCATATCAGGAGGTACGTGATATGAGCGATTTATCAAAAAGATCAACGGTTTACTTTGAACCAGATATTCATCATGCACTGCGTATAAAGGCAGCAAATTCACACCTGTCAGTTTCAGAGGTTGTAAATGAGGCTGTCAGAATTGCGCTAAGAGAAGATCAAGAAGATCTAAGTGCCTTTGAAGAGCGGGCAGATGAGCCCAACCTGAGCTACGAGGATTTACTAAAAGATCTTAAGTCCCATGGCAAGCTATAGAATCTCGTTTAAGAAATCTGTAGCGAAAGATCTACGTAGCATTCCAAATAAAGATATAAAAAGAATTCTGGAGCGCATAGATTCCTTATCTGAGAATCCAAGAGCAGATGGTTGCATAAGGCTTTCGGGTCAAGAACGCTACAGAGTGAGGCAGGGGGTTTACCGGATAGTTTATGAAATTCATGATGAAGAACTCGTTGTGTTGGTTGTCAAAGTTGCACACCGCTCCCAGGTTTACAAAAGCAGCTAACAAGAAAATCAAGCCACTCACTGCGTTCGTTCGGACGCACTACCGCGCGCTGAACTAGCACCACTTTTGTGGACACTTTTACAAGAATAGCTTTTCATAATTATCTGGTGATTGGTAGCCTATCCCTGAATGTAAACGCTCTCGGTTATAAAACTCGATATACTCCACCAGATGCGCCACCGCACTGATGTCATTTTCAAATAGCCTGCGATGAATGAGTTCGGCCTTCATGGTGTGGAAGAATGACTCGACAAAGGCATTATCCAATGGGTTACCCTTTCGACTCATGCTTCTGGTCATGCCAGCGGCCGCTACCATGTCTCGGTATTCATGCGCTGCATATTCAATACCTTGATCAGAATGGAAGATGCGTTCATGTGCTTATTTTCCCGGAGTTCGCCGTTTCTATACTCCATTTGCCAACGGTAAAGCATGACCGGGTGGATTCCAAGCGACTCAGCAATATCCTTCGCTATAACTTTAGGGTGATTGGCCAACTTAACGGCCTGCTGCTTGAACTCTAGTGTGTATCTGTCGTAATTCCGCTTTTTAGTTTGTCCCATCTCATACCCCTTCAATAGATCAGCCAATGACTGTCCATTAAAGTGGTGCTAGTTCACGTCGCTTCGCTCCTCGCCGGTGTTGGCAACGTTATGTTCAAAATTGCTCTTGATATACCGTACGTTTAATCGTACGCTTAGTCAAGGAGGTATTTATCATGACTATTTTGAATGCTACAGAAGCCCGTTCTAAGCTATACAACCTAATTGATGAGGCTACAGAAACCCATCAACCCATTGTAATTACAGGGAAAAGGGGTAATGCTGTTCTGGTTTCAGAAGAAGATTGGAATTCTATTGCAGAAACTCTCCACTTGCTCTCTGTTCCAGGGATGAGAGAGTCCATAAAAGAGGGAATGAAGGAAGATCTATCGGAAACGTCCAAGGAGCTTGATTGGTGAGTTGGGAATTACGATATACCAAGCAAGCACAAAAAGATGCAAAGAAATTATCGGCGTCTGGGTTAAAAAAAAAGGCTCGGGCGCTTCTGGAAGTGATCAAGGAAGATCCATATCAAAATCCACCGCCATATGAAAAGCTAGTGGGTGATTTGTCCGGTGCATATTCACGAAGAATCAATATTCAACATAGGCTGGTCTATCAAGTTTATGAGGAAGAGCATGTTATAAAAGTTATTCGTTTATGGACGCACTACGAATAATAATTGAACATAACAAGGCGCGCCACACGGATGCTTCGCACCGGTGCGCTTAATCGTTATGTTGAATAATTCACGTACGGAGGAAACTGTGATAACTAAATTATTCAGGTTGAGTTGTATATGTTCTATTTGCTGTTTTCCTGATAGTACAATAGGTGGCGGACATGCAACGACTAAGGTGCCTATGGCTGTAAAGTATAAATGTACAAATTGTGATGTGGTTTATGAAGTAGTGGAGTATAGGTAAGCGAATAGGATAAGCAGAGCAAAACCCAGCGTTCGTACTTGTTGGGCTTTACTGCGTACAGTACAACCTGCCGCATGAATAGCCAATCGCGGCCGTAGATCGAGTAAATGGAAGCCAGATCGTAACAGGTAGATTGGCGTGAGTGTAACAAAGCACAGCATTCGCTTTATAAATATTATCGGGTGACAATAAAAACTATCGCAAACATAGTTTGGTGCAATAAAAGGAAGCTAGGGCTCTTTAATGAGATCATCCCTTCAAACAGGTCCTCGATCTAGCTTCGATAACGCTTCGTTCACGGCAAAGATTTTTCCATTCACGTGTGAAATACCAAAGCCTTTGAGGCGCGCCGTGTGCATTTCCAGGTAAGCTTCGGCACTCGGAATATCCTTGAATAGATAGATACCGCCCGCTTCGCCTGCAGCCTCGTTTTCCGTCCATATCTTCCAGATTAGCCCCGGCTCTTCGGCAATCGAGCGCGCAAGACCCTCCATGGCTTCGGTCATGGTCTGTCCCCAAGGACCTGCGTAGGGAAAATCAACCTGAAGTATGTAACTCATAAGATAACTCCTTCTCTATTAAAAAATAATGCGTACATGGTAGCTGTTACGTCCCTGCTGCAATTGGGCGTGTAAAGGCTAGACTCAAGTGCTGATCTCTTGTCGCAGTCGAGAAAGTACTTGCTCTGCTGTGACATACCCCTCGGCCAGTGGCTCTGTCTCTCCATCGTGTTCCAGCAGAAGCGTCGGAAAGGAGCGTACACCCCATTGTCGACATCGAGCAAATTCCTGTTGAACTGCCTGTATGGCTTCTGGCGAATCAAACGTGGTGCGGAATTCATCAAAATCCAGTTCCAGACTGGAGCAGATACTGGCGTAAAAATCCACAATTTTGGGATCTTGTCCCTCAACATAGAACTTTCGCTGGACCGATGAGAAGAATTTCAACACGGTCGAGACCGGAAAGTGGTTCCGGACCTGGAGCAGCTTGACGGTTGCCACGGCACGGCAGGCGGGTTCGGTATCATAGTTGAAATGCGGAGCCTCCAGTAACATGAAGCCGAAAGGCTGCCCGGTGGCCTGTGCAATGTGGTGCCATTCTTTGCGCAGGAACTCCTTGAATGCCGCGTTCCACGGGTCGCCACCACCCACCCGCAGGCCGCCCATGGTAATCGAGAATTCAATGCCCTGTGATACACAGAAATCCTCTATCGCGCCCACGGTAGGCGAGATGCCCCAGCACCAGGAGCACATCGGATCACCAATATAGCGGACGGCCCAGCCCTGTCGTGCAGTAGACGCAGCGGAATCAACGGGCTTGTCCTCGTCAGGCAGTAGGCAGGCGCCTGTGACAGGATCACACTTCACCATGGTCTGCACTCCTTCGGTTAGATGCTTGAGGTGTATTCGAAAACGTAGCAAACGATAATTATACTCTCTTCCAAATAATAAAATATTGCAGTTCAGAAAACTGGAAGAAACTGAATAGATTCACTTTAATGAAAATATTCTGGATTGAACAGTGATATGACCGAAAAATAATCAACAGGCTTAGACTCGATAACATGTGCCCAGATGATCAATGTCAAACAGGGTCGACTTTTAGATCCCTGTTCGTTTTGCTAAGAACGAATGCAACTTTTAGTCATTTCGGCTTAAATATGTACCAAACGTGCAAACTGTCAAATCAGAGGTTGGGCAAAAACTTAATGAGTCAGATATTCCATGAGTAGAAAGGGTGCTGTTTACGTTATGTTGTGCTTATCGTTTAATCAATCCAAATCATCTCAGCGTTATTTGGCCTTATTATAGTATTGAGTAAATAAGCAATATGATTTAATCGCTATGACACTAAGTCTGGTATACAGTGCATTGAGAACCCCGTCAATGCTGGGTGAATTATGAGGTTAGCTTAGATATGTACCTGATCAGGAATCTTTTTGGAAAAAGAGATGATAAAAACGCTGCAGATAAGGCAGTAAAGGGCCGTCGAAAAATGCAAGCCTTAAAATTCATATCAGTAAATGAGTTTGAATCTGATGAATTTGACCATATTCGAAATCTTGCACAAAAAGCACTATCTTCTGACGATATTCAGGACTCCATTAAATATTATAGAGTGATCAGCCGATTCATGAGCGATTTTATTATTGATCGCCCTCATGGTGAATATATTAATTTTGATGCTAAAAAAATGGAATCACCAAATGATGGAATTTACTCATTAAATAATATAGAAGAGGTGCTTGTTAATTTAACAAATAGCTTTCCCGCAGGATTAAATGTTGAATTAGGAACTTGGATAACAGGAAGCACTGATGATTATTTAGATCATTTCACAGTACCAAGAGTAATTGGTGTTGTCGGGCCCAACTCTATTGTAAAAAAATTAACAGACAATATTAATCGCTATGTAAATACACTGGATATTTTAGCATTACGCCATACAGAGGAGGGTGAAACAGTACCGGGTATTTTATTGGATGCCTTGCATTCTGAGAAAAACATAGAATCTTCTGGACATCAGGTTGCCAGCCAGGGCGAAAGAAACTTTGTTCCAACAAAGAGTGGAAACATCAGTAGTGCTCACAATCATTTGTTTATTGAAGCGGATGATCTCATCGTACCAATTGGAGAAACATTATCTGATTATTTGACTCCTCAAAGTCGTAAGTTATTACAATTTGCTGACGATCAACAGGTTACTGATGAGGAATTAAAAGAACGATTGTTAACATCAAAAAATACAATTAAAACAAACATCAGAACCCTTGTGGATAATGCAGAAAGGTGGGATCAATATACGTTATTACAAGAGAGTAACCGGCCTGGTCGTTCATTTGATATTGATGCATATGGAACCTATATGTCATGGCATCCTACAAATGCGTATTATCAGAGAGTGTTACAAAGAAATAAATTTGCTATAGAAGAATCGGGCAAAGAACATGGTGCATATATGAGTCTTCATTTACATAATGCATATACACAACAAGAAATAGATCTAGCCAATCAACGTGGCACAGCTTTAAATGAATTACTTGATGCAGTTGGTCGTGACGTTATACATACCCTCCCCACACCTTCTGATATTTTGCATGATACTGAAGTTACTAATCATTTAAAGAAAATTGGTATAGATACATGTAACGTTGGCAATCTCATACTTTCTCTAACAAATGAAGAAGGTAATGCTTGACTCCGAAAAGATGCCGGCAAAGCTGTTCGAAGGATAAAAGATGACTCCACCATATGGACACTCATTAAAGGCAGCAGAACCGTTTAATGAATGTTGCAGAAATAGGAATCTCGATCGTAGCAGGTAGGTTGCGCAGAGTTTTACGAAGCCCAACGTTCGTAATTGTTGGGCTTCACTTTATCCAGCCCAACCTACCGCATGAATAGCTAATCGTTGGTCGTAAAAACATGGACGACCATCTATTGAAAAGTATCAGAAAACGCATTATAGAGGACAGTACCTTTTAATGCATGGGTGGCTCAGGTGGTGTATTCACTAATCAGCCGTTTGATTGCTGGAGAAGCGGCAACATCATGCGCTGTATGGCCATCGCTCAGCTGCTTCCCGGCATCTGCCCCCTTTTTGAGCAGAACAGCGACAATTTCATCGAATCCCGTATATGCAGCTATGATGAGTGCTGTGGCACCGTTCTGCAATTGTACTTCCATATCAGCACCAAAGTGAAGCAACAATTTGACGGCGGGTATGTGGCCATTCTGGGCGGCGATGAAAAGTGCGGTTGAGCCATCAGTGACAGGTATCTCGAGCTTTGCATTATTTTTTATCAAGGAGTTAAGTATCTCTTTATGCCCAGATTGAGCTGCCATATAAAGTGCGGTTGCACCATCGTGTTTTTGCGCATCAACTTCAGCGCGAGCTGCGAGCAATAAATCGACGGATTTAGAGTGGCCCTGCTGGGCAGCCATAATTAATGCAGTAGCCCCATTGTTCCGTTTAACATCAATAGGAACATTATTATTCAGTAATGTTTTTATTACTTCATGATGTCCCTGTTGAGCAGCAATAATCAGTGCCGAAGAGGGGCCGTCACTCAAGTTGACTTCTGTAGAGGCACTCTTCATGAGTAAGTCATGCACTATGGCTGCATTGCCATTTTGCGCGGCAAAATACAATGCAGTTGCACCATGCTCTGTTTGTAAGTCAACTGAAGCATCGTTTTCAAGCAATATGCTAACGATAGAATCGCGATTGTTCTGTGCAGCCAAGCTAAGCGCGGTTGTTCCGTCTACCATTTGGACATCAATATTCGCGTAATTATTTAGTAGTATTGATACAATTTCCGTATGTCCATTTTCGGTTGCGCCATAAAGTGCAGTCGCTCCATCATTTAATTGAAGATTGGGGGATGCATTATGCTCCAGTAATTCATTAACGATATTTGTATGACCATTAAGAGCAGCAAACCACAATGGAGTAGCCCCCCTGTTTCCTTGTAAATCAGGATTGGCACCACTATTCAATAGCGCCTTTACTATTTTCTCGTAGCCGTCTTGTGCCGCCATCATAAGCGCATACGCACCATCGCTGTCTTGTGTATCTACCAAGGCGCTGTTATTAAGTAAATCTGACACTATGCCTTCATGACCGGCTTGAGCTGCATGAAACAGTGCCGTACAGCCGGCATCATTTTGTATATTGATGTCGATTTTTTTCTCAAGTAGGGTTCGTGCAATGTTCCTGTAGCCGCCTTGTGCAGCCATGATTAAAGCCGATGTGCCATCATTCAATGTCTTATGTAATGATGCACCATTGTCTAACAGCGTATTTAGAATTATTTCATACCCTTTATGAGCGGCAACAAAGAGCGCTGTTGCCCCATCATTTGCTCGCAAGTCAGTGTTTGCATTATTTTCTACGAGTATGTGTACAATTTCCGCGTGGCCATTCTGGGCGGCTAAGTACAATGCAGTAGCTCCAGAGTCTGCTTGTAAGTCAATATTGGCGCCGCCCTTTACCAGTTTATTGACAATCGATTGGTGTCCATTCTGGGCGGCTTGTGTGAGGGCTGTTACTTCATTATTTGCCTGAATATCAAGATGTGCCTTTTTTGAAATTAACAAATTGGCGATGTCATCCAGGCCATTCTCAGCAGCTATCATGAGCGCTGTGTAACCAAATTCATCTTGTTGGTTAATATCCACAGCCGGCCAAAAGAAGAATGTCTTAGCATTGAGGATATTGTTTACTTCGTCAGTGTTTCCATCTTCACACGCAATAAATAATTCGTTGTTAATGGCCATTATTTTATCCTGTTTTATATAAGCACTGACGCTTCCTTGATCGAAGGTTTTCACTAACAACCCGTTAAGTCAAGTTTTGCAGTTAGAAAAAGTCTTCGGCGCCATAAAACGGGAATTCATCTATTGATTCGTTGTGAAATGCCAAGCGTTTGATCATTGATATTGGGCTTCACTTTGTTCAGCCCAACCTACGTTACGAATAGCTAATCGCCGGCCGTCATATCTTCATACGAGGCAGCATCCAGCAGTTCGTGATACGCTTCCATATCAAAATCCTTGAGGCGTAATAGCCAGCCTGATTCGTAGGGATCGTCATTAATCATCTCGGGATCAATATCGACGTTGTCGTTCAGGTCAACAACAGTTGCATTGAGTGGCGCGATAAGGTCCGACGCGGTTTTCATTGACTCTACGGTGCCGCAGGTGTCACCTGCGATCACGCTTTGACCTTTTACCGGAAGGTACAGGCTGACCACACTGCCTAAGGCTGTCTGTGCATAATCAGTTATTCCGATCACCAGTTCATCGCTGTCTAGTAATACCCAAACGTGCTCGGTACTGTAACGACGATCATTGGGTAACTGCATATATAACTCCAGGATTAAAAACGCCGCCACTTTTACAAGCAGCGGCCAAAGGTTAAAGCGTCATTTAATTGAAATGCCAGGTGAGTGCAGCCCCAACCTGCCAGGCTCCAGCATCAACTTTTGTTGCACCAATAGTCTCATCTCTATCCAGTGCCGCGCTGGCCTGAGTATGCCAGGGATAGACTAACCAGTAGTCCAATCTGTTTTAGCTTAGTGCTAAATGGCGTCATGAAAAGTCTCCTGTTCATCAAGCGGCACTCGAATTTAATGCGTCATGTGTTTTGCCGTTGATCTTTACTTTTCCTGTAACGGATTGTTGCTTAACTAGAATATCGAGGACCGGGCAGTGGGTTTCTACGGTATGAATCAGTTTGCTGAGGCTTTCACTATCGGCTGAGCTGGAGATCTCTGTATCAAAGGAGATGCGGTTAAAGCCTGGTGTGACGGACTCATCCAGTCCAAACATCCCTTTTAGATCAAGATAACCGCGTACATTCACAGAAACCCCTTCAAGTGGGATATCCATGACAGAGGCATAGGCGGAATACATGATCTCCTGACAAGTGCCCAGGGCAGCCAGTACCAGTTCAACAGGATTGGCTGCGCTGTCTTTTCCACCTAACTCGAGTGGCTCGTCGATATCGAACGGTGCAAAATCTCTGATTTTTGCACTACAACGGACATCCTCTTCCCACTTTGTGTCGGCACGAAAAACGACGCCTGACATGGCCGGGTTGTTTTTAATGCCTTCAATGGTGTTCAGTAGTGCTGTTCTGACGCTCTCTTGTGACATGCTGTATCCTCCAGGTTATTTTAATAATTACGCACTGCTTTGGTGGGCCGTAGTGCTGTAATGGAGGATAGTTTGCTTGTCATTGGGTGCCTATTCGGATGAATACGCTAGGCTTACGTAGTATTACGTACCTGTACTATTTTTGCAGATTATTGTTTATCTGTTTGGCTAGTGCGGTGACTGATTCAGCCTGCATTTTTCTCAGAATATTGGCTCGGTACGTTTCGATAGTACGTGGACTGATTGAGAGTTCACGTGCAATCACTTTATTGCTCTTTCCTTCTAATAGAAAACGGAGTGTCTCTTTTTCCCGGGGGGTAAGTTGATCGAGTTGTTTATGTAATTTTGCAGCTTGCCTGCGTTTCTGTCGCTGTTGATAATCAATGTCGAGAGCTTCGTGAATTCGCTGCAGCATGACATGATTACGAAATGGCTTTTCTATAAAATCAATGGCATTGCCTCGAACCATTTTAACCGCCATGGCAATATCACCATGGGCTGATATGGCAATCAGTGGCAGATTGATTGCGCGCTCTTTGAGCACTTGTTGTAGCTGAATGCCATCCATTCCAGGTAGGCAGATATCGGTAATGAGACAGCCCGGGGTATCGGTATTGTAGTGGGACAAAAATGCATCGGCTGATGAGTAATGTTCAGCGACCAGTCCCACGGACTCGACCAGTGTGACCAATGCATCCCTTACTGCAGGGTCATCATCAATAATAAACACCCGTTGAGATGTCATGTGCTAATCGCCCTGCAGGGTAAGGTAAGAGAGAACAGGCTCCCAGGTTCTGCGGGTTCATACCAGAGTCGGCCTCCATGGGTCTCAGCAATGCTGTGACTTAACGCTAATCCAATCCCCAGCCCTTGTTCTTTGGTTGTTATAAAAGGCGTAAAGAGATTGGGGCGTATTTTGTCCGGTACACCTCCGGCATAGTCTCTGATCTTTATGGTGACAGTCTGATCAGTATCGGTAATGTGAATAGATAGTTTTCGTGGCACCTCCGGTGTCAGGACTATCGCTTGAATGGCATTAGTGATCAGGTTGAGAATCACCTGTTCTATTTGCACGCGATCCACCCAGACATCGGGAAGCACCTCATCATAAGTTACGTCTATAGTAATGCCTTGGCGTCGACGTTCGGGATCAATAAATTCCAGCATGTTTTCAATTAGCGACAAGGGCTGGTTGGCTTGAGGTTTGGGTGTCTTTTTGCGCACAAAGTCTCGCAGTCGTTTAAGAATTCCATTGGCACGTTCTGTCTGGCAGACAATCTTTTGCAGAATATGCGCTACCTTTACGGGATCTTTTCCATAAGGCCGGGCGTTGAGTAATACTGCCGACTCCGCATAGCTGGAGATGGCGCAGAGAGGTTGATTCAGCTCATGAGCAAGGCCCGTGGCCAGTTCACCAATGGTACTTAAACGGCAGACATGGGCCAGTTCATTGTGTTGGCGGCGTAATTTCTCTTCCGACAGTTTTCTATCACTGATATCCCGTGTGATAGCCAGCAGAGCGGTAACGTTGCCGGCATTGTCCCATAGTGGCGCAGCATGTGTTTCAAGCCATCGGTGTGAATCATTAATACCTGTGACCTCAAACTCCATGCAGCATCGCTTGCCTGAAAAGACCTCCTCAGTCAGTGCATGATAAGCGGCGTGATAGTCACTATTTAAAAAGTCATAGATCGATCGACCAATGATCTCACTGGATTCTACGGCGTTTAACAGAGCGAGGCCGGCTGGGTTCATCTCCAGGATGGTGCCCTCTTTATCCTGCAGTTTTACGCACTCGGGTTCTGATTCAATGATTGTCTGGAGACGATTGTGTTGCACCTCCATCTGATAACTCATCTGCTTGCGCTCTTCAATATCCCGGGTGATCGCAAGTAGTGATTTGATCTCCCCCTGCTCATTTCGTAGGGGTACCGCATGGGTTTCCAGCCAACGTCGTCGACCCTCAAATGTGATCAGTTCAAACTCCATACATTCGGTATTGCCTGCGAATACACTGGCAGTTAGTTTTTGGTAGGCGGCATGATACTCGGGCGCGATGACGTCGTAGACAGATTGGCCTACGATGGTTGCCGGGATAACAGTATCCAGAAGTGAAAGGCCGGTGGCATTGATGCGCTCGATAGTACCATCGGCTTTCTGCAACTTGACGCATTCAGGGGCTGAGTCAAACATGGTTCTGAACAGCTCGGCCTGTTCATTCAATTGTTGGTGTATGTCGCTACACTGTTTTTGTGCGGCGATAAGCTGCTGTTTGGTCTGCGTGTTGCGCTTCTGTAACCAGAACATCACCATAAGCAGGGGAAGAATAGCCAGGCTGCCAATCAGCAGGTTTGATTCCATAGATAATCCTAGCAGAGAATGATGATTTCACCCTGGCCCTTGCAGGCAACATCACCGACATAACGATCCACCTGTTCAGCTGTTGAGTCGGGTGGCGTCTGTTTCGTCAGGTATTGGCGCAGTGGACGCATCAGCAGGTTGAGTATTGTAAGTGGTATAGCGCCGTTGTAGTTCAAGGTGATGGGTAGTTGAGTGGGGCGCTGTCTGAGGATGATAGTGCCGCGGCGCATATTAAGTCCCGTCTGTTCCCCGCTGTGCCCACCTACATAGAGTGTGCCGGCGATCATGCGGTAGCCAGTGAGTGCGCCTGTGTTACCCTCGATAATGATCAGGCCACGACGTTGACACTCACCGGTACGATCACCCGCATTACCCTGTATGTGTATGACGCCGCCGTTCTGTCCACGCAGTCCACCCGCCAAGGGTGCCCCGGTGGCATCACCGGCATTACCCTGGACAATCAGTTCGCCACCCTGCAGGGCGCTGCCGGTAAAATCGCCACTACGGCCTTCAACAAGTAGCTTTCCCCCTTGCATGACTGAACCGGTATGGTGGCCGGTATCACCTGTGACCTGCAGGCTTCCGTGGGTCATGCCTGCGCCGATGCCATCCAGTCTATTGTTCATCGGTATGATCGACAGCTCATCCGAGGGAGTGCCTTCAATGGCAAAATGAGAAGAGAGAAGAGCCTGTTGATTATCGACGGTGATCGGTAACTGCGCGATGACAGGCAGTTCAAGTTGAGCCAGTCGGTCAGGGGTTATGCCACGCAGGTCGATACGCCGTTGTTGCTCTGTGGTCTGGCGGAGTATCAGGCTCATGTCATCACCTCATGCAGTTTGAAATGAAACTGGCCCAGTTTGCCGCCATAGTTGCCGGCGGAGATACGCCTGATGCCCTGTTCACTGCCACGACGGCAGATGGTCTCTATACCGGCGCGCATCGCCTTGCTGATCGCCTCCGGTGTCAGGCCGTTAACGACGATCTCTAAAACGGCTCCCGTTGTCTCATCCAGCTGGGTATCCACCAGTCCGCGCAGGGTGGGGCAGTAGGCTTGATTGGTCGAGGCGATCAGTGCCTTGTACTTTGAGCCAACTTTAGAACCGGAACGAACAATGCCGCCCGGAAAGGGCAGCACAATATCCGGTAACTCACGCATGGCGCTGACTGCCTCCTCACAGGCCGTCAGTACCTCTGGCAGGCTGTCGGCCAGCACCAGGAAGTTACCGCCGCCTACGGCCGCACAGCGCCCGGTATCCTGCTCAGCAATAAACTCGCCGTCCATCACCGGGATACGCCAGTAGCGTTTACCGCTGATCAGCTTACTGATCTGGTAGCCGTCACCGAAATAGCGCAGGTTTTTACCGAGTGGTAAACGTTCTTCACCTTCCATGCCGGCATAGACCGCTGTAGTCGGGCAAGTGAGTATGCATTGTCCTGTGCGCAGTTCGAGTGCCTTGGCGAGATCCTTGGTGGACATGGCAAACAGCAGCACGCTGATACCGGGTCGTCCATCGGGTGTCTGATCACTGCTCAACTCGGACTCAATCCCGGCTTCCACGCCACAGCCAATCACTGACGTGGCAAAGCCGGTCATGGTCTCTCCCGCCTGATGGGCCCAGCGCAGATTCAGTGCGGTAATGATGATGCGGGTAGCCCGCATGCCAAATGCTTCCGCAAATGTGTCTTCAATTGTGACGCCATTTATTTGCATCGAAATAACCATTCTTCTAATTGATTGAACTCAGCTAGGCAAAAGCTATGCCGGGTGGTGCCCGTTGGGTGTATTGCGCTGGTGAGGCCTGTTTCAAAGCAGTGTGGGTTTTCTGATTGTCATGGGTGCGCCGTCGGCTCGTGACACAGTGACACATGACAGACGCACCCGAAACAGAATGTCCCTGTACAACTGGTTGTTTTTATGAATTTGTAAAAGCAGGCACGGGAGTTGCAGACGCTGGAGAATATGCATCAACAGTGGTCACATCATCAAAAGCAACAACGTGTCGTTGTGAGTACGGCAGCACGATTGCATCTCGGTTTTCTCGATATCAGCGGTGCACTGGGACGTCGATTTGGCAGTCTTGGATTGAGTATCGATGCCTTCAGGACGACGCTGCAGATGCAGGTTGCTCCCGCTGTCTCGGCCCATGGTCCCTCGGCTGAACGAGCGGCTGAGTACGCCCGCCACATACTGGCTGTACTGGGTATCAGGGAAGGGGTTGAGATTACTCTTGATGAGGCGATTCCCGATCATGCCGGGTTAGGGTCAGGGACTCAGATGGCGCTGGCAGTAGGGCATGCCATTCATGCGCTGTTTCAAGTGTCCGCAAGTACCCCGCAAGTAGCTTCAGAAATGCAGCGCGGTCGGCGTTCCGGTATTGGTATTGGCGGTTTTGATCATGGCGGTTTCATGGTCGACAGCGGTGTGGGGGATGAAGGTGATCCGCCACCACTCTCAGTGCAGATGCCGTTTCCAGATGAGTGGCAGTTGTTGTTGGTGATGGATTCGCGTGGGCAGGGCTTACATGGAAAACAAGAGGTGGAAGCGTTCAAACGTCTACCCCCCTTTCCTGCGGCGCAGGCAGCACATCTCTGTCACTTGACCTTGATGCAGATCCTTCCGGGTATCAGAGAACATAAGCTCGATCCCGTAGCGCAGGGTATTGCCGAACTACAACGGAGTGTTGGCGATCATTTTTCTGCTGCGCAGGGCGGACGCTATACCAGCCCGGCCGTCGCTGATCTGTTGAGCTGGGCTGAGTCTCAGGGTTTTGCGGGCGTCGGTCAGAGTTCATGGGGACCAACCGGTTTTATTTTACTACCTGATTATGCCTCTGCTGTAGCGCTTGAAGGACTGGCCCGCAAGCGTGTAGGAGAACTATCACCGTTGAGTTTTCAGATAACGGCGGCCTGTAATGAGGGGAGCCGGGTAGTTGTTGAAGAGACGAATAGGGTCACGAAGGAAGCGCTGTAGGTTATGACATACCAAACAATTCTGCACATGTTTACTGAAGTCCCCAACCTGAGTCCGTTCGACGTCAATATGGCGGTCGATGCCGGTTGGGATCACTGCATTCCCTACACCGGATTAGGTGTTTGGCAAGTAGGTGACTTCACGCAGGATGCGATCTTTTCACGAGGTCCAAACGGTGTTAAATGCACCGGCATTTTTATTGGTGGGCGTGATATCCACAATGCCATGGATATGCTTGATGCGGCTAAGAGAGCCATGGTTCCACCCTTTGAAGTTTCTGTTTTTGCCGATCCCAGTGGTGCCTTTACTACGGCCGCCGCAATGGTGGCTTGTGCGGAGAAGCAATACCAGCAGCGTACGGGTGAATCGTTGCAAGATAAACGGGTCGTGGTGTTTGGTGGTACCGGGCCTGTGGGTATGACCTGTGCCATGTTGGCTGCACAGGCGGGCGCCTGCGTCACTATTGTCAGTCATGAGAGTAAAGAGAAAGCTGATGTGGCGGCTGCCTATTGTTCGGAACGCTACTCTGTTTCGTTACTGGGTGCTTCGGGTAGTACGGATGCAGAAGTCTTAGCCTTGCTGGCAGAGGCTGATCTTGTCTTTGGTGCAGCCAAAGCCGGTGTGCAAGTGCTGAATGAAGTACATCTTGCGAAAGCAACATCGGTGCAGGTTTTTTGTGATGTCAATGCGGTGCCACCAGAAGGGATTGCCGGACTGGGTGTGATGGACAACGGAGTGGAGATGCCTTCAACACCCATGAAAGCATTGGGCATTGGTGCTCTGGCTGTTGGCAATGTGAAATATCAGACACAGCGCGCGTTGTTGCAGCAGATGATTGAATCCGAAACCTCTGTCTATCTTGATTTCTCGCAGGCACTGAATGTGGCGCGGAGTAAGGTCTGATATGAATGAAGGTCGGCCACTTCTCATTGTCGGTAACAGTGTGCGCTATCTCGCACAATCTGCGGCACGCAGTGGTTACTCAGTGACCGGGGTAGATCTCTTTTCAGATCGGGATACAGAGGCGGTATGTCATGTTGCTTGCAAGGCAAAGCAGACCGACACGGCAGGACTTGTCGCGGCTTGTCATGCGGTTCCGTGTTCAGATAAAACACCCTGGATTTTCGGGGCAGGCTTTGAAGCAGAACCTGATCAGTTGCAACGGTTGATGCCGTTGGGTCGTTGTCTGGGAAACAGCTATCTGACACTGAAACTGCTGGCGGATGCTGAAACACTGTTCCCACTGTTGGATGATCTCAGTATTGCCTATCCACCGGTGCAGTTTCGTCGACCGGCCGTGATCGATGGTTGGCTCATTAAGAAGTCCGGGAGCTGTGGCGGTATGGGTGTTCATTTCATTGATGCAGGCAGTTACAGCTCAGGATCAGCTTACTATCAACGGTATATCGCAGGAAAAATCTGTTCCATGACCTTTCTTGCCAATGGCAATGAAGTGCAGGTTATTGGTATTAATCAACTGTTTGCCAGGGCGCCTGAACAAGGCGACTTCAACTACGCCGGGGCATTGAGTCACTTCGATCCTGGTCAGGCTGTCGTCACTCAAATGCAATCGGTCGCATTGAAATTGACTAAGGCACTGCAGTTGCGCGGTGCCAATGGCATTGATTTCGTATTGGCTGAAGGTGAGGCACAGTTCCTTGAACTCAATGCACGACCACCCGCGACGTTAGAGCTGTATGAAAAGCATCATCAGCTAGGCGGGGTCAGTTTACATATTGCCGCTTGTGAAGGTGTGCTGAAAAGGCCGCCAGTGAATAGCGAGATGCAGGGGTATCATATTTTCTATGCAGCGCATGATCTGACGATGGGACAAATTGAGTGGCCAGTCTGGTGTTCTGACCTTCCTCCTGCAGGAACACGGATTCAGCAGGGTTCCCCCGTTTGTGGGCTGCATGCCAGTGGCAGTAATGACATCCAAGTCCTTGAACGCTTGCGTAACAGAAAGGGGCGGATTGAGCACCTTATTGCATCATCCACCCGAGAGGCTGCTTGATATGTCGCCGTTAACTTCAACCGGTTCCTTGAATAGAGACACGCTGCGGCTGGTTGATGCGCTTATTATCGATGCCTCCGCACTGCGTCTGATCGTGCAACGCCTTGATAACGGTGTGATGGTGGTTGATGCGGGCATAGCCTGCCACGGTAGCCTGGAAGCAGGTCGTCGTATTGCAGAAATCTGCATGGGTGGGCAAGGCCATGTCGCGCTACAGGCCGCAGGCACAGTGTCAGGCTGGAGTAGCAATATTACCGTTCACAGCAACAACCCGGTAGTCGCTTGTCTGGGGAGTCAGTATGCGGGATGGAGCCTTTCTCACGGTGAAGGCAAGCAAGCCTTTCATGCATTAGGCTCTGGTCCAGGTCGTATTCTGGCGCGCAAGGAGAAACTCTACGAACATCTTGAACTGAGTGACAACGCCGGTTGTGCCACGCTGGTGTTGGAAGTGGATAAACTGCCGCCGCTGGCATTGACCGAAAAGATTGCATCCGATTGTGGTGTTGCCTCTGAGCAGTTGCGTTTGATATTAACACCAACCCGAAGTCTTGCGGGTAGTACACAGGTTGTGGCCAGAGTTTTAGAGGTGGCACTGCATAAGGCCCATGAATTGGGTTTTGCATTGACCGATATTGTGGATGGCATGGCGACCGCACCATTACCGCCGCCGGCCCCGGATTTTTTGCAGGCGATGGGGCGCACCAATGATGCCATCCTGTTTGCTGGGCAGGTTCATCTGTTTGTGTCGGGTGATGATGCGGCCGCAGAAGCACTGGCCCATTCGCTGCCGAGTAGTACATCGAAAGATTATGGTCGGCCTTTTGCTGAAGTGTTCAAGGCCTATGAGTATGACTTTTTCAAAATTGATCCGATGCTGTTCAGTCCGGCCCGTACCCTTGTCAGTAATATTAATACAGGTCGCAGTTTCACCAGCGGCCAGATAGATCAACAATTGTTGCTCGACTCGTTTGGTGTGACGTTGTGACGGTGCGGGTTGCCATTATAACGGATGACCCCGGTTGGCACGGCAGGCGTCTTCGTGATGCATTTATAGCCAGGGGGGTTACTTGTCGGTTTACTTCATTGCAGCATGCCCGATTGGATATGACTCAAAAAATAGGTGTGGTATTGCCCGGGTTTGAGACGGGCTTGCCCGATGCGGTGTTTGTACGAGGCATACCGGGCGGTTCATTGCAGCAGGTTGTGTTCTACCTGAATATTTTGCATATCATGAAAACGCTGGGTGTGCGGGTCTATAACGACGGTCGTGCCATTGAGCGTTCAGTTGATAAATGCCTGACAACGGCACGACTTGCCCAAGAGAATATTCCAACGCCGCCCACATGGGTCTGTAGTGAACGTTCCATGGCCGAGGCGATTACAGCGCGTGAAATTGCCCAAGGCCATCCGTTGATTTGTAAACCGCTGTTCGGTTCGCAAGGGAAAGGCATTGTAAGAATTAATCACCAGTCCGATCTCCCGGATGCCGATGCGATCCACAATGTCTGGTATTTGCAACGCTTTATCGAACAGTCTGAGGGCTTGGCCTGCGATTGGCGTGTATTTGTCATTGCCGGTGTGGCCGTCGCCGCTATGCGTCGCTCCACAAAGGGGTGGCTGGCGAATGTGGCGCAGGGTGGCGTTTGTCATGCCGCGTTACCGGAAGGTCAGTTGAAGCAACTGGCTGAGCGTGCCGTAGCCAGTCTGACGATGGACTATGCTGGCGTGGATCTGATGCGGGATGTGGATGGGAACTGGTGGGTCATTGAAGTGAACAGTGTCCCTGCCTGGCGCGGGTTGCAGCGGGTAACATCTGTCGATATTGCTGCTTCGCTGGCCGATGATCTATTGAGCAAGTGTGTTAGCTATCGTCAGCGTGAGGCGATGCCATGAGCCGGATAACGTCGCAACAACTCAGCGATCTCTATCAGCATGCCTGTGCACTGGATGTGGCGGCTTTCAAACCGGGCAATGTATCGCAGCAGTCGGCGGGTCATGGCATGGTTGCCGATCAATTCTTAATCAGTTCGCAGGTTAGCGCGAAGGCTATCACAAACCCCACGTATGCTTTGGGTCAGCGTATTTATGAAGCGGTTAGTGCGACCCAACAGGCGGTTGGTTGTAATACCAATCTCGGCATTATTCTGCTCTGTGCTCCCCTTATTCAGGCGATTGTTGAATATCCTGACCTGCCACTGCAGGACGCAATAAAAACGGTATTGGCTACATCTCAGGTTGACGACAGTAGCCAACTCTTTGCCGCCATCCGGTTGGCAAAACCAGGTGGTCTTGGTGAGTCTGATGCGGAGGATGTTTCTGGTGCTGCCACGCTGCCGCTGATTGATGTCATGGCACTGGCCGCGCAACGGGATCTGATCGCACGTCAATACACTAATGGATTCCATGAGTTGCAACAGGTCGTTCAGCCCTATCTGGCAACAGCGATTGCGCAACAGGATGAAGAAGACCTGGCAATGACGGATCTGTTTCTTTATCTATTGGGGCTCTATCAGGACAGTCATATAGAACGTAAGCAGGGTTCAGCTCAAGCTATTACGGTGTCTCGATGGGCCGCTACGGTACATGATAAATACCATGCAACCAATCAACTATCTGCACGGCAGCAACTGCTCGATGAGATGGATAAAAAACTGAAGCTGCAATCAATAAATCCTGGTACGACAGCAGACTTTTGTGTTGCTGGCGTATTCCTTCATCACTTGCAGAAGCGAGTGATACACAACACCGGGGTTGCCCGGAATTATCCGCGGATGATGAGGCCAGGTTCGGCCGAAACACCGCAAGTACTATAAGCCAATAATCTGAGGAGATCCGATATGGCAATTATTAATAAAACGATGGTGGGAGAGTCACTGGTCGGCGACGGAAATGAAGTGGCGCACATCGACCTGATCATGGGGCCACGTGGCTCTGCAGTAGAAACAGCTTTCTGTAATGGTCTGGTAAATAACAAAGATGGCTTTACATCGCTGTTGGCTGTTGTCGCACCTAACCTGCCCTGTAAGCCGCACACCATGATGTTTAATAAAGTAACCATCAAAGGTGCGACCCAAGCAGTTCAGATGTTTGGTCCTGCACAGCGTGGCGTGGCCATGGCTGTGGCAGATTGTCTGGAAGATGGCACTATCCCGTCTGATGAAGCGGATGATGTGTTTATCTGTGTGGGTGTTTTCATTCACTGGGAAGCGGCAGATGATGCCAAGATCCAGGATTACAACTACGAGGCTACCAAGCAGTCTATCAAGCGTGCGATTGCTGGTACGCCTACCCCGGCTGAAGTGATTGCGGGTAAGTCGACCAACGAGCATCCATTTGCTGCTCACGCGTAAGTGAATGTTGTGGGGTCCGTTGGGCCCCACACTTCCTTTGCCATTACGGGGGTAGTCTATGCAGTGTTTGGAATGTGGTGAAACAATAAACCAGCTGGATAATGGCCATCTGCTTAACTGCAGCAGCCTGACACTTCAGGAGTATGCGATACGCCACCACCTCCCGTTGGATATGATCCTGCACAGTGATCAGATCAACCTGTCTGATCATGTCGATAATTATTCCCGTCCGGTTGCAAAACCGACGGAAGCGGCGCGCCAAACCCTGATGGGTCTTCGCTGGTCTGGGCTTCTGCAAGAGCGTGATGCCTTTGTCGAAGTGCCGGGCGAGATACGTCGCCTGGATCTGCTTCTCTGGACACTGGATTGCCTGAGCGATTACGGATTTCAGTTTCATCAGGATTACGAGTACAGCGCCGACACTCACCGGGTGGTTGCAAAAAACCGCTTGCGTGCCCCGTTGCGAAATCTGGTTCACGAATGGGCTGCCCCCGAGCCGCCCCCCGCCTTCCTTGGTGCGTTGGCTATCTATATGGCACATGCTGCAGAGTGGCATTCGGGTTATCTGTTTATGGCATTCAGACGCCCCATCTACGCCGAGTCTGTACGTGAACAGCTGGCGTGTGACTTTAATATTCAATGTCAGCTGCTAAAGCCATCGGGTTCATCGGATGGTTCACTCCTGCGTACCCAGACCTTGGCGGATGGTATCCGGCTGTTTGATCTGCTGAAGAGTCGGTTGATTGCCATACCCACTGCCTGGGAACGATTTAAGGCTGAAACACCGCAGGCGAGCGTAACTAAAGAGCTGGTGTTTGATTCGGCGCACTTTATTACTGATCATCCGGCGAAGTGCTCGAATCTGCATGGTGGACGCTATGTGTTACAGGTTGAAGTGACCGGACGAATTGATCCGGTAACGGGTTGTGTCGTTGATTATGGGTATCTCAAACAAGTGGTTAATCAACTGATTATTGAACGATTCGATCATCACCATCTCAACTATGCCGCTGAAGAGCTGGCCTGGCGTTCCAGTACGGAGATGCTCTGCGTCTATATATGGGAGCAGCTGATTGAGTATCTGCCCGGTTTAAGTGGCATCCGTTTATATGAAACGACTAACTCCTGGTGTGATTATCAGGGGCGTACATTGGCGGAACAGCAGGCGGCAGGTTCTGATCCGGTGCTGCATCCGTTTAAAAATTTACCCGCACAAGCGGCGAATAGAAAACGCTTACTTGATAAGTTTGGTCGGTCGACGGTGGCGGCATGTCAGATCAGCTGAATATCATGAGATCCGTCGAGGTCACGATACCATTGTGTAGCGCACTGGCGAGTAAAACGCCACTGGCACCTGCTGCTTGCAGGGTTAACAGATCATCACAATGGCGTACACCGCCTGCCATGTACAGCGCGGCACCGGGTACGGTTCTGTTCCAGTGGGAAAGCAGGTCGATATCCGGGCCCAGCTGTGAGCCCACCCGGGCAAGGTTCATCAGGATTAATGTATCCGGGCGTCGCGAGACATCGGTTGTGATGCAGGAAGGATCACGCAGCACGCCGTCGACAGAGTCAACAGAGAGAACGGTCTGGTCATGTGCAAAGGGTTTGGTGTATTGCCAACTCTCAGAACCGATGACCGGGCGAAAAGTAATCGAGGCTTGTAATGTCTGAATGGCGTCAGGCGTGGCGAAGCCGGCATCAATCCACAGTGCCAGGTCAGGAAATGTGTGAGCAATCTCGCCCAGGGTCAGATGGTTATTACCCTTTCCCTGTATCGCGTCCAGGTCGGCTATGTAGAGTTGCTGCATACCGAAGTCATCACAAAGTCTTTGTATCAGTGGCAGGACTTCACCCTGATGACACAAAGATGAATTCAGCGGCTGGTACTCGGCACGACGCCCGAGTTTGGCGTGGACCGACTGGCCTTGTAACAGATCAATGACAGGGATGATATTCAAGGAGTTCGTATGCGGGTCTTTGTTTTTGAATACATAACCGGTGGTGGTTGTGTGGATAAAGAGATCATACCAAGTCTGAAGGCAGAGGGCGACATGATGCTTAACGCTATTGTTCGTGATCTGACTGAACTTGAATCAATTGATGTGCTGGTCTGTCGGGATACCCGGCTGGACCCTTTTCCATTGCCTGCCAATATTCACTGGGTTGAAATAGATTGGTGGGGTGCCTGGCTCACCTGTCTGAATGAGGTGGATGCAGTACTGCCCATCGCACCCGAAACCGATGGTGTGCTGGAGTCATTGTGCCGTTCAGTAGAAGCCGCTGGCAAACTGTTACTTAATAGCAGTGCCGAGGCGGTGGCCATTGCCTCCAGCAAAAAAGCAACGGTGGATTGTCTGGCGCTGCAAGGGGTCTCTGTCATACCCACCTGGCGTGTTGGCTCACACCCTCAATTTGATGATCAACCACTGGTGGTCAAGCCCGATCAAGGTGTCGGTTGTCAGGATATCCATATTGTTCCGAATGAAACAGCCTTGGTGGAGTATGTGGGGAGTCGTGAGGCGATGATTGAGTGGGTGGTACAACCCTACCTGGCGGGTCAGTCGATCAGCATGTCGATGATGGTGGGGGCCAATTGTGTCTGCATAGTGGGCACCAATATTCAACGTGTTGTGCAGATGAATGACGGTTTTTATCTTTTGGGGTGTGTAGTTAATGGACTTAAAAGTCACCAGGCCGAACTGACAGAACTGGCCCAGGGTATTTGCCAGGCGATCCCTGGTTTGTGGGGCTATGTCGGCGTGGATCTGATATTGACTGAGCAGGGGCCTGTTGTGCTTGAAGTGAATCCGCGTTTAACCACGGCTTATGTTGGACTAAGTCAATCCACCGGGAAAAATCTGGCGGCAATGATGATGCGTTTGGTTGAGTATCCGAATGAACGCCCGGCGGGATTAATTACCGGTGAGTGTGTTCATGTCGATCTGGAGTTGGGCCGTGTTGCCTGAACAGGGAATGATTGGCTGGGATATTGGCGGGGCTCACCTGAAGGTGGCCTGGCAGGATCAGCGTGGCCGAATAAAAGCGGTTGAGATAAAACCAACACCGCTATGGCAAGGTCTGGAATCACTGGATCAGACACTGCAGGATCTTTCGCAAAAACTTCCTTTTGATCATTGTGAACATCGCATCACCATGACGGCAGAACTGGTTGATCTGTTTGATGATCGCAGGACGGGTGTGCTCGAACTGGTGGAGTGGCTTAAACAGCGATTACCGCAACAGTCGCTCTATTTTTATGCCGGGGTAGAAGGTTTTATTCCTTTCGAAAAGGCGGGCGAGTTCACGGAACAGATTGCCTCAGCCAACTGGCTGGCAACAACCCGTTATGCAGCATCGGTGGTCTCTTCTGGCATCATGATGGATGTCGGAACCACCACCAGTGATCTTTTACCCTTTAAAAAGCACTGTCTACTCAACAAGGGTTTCAGTGATCGTCAGCGACTGGCGCATGATGAAATGATCTATGCCGGTGTAGTACGCACGCCTTTGATGGCCATTGCGGATCGGGTGCCCTTTAAAGGGGAGTGGTTAACGCTTGCGAATGAGCTGTTTGCCACGACAGCGGATGTTTATAGGGTATTGGGTGATCTGCCGGAAGAGGCCGATCTCTATCCCGCTGCTGATGGCAAAGAGAAAACAGTCTCTGCAAGCAGGCGACGACTCTCCCGTATGATTGGGGCAGATCTGTCTGATGGCTCAGAGGCGGATTGGTATCGTTTAGCCACCTTTTTTGCCGATCGACAGATTGATGCCCTGTCGCTTGCGTGTCAGCGTCAGCTCAGTTTGGGGTTGGCAGATTCAGCTGTACTGATCGGGGCGGGGGTGGGCCGGTTTCTGGTTGAGCGTGTAGCTATGCGGCTGGGGCGCTCCTATCTTGATATGGGTGAGCTTCTTTCGCAAGGTGACGAAAACACTAGCCTGGCCGCCGATTGTGCGCCGGCGGTTGCGCTACTGCGGTTAAAAAGAGAGTGCCAGCGAGCATGTGCCTGAGAGTTGAGATTCCCTACCGGTCTGACAGCCGTCTGCTGTTTTCGTGTATTGCAGAAAGACCCTGGGCCGTTTTTCTTGATAGTGGCTATCCCCGTACCGATGTCGGGCGTTATGACATTCTGGCGGCCGATCCTTATCTGACGCTGACGACACGGGATAATATTACCGAAATTCGTCAAGGTGACGGTATAACACTACGTCCGGATGATCCGTTTAGCCTTCTACGTAACATGTTAGGGCCAGTGCTTGAGCAACAGAGTGATTTGCCTTTTTGTGGTGGCGCGATGGGCTGGTTTTCCTATGACCTTGCCTGGCGTATTGAAAAACTGCCAGAGTCGCAAAAGAGTCGTGAACAACTCCCCGACATGGTGATCGGCCTCTATGATTGGGCGGTTGTGGTTGATCACGAACAACAGCGTAGCTGGTTGGTTGGCGAAGGCCGGGACCCGCAGACACGCAAACGCTGGTGGTCACTGCTGCGACTTTTCTGTGCGCCTTGCAAAACCGTTAAAAATCGAACTTTTCAGATTACCAGTCCGATCCAAACCAATATGGATCGCGCGACCTATGCGGCGGCGTTTGAGCGCATAAAAGCCTACATAAAAGAGGGTGACTGCTATCAGGTAAATTTCGCGCAGCGTTTCTCTGCCTCTGCGGAAGGGGATGGTTGGGCTGCATACCAGGATCTGCGTGAAATGAATCCAGCGCCGTTCTCTGCCTATCTCAAAACGCCCTATGCGGAAATTCTCAGTTCATCTCCAGAACGTTTTTTAAAACTGTGCGACCGGCAGGTGGAAACCAAACCGATAAAGGGTACGCGTCCCCGTGGAGATACACCGGAAGGTGACTCTGCAATGGCAAAAGAGTTGGCAATGAGTGCTAAAGATCAGGCAGAGAATCTGATGATTGTGGATCTGTTGCGCAATGATCTGGGTCGGGTCTGCTCACCTGGAACAGTGAAGGTGCCTGAGCTGTTTACAGTAGAGAGTTATGCCACCGTACATCATCTGGTCAGTACAGTTAGAGGTGAATTGAAGAGTGATCAGGATGGGGTGGGGCTGTTGCGGGCCTGTTTTCCCGGAGGCTCAATTACCGGTGCACCAAAGATTCGTGCCATGGAGATCATTGCCGAACTGGAACCGGATCGTCGGGGACTCTATTGTGGTTCCATCGGTTATATCAGTTTTGATGGTCAGATGGACAGTAACATAACCATACGTACGCTGGTCTACAATAAGGGCGAAATCCGCTGCTGGGCGGGAGGTGGCATCGTGCATGACTCCGAGGTGGATGCCGAATATCAGGAGACATTTGATAAGGCTTCGGCGCTATTGCGGTTGTTGAGCCAGGGGCCGCTGTCTGATGTGGGTAGTTAAGATCGGCGGCAGTCTGTATGACACGCCACAGCTTAAAATGTGGCTGAATATAATTGCAGCGGCAGGTGTGCCCGTTATTATTGTGCCTGGTGGTGGTCCATTTGCTGATCAGGTGCGTGTCGCACAGCAGCGCTGGAGTGTGGATGATAAAGTCGCACATCAGATGGCACTCTGTGCCATGAATCAATTTGGTTTGCTCATGACCGGTATCGAACCGCTGTTGTCGAGTGCGTCTAAATTCCCAGATCTGATAAAACAGGTTGAATCTGGGCGTAGTGTTGTCTGGTTGCCAGTTGAAGAAGACCCGGATGTTGAACAGAGTTGGCGTGTTACTTCAGATAGTCTGGCACTCTGGTTGGCCGATAAAGTTGGTGCAGAGGGTCTGTTGCTGGTGAAGTCAGCGCCGGTTACAGAAGAGAATTCAGCAGTGCTGGATGAGGCATTTGAAAGCTTTCGGGTGGGATGGGGAGGCTGCGTTAAACTGATTCAGCGTGATTATTTTAGTGAATGGCCATCGCTTATATTTTAGCTGCAGTGATTTATTTTTACGATTTACCTCCGCTTGGGACCGCTCAGTTTACTTTGCGGTCCATTTTTTTCAGACTACTGAGCCCATTCATCCATGGCATGATGGTAAGTTGATTGTTGGGCTTCACTCTGTTCAGCCCAACCTACGGTTTTCTAACAATACCAGACGTAGGTTGGGTTAATCGCAGCGAAGCCCAACATTTTCAATCCCTCTCCGGCGCGCCCTTCTGGGTTTTCTGTTGTTGGGCTTCACGTTG
>ATLU01000118.1_pt1 | contig 27048 bp, 23 predicted proteins | sample 178751 | NCBI WGS metagenome assembly ATLU01 (sample SAMN02211837, study PRJNA209200) | bioreactor metagenome | isolation source: day 23 sample from continuous culture bioreactor inoculated with sediment... | place: Germany: Wadden Sea | collected 2011
GACCGCCTTGGTCTGAACTTTGAAGCATCCCATGAGTTGCAGGCGACAGAAAAAGAGCGTGAGAGCAAAAAGAAGGTACGCATGGAGATTGAGTTTGGTTGATCGTGAGGGCCTTTTTTAGGCAGAAACGGCGCCTAGTCTGTACCCATGAAGTGAGCCAGGCCAGTAGAAGAACATGAAATCACTGCAATCAGAACTGGAACGGCGTAGAGCTGAACACCTCTATCGTCGCAGGCGGGTGATCGGCTCACCACAGGGCCCCCTGTTGCAGGTGGATGGCGTTGAGCTGCTCAGTTTTTGCAGTAATGACTACCTTGGTCTGGCCAATCATCCTGACGTGATTCATGCCCTGCAGCAGGGTGCCCTGACGTATGGGGCTGGGAGTGGGTCTGCTCATCTGGTGTCGGGACACAGTGTGGCACATCAGGCGCTGGAAGAGGAGCTGGCTGAGTTCACCGGCCGATCCCGTGCGTTGCTCTACTCCACAGGCTACATGGCCAATCAAGGTGTGATCGCCGCTTTGCTGGGGCGGGGTGATACGATCTATCAGGATCGCTTGAATCATGCCTCTCTGATAGATGGTGGACTCCTTTCACGAGCTCATCTGAAACGCTACCCGCATAATGATCTGTCGGTCCTGGCTGGCCAGCTGGAGAACCACTCCAGTGGGGAGGCCCTGGTGGCGGTTGATGGTGTCTTCAGTATGGATGGTGACCTGGCCCCTCTGACTGAGCTGGCGAATCTCTGTGCTGACCACGCTGCCTGGCTATTGGTAGATGACGCCCATGGGCTGGGTGTGTTGGGTCAGAATGGCCGGGGTAGTGTGGAGCATTTTGGTCTAAAACAGGCGGATGTCCCTATCCTGATGGGAACGCTGGGTAAGGCGTTTGGTACCTTTGGTGCCTTTGTGGCCGGTTCAGAAGAGCTGATCGAGACGCTCATTCAGCAGTCCCGCAGTTATATTTATACGACCGCCCTACCACCCGCCGTGGCAGAGGCCACCCGAACCAGTCTGCAACTGGTACAGAAAGAGTCCTGGCGGCGTGACCATCTGCAACAACTGATTAAGCAGTTTCGAGCGGGTGCGGAACAGTTGGGCCTTCTGTTGATGGCCTCTGAAACGGCCATTCAGCCGATTTTGGCCGGTACCGCTGAGCGGGCCGTGAGATGGAGTAAATCTTTGCAAATGGCGGGCCTACTTGTAACGGCAATCAGGCCCCCGACCGTTCCCGAGGGGAGTGCCCGGTTGCGGGTCACACTCTCAGCCAGTCATACGGCTGAACAGGTTGATCGATTGCTTGATGCGCTGGGTCGATTGGATCAGGGAATTACTAAATGAAGTTGTTTCATGAGACAAGCGGACAGGGCCCGGATGTGGTATTGCTGCATGGCTGGGGTATGAATGCAGCGGTCTGGAGTCCTGTTGTCGCTTCCCTGGCACGGCATTATCGCGTCACAATTATTGAGATGCCGGGACATGGTGCAAGTGACTATGATCCTGATCGTTTCAGACTGGATGATTGGGTTCAGGCCTGTCTGGATGTGGCCCCTGCACAGGCTGTGTGGGTCGGCTGGTCGCTCGGCGGTCAACTGGCACAACGGGCAGTGGTATTGGAACCGGAACGAGTTACCAAGCTGGTCTTGGTTACATCAAGTCCCAAGTTTGTTGTGGGAGAGCAGTGGCCGCACGCCATGGCACTTAATACGCTAAAGCTGTTTGCCAAGGCGTTGAGCCGAGATCCGCACCAGACCCTGGAACGCTTCCTTTCCCTGCAGGTGCAGGGTGATGAGGCGGCTCGGGAGACCTTGCGGCTGTTACGCCAGGATATCGCCCTGCGACCGGAGGCCAATCCTCTGGCGCTGGAGCATGGGCTGGATCTGCTCCTGGATGTGGATTTGCGTGATGGCCTGGAGCTGATCAAATGCCCGACACTCTGGTTGTTTGGCGAACGGGATACCCTGGTGCCTGCCGACCTCTGTGACGAGATAGAGCAGATGATGCCGGCTGCCGAAATCCTGATTTTACAGGGTTGTGCTCACGCCCCTTTTCTATCACACCCGCAATCTTGTCTTCGGGCGCTGAATTACTTTCTCGGATCAAATGATGTCTGAACTGCTACACACTATCGACAAGCGACAAGCCCGCCTCGCCTTTTCCAAGGCGGCGGAACAGTATGATCAAGTGGCTGTTTTACAGCGTGAGATCGGCCAACGGATGTTGGATCGGCTGGAGCTGGTGCGCCTGCAGCCGGGTGTGATTCTGGATGTGGGCTCCGGGACCGGTGTGGCGACGGCGGCACTGGCTGACCGCTATCGTAAATCCCGTATCCTGGCGCTTGATTTTGCCTTTCCGATGCTTTTACAAACCCGCAAACGGGGAAGCTGGCTGCGCAAGCCACGCTGTATCTGTGGTGATCTGGAACAGTTGCCACTGGCTGATCAGAGTGTTGATCTGATCTACTCCAATGCCGCAATACAGTGGAGTAATGATCTGGATACGACCTTCAGTGAGTTTCGTCGGGTGCTTCGTCCTGGTGGCCTGTTGATGTTTACCACCTTCGGGCCGGATACTCTGATGGAGTTGCGGGCAGCCTGGGCGGCAGTGGATGATGGCTCCCATGTCAGTAACTTTATTGATATGCATGATATAGGGGATGCCTTGCTACGGGCGGGTCTGGCTGATCCTGTGATGGATGTGGATCGGATGACGCTTACCTATGAGCGAGTCACGGGTTTGATGCGGGATTTGAAAGTGTTGGGGGCTCACAACGTCAACAGTGATCGATCACGGGGCTTGACCGGTAAGGGCCGTCTGCAGGCGATGCAGTCCGCCTATGAACAGTTTCGCAAGGACGGTTCACTACCTGCCAGCTATGAGGTGGTTTATGGTCATGCCTGGGCGCCTGAAGCGGGCCATAAATCGAATGTGCCCTCGGTTTCACTGGATCAGCTTACCCGCTCATTGGGTCAAGTGGGTCGTGGTGGTTGAGATCAGATGAGTCGAGGCTATTTCATCACAGGTACTGATACGGACAGCGGGAAGACGGTTGTTACGCTGGGGCTGATGCAGTTGCTGCAGTCACAGGGGTATCGTGTCGCAGGCATGAAGCCAGTGGCAGCGGGGGCTGAACTCACAGTGGATGGCTGGCGAAACGATGATGCCTTGCAGATCCAGGCCCAATCTACGGGTGATATTAGCTATGAAACGCTGAATCCCTATCTGTTTGAACCGCCCATTGCCCCGCATCTTGCAGCGCAACAGGCAGGCGTCCGAATCGATTTTTCCAGAATCAGCGACTGTTTCGATCTATTGCAGAGGCAGGTTGATCGAATGGTCGTGGAAGGTGCTGGCGGATGGCGCGTGCCATTGGGAGAGAAACACTCTATTGCTGATCTTGCGGTGGCACTGGAATTACCGGTAATTCTGGTTGTTGGGCTCAAACTCGGTTGCATCAACCACGCCCTGTTGAGTGCCGAATCTATCCGGGCTGCCGGGGTAAATCTGGTGGGTTGGGTGGCTAATCAGGTCGACCCGGCGATGCAGGTCAGGGATGAGAATATTGAGACCCTGAAGGGATGTCTGGATAGCCCCTGTCTTGGTGTGGTTCCGTATCTGAAAGCGCCATCTGCTCAGGTTGTTGGCGCATACCTCAGGCTGCCTGCAGACACCTGAACAACACTCTTTATCGTTCTCTCCATTGATTCAAATAGTGGATGCCTCGAATGGACTCTGTGATAGACTCATAATGAGGGCATTGCTGAATTACTCCTACATAAGGAAACAGGGGAGGTCGTTTGGGACGCATTCTGGTTGTAGAAGATGATCTGTTGATGGGGCAGGATATCAGCCTCAAACTGCAGCGGCTTGGTTATGAAGTTGTCGCCGTTGTGACCTCTTCTGAGGCGGCCTTGGAAGCCGCGGCTGATACACAGCCCGATCTTATTTTGATGGATATCATCCTGGAAGGTGAGGTCGATGGAATCGAGACAGCTGCCCGAATAAACCAATCCAACACTATCCCCATTATTTATCTCACTGCCTATGATGATGACGACTTCATCAAACGGGCCTCCATTACAGAGCCCTATGGCTATGTGTTAAAACCCTATACGGCCCGTGAGCTGCATGCGGTCGTCTCTATCTCACTCTATAAAGCCCAAGCTGAACAATCTCTCCGACAAGCGGCCCTAGTCTCTGCCACGTTGGCAAGCATGAGTGATCCCGTGCTCAAGGTGGACCGGCACGGTCGGGTGCAGATGTGTAACCGTGCCGCCGAGCGACTGCTGCAATCCCCGGCAGCTGCCTTGCTGAACCAGCCGGTTGATTCTGTCATCAGACTGCAATGGAACGGCCGCGGGGGTAATGTCCTGCGCGGGTTGATTGATTCTGTTTTCAGCCGGGGAGAAGCGCTGCAGATTGAGCAGGATCTGGTCATGCGCTGTGAGGCGCACCAGTGCATACCTGTCAGCCTGCGTATCAGTGAAGTCCCTGATACAACCGAGGCCGAGGGCGGGGCTGTTCTGCTGTTGCAGGATGTCTCAGAACGTACGGCGATGCAGGAAGAGTTGAACCTGGTTGCACAGGTATTCAAATCCAGTTCTGAGGGCATTCTGATAACCGATCTGCAGCCGCGTATTTTGCGTGTCAACGATGCCTATCTCGATATTACGGGCTATTGCCGTGAAGAGGTGATTGGACGAAATCCCAATATTCTCTCATCCGGTTATCATGATGAAGATTTCTACCGGCAGCTCTGGCAGACACTGCTCGAAACGGGGAGTTGGTCAGGGGAGGTATGGAACCGCAAAAAAAATGGCGAAATTTACCCTGAACTGCTGAATATCACCGCCGTCAGGGATGAGAATGGTAATCCAACCAACTATGTTGGGATTTTCACGGATGTGAGTAGCAGTAAGTTGATGCAGGAGCAGCTCAATTACCTCACTCTGTTTGATTCACTTACCGGTCTGGCTAATCGAAACCTGTTTCAGGATCGGGTGGCGCTGGCAGTCGATCGTGCCAAGGTGGAGAATCAGTCTCTGGCATTGATGATGGTGGATATTGACAATTTCAATACTATCAATGAAGTCTCTGGGCACGCCTTTGGTGATCAATTGCTGGCGGAATTTGCCAAACGGATGTCGGAGCTGGTTCAGAATGAGGAGCGACTTGCCCGTTTTGGGGGGGATATCTTTGCCCTGTCAGTTGAAGAGGGTACTGGAGAAATCCCAATAACGGAATTGGCTCAGACCCTGCTGGATATACTGTCGGTGCCTTTTCATGCTGAGGGTAAATCGGTGCAGCTGACGGTTAGTATTGGCATCAGCGTTTATCCGGGTGATGGTCACGATGTTTTTGAATTGTTGAAAAGTGTTGATAATGCCCTGCATCACGCCAAGCGAGCCGGCAAGAATAACTATCGTTTTTTTGATAAGGCGATGTATGAAAATGTGCTGGAAGCACGAAGAATTGAGCAGGGGTTGCGCTCCGCTATAGTAAACAATGAACTACAGCTGCACTACCAACCGCAGATTGATGTCATCAGTGGCAAGGTGCGCGGTTGTGAGGCACTGGTTCGTTGGTATCCGCAGGGAATGGGTGAAGTACTTCCGGTACAGTTTATCCCGATCGCCGAAGAGTCAGGGCAAATCATTGCAATTGGTAAATGGATACTGCGTGAGGCCTGTGAACAGTTTGGCCGCTGGTCTTTGGCTGGATGTGCCCCCCACCATGTGGCTGTGAACGTCTCCGCAAGGCAGTTCAGGGATCCTGATTTTGTCACTGTAGTTCGGGATGTGCTTGAAGAGACAGGCCTGCCGCCGGAGACACTGATGCTGGAAGTCACCGAGAGTGTAGCGATGGAACAGGGCGAGACGGCAATCAATAAACTGACTGAGCTGAAAAAACTTGGAATAAAACTCTCATTAGACGATTTCGGTACCGGTTACTCAGCCCTCTCCAGTCTACAGCGCTATCCCTTTGATACACTCAAAATTGACCGTTCCTTTATTGTGCAGAGCCAATCCAGCGATCAAGGCGCCGTGATGCTGGAGGCTATTATCAGGATGAGTGATGGTCTACAACTGGAGACGATTGCGGAAGGGGTCGAGGATGTGGAGCAGCTGAAATTTTTACGGTCATTAGGCTGCAGTTTGGTACAGGGTTACTTCTACAGTCGTGCGGTACCTGGAACAGAAATTGGTGCGATGGTTGTTTCAGGCTTTGAACCTTTTATAGCGATTCAGTGAGCTATCAACAATACACAGTAAAAAGGCGGCAACAGGTATGGGTGCTTTGGCTCATTCTCATGAGTGGGGTGGGACTCACGCTGCTGGCATTCTATTTCTCCATGACGTGGGAGAAGCGCGCACAGCAACTTCTTTTTCAGCATCGGGTGGACGGCATAGTTGCGACCCTGAATAAAGAGTTGTCAATCAATATTGAGGTACTGCTCGGACTGAATTCTCTGTTTCAGTCATCCCAGCATGTTGATCGTGAAGAGTTCAGAATCTATACACTCTCGAAGTTGGCGAGATACGATACGATTCATGCATTGGAATGGGCGCCTAGAATTACTGCCAATGAACGGGCGAGTCATGAACAACAGGCTAGAAGTGATGGCTTGGATAATTATGTAATCACCCAAGGCTCTCGTGCCGGTACGATGGTAGCGGCCGATAAGCGGGATAACTACTATCCTGTCTATTATGTTGAGCCACTGACCGGCAATGAGATTGTCATAGGATTTGATCTTGCATCCAATTCTGAGCGTTTGGCATTGCTGCAACAATCGGCTGCCAGTGGTGAAGTGAGGGCTACATCGGGTATTCAGTTGATACAGGGTGATTTGGGTATCCTCATAGCAGCACCGCTGTTTAAGCAGGATGAATCAGGACAACTGCTCGGTTTTACTCTGGGTGTCTACCGTATTGCACGAATAATCAGGCAGGTTTTCAAGTTGGCCCATATCGACTCTTCTGAATTTCGAATGAAGATCTGGGACAGCACGCTTGTAGAAAAACCACAGTTACTGTTTTCAACTACTGATGGTGGCTTTACGAAAGGTGCGCGGGTACATACAGCGCAACTTGCTGTTGCGGGCAGGAACTGGACCATTAGTGTAATGCCGTCCCCCGACTACATAAATCGCGAGATCACTGTCGGCCCCTGGGCTGTTCTGGTCGCCGGCCTGCTGTTGAGTCTGTTGCTGACACAGTACGTCAGAGTGTTGCGCTATCGTGAAGCAAAAGTGAGTTACCTGGTGGAGCAGCGTACCCAGGCGTTGGAGCTGAGTGAACGAACCACCAATACCATTGTGGACTCGGCTGTTACCGCTGTGATCACTATTGATAAATACGGAACGGTTCAGCGCTTTAATCCTGCTGCGGAGAAGATCTTCGGCTACGCTAGTCATGAAGTGGTCGGCAATAATGTGAAGATGCTCATGCCAGAGCCTTACCACTCCGAGCATGATGGTTATCTGGACAATTATCAGCAGACGAGCGACGCAAAAATTATTGGTATAGGTCGAGAGGTAAGTGGCCGGCGTAAAGATGGGGTGGTGTTTCCCATGCTGCTGGCAGTGGGTGAAGCAAAGGTTGATAGCGATCCTATCTATGTTGGAACCGTGTTGGATATTACCTTGCAAAAGGAGGCAGAGCAGGCACTGATCAATGCTAAAAATAGCGCGGAGCGGGCTAACAGACAGAAGTCCGAATTCCTTAATATGATGAGTCATGAGCTGCGTACACCCTTGACGGTTATTCTTGGCTACCTGCCGATTCTTAAAAAGGCTGATGCACTGCCTCCGCCTGATCTCATAGCTCAAATGGCAACCGATATCGATGCATCGGGTCAGCACTTGCTCACTTTGATTAATGACCTGCTGGATCTATCCAAGATTGAGTCAGGGAGTATGACACTTGTAAAGGAGCCTGTTGTTGCAAGTGATGCGGTGGCTTCAGTTATTGCTAAACTTTGGAAGTCGGCTGAACAAAAGGGCATTGAGCTATACAACAATGCCAAAGAGCTGCAAATGTATGTTGATCCGTTTCGTTTACAGCAGATTCTGATTAATCTTATTGGTAACGCGATAAAGTTCACCCAGCAAGGGTCTATCTCTATTGAGACAAAGGAGATGCCAGGCTTTGTTGAGATAACAGTAGTTGATACCGGAAGTGGAATTGCTGAGGATGATTTGGCTGTGGTCTTTGAAAAGTTCAGGCAGATTGACAGTTCCAGTACGCGTAGTCGTGGCGGCTCTGGCCTGGGGCTGGCAATTACCAGGCAGCTGGTTGAGTTGCACGGTGGAAAAATCATGGTGTCAAGTCGCTTGGGCGAAGGTAGTCGTTTTAGTTTTACTATTCCTGTCAGTGGAGGGATCGAGTAGTGGCAAATATACTGTTGGTTGAGGATGATCCGATGATCAGTCGCATGCTCTGTCTGCGGCTTCAGATGAAAGGCCATCAGGTTGACCTGGCAGAGAATGGCAAGATCGGTATGGAGATGGCTCTGGCATCCTCTTACGATATTGTATTGATGGATATGCACATGCCGGTGATGGATGGTCACGAGGCTACACAGGCACTACGTGATGCGGGATATACTGGTTTGATTGTGGCTGTGACTGCTTCAGTAATGAGTAAAGAGAGTGAGGCAGCAATCAAATCTGGTTGTGACAGTTACATCAGCAAGCCAGTAACGGAGACCTTCGAACAGGAAGTGCAGGAGAGGCTGGATGGACGTAAGTAGCGGCAACGCGCATGGTTGATGATATCTCCATCATCGAGCAGCTCAAAGCGGTCACTCAGGCATTTAAAATGCAATTGCCTGAGAAGGGTGTTGAGATTACCAGACAATGGTCTGCAATAAATAAAGATTCCCATGACCTGGAGGCATTAGAGGCACTATACCGATTAACCCATAATTTGGCGGGAGCAGGTGGAACATTTGGCTTTAGTCGGATTACTGATGTAGCGCGTGAGGTTACTGATCCACTCCGGGTTGCACTGAAAGAACGGAAGACGGGATTAACTGCAACTGAGTGTGCGACTCTCGAAGGGCCGATAAGTCTGCTGACAGAGCTTTGCATGAAGCCATGTGATGATACTAAAGCAGTATCAACCCCCGCCCCTCCCGTTTTTCCAGAACTACCGGGTTCACAGCATGTCCCCTCAAAACTGATCTATATTTACAGTGAATCAGATAATGGAATGGATACACTGATTGAAAATCTGCAGAACTTGGGGGCGCATGTTTGTCAGTTTGATACCCGCCAGACTTTAGTCAAGGCCGTTAATGAACAAATGCCATCGGTTGTTCTGTTTAATCCCATATCAGCGGGTAATGACTTTCATGGCCTTGATTTAACATCGGTTATTAAATTGCCGCCAATGGTCATGCTCGCCGATACAGCAGACTTTAAAACCCGATTAACGGCTGTGCGTGAAGGTATGGAAGGATTCCTGGTTAAGCCGGTTGAGGCCTCGTCGGTTCTTAATTTGGTTGACTCTTTTCGGCCACAGGAGGAGACCGCACCGTTTCGGGTGTTAATTGTTGATGATGATCAGAATCAGGCGGAATACGCATCTATCGTGTTGAATCAGGCCGGCATTACGACACGCACAATCTATGACCCGACGGAGATCCTGGATCAACTGGCTGAGTTTAATCCGGAACTCCTTCTGTTTGATATCTACATGCCACAATGCAGTGGTATTGAACTCGCTAAGATCGTTAGGCAAATGGACAATTATGTCAGCGTGCCTATTCTTTTTCTGTCGGTAGAGACAGAGCGGGGACGACAGCTTGAAGCACTACAAACGGGAGCGGATGATTTTCTAACCAAACCGATTCGTCCCAAAGAACTGGTCTCCGCAGTGAAGATTCGCGCATGGCGGGCAAGAACGCTGCGCTGGATGATGGTCAGAGATAGTTTGACCGGTCTTTTCAATCATGCCGTGATTATGGAGCGTTTGAGCAACAGCTATACTCTGGCCAAGCGCCAGGAGAGCCCGCTGAGTGTAGCGATGATCGATATAGATCATTTCAAGCGCATCAATGATAACTATGGACATAGTACCGGGGACAAGGTACTGGTTAGTTTTTCTCGATTGTTGCGAGAGCGTCTGCGCGGAAGTGATATTGTTGGGCGTTATGGGGGCGAGGAGTTTTTGGTTGTTCTGCCTGATACCACCATTGATGATGCGCAGTTGGTACTTGATGAGGTCAGGGTGGCGTTTGCCAAGACGCCATTTACAGCTAACAACGAAATCTTTTCCGTCACACTGAGTGTCGGTATAGCGGACTATCCCCATGCCAACTCAGCAACGGAACTTCTGGATACGGCCGATATGGCGTTGTACCAGGCAAAAGAGCAGGGGCGAGACCGAACGATACTCGCCACTCCACCCTAAAGTTTTAGTGCATGTTCCGTTAGTTCCGCTATCAGTTGGCCAGCCCGTTTAATGCCTGAATAATCGCTTCAGGTTCTAAGCGGCGGGTATAGTCAGCATCAACGAAACTGTAGCTGATTTCTCCGTTTTGGCTGATCACGTAGGTGGCCGGTAGTGGTAGCTCAAACTTTTCATCGCCATTATAGGCAGGCAGATCAATGCCAAAACCGGCATAGATGGTGCGGATTGACTCGGGCAGAGAGAAGACCAGTCCCAGTTGACGTGAAACCCGGTTACCTGCATCGCTCAGAATAGTGAAACCCGGTGTGTGACGCTCTTCCATCTCCTGCACTTTATCAGGCAGCTCGGGTGCCATGGCGATCAAGCTGGCGTTCAAGGCTTTTATCTCTGGCAGAATCGCCGTCAAGGCACGAATTTCCAGGTTGCAGTAGGGGCACCACCCTCCGCGATAGATACTCAATACCACAGGCCCACGGCTCAGTGCTTCAGATAGTCGAACCTCGTTACCCTGTGAATCTGGCAAGCTGAAGTCCGGCATATGATCGCCCTTTCCTGCGGCGCGATTCTCTATCCCGGTAGCCTTCAGATCAGCGGTCGCCTGTCCCATGGTTTTCAGGGTTTCTGGTGAAGCTTTTTTGATCGTGCTTCTTTTTTGCTCATCAAGCTGTTGTTGTAGTCCCATATTGCTCTCCTTTCCGTTTCTAGGAAGAAAATTGCTCCAATATTGAGTGATCATTCAATAATCAATATTTGAATGATCACTCAATATCTTGCTAAAGTAAAGCCATGGGCCGACCTGCAGAATTTAATCGAGAAGCAGTACTGGAGAAATCCATGCGGGTTTTTTGGCGTTATGGCTATGCAAGCACCTCAATACAGCGGTTGGGGAGCCAGATGTCGCTCCATCCCGGTAGTCTCTACGGTGCTTTTAAAAATAAACGACAACTCTTCCTTGAGGCATTGGAACTCTATTTCGAGCGGAGTAGTAAGCAGCTTAAAGAGCAACTCGCCTCGGGTGATGGGCCGCTTGAGGGTATTCACTGTTTCTTTTCCCGGTTGGTTGACCAGATGTTAGACGAGACCAGTATTAAGGGCTGTCTGATGATTAATACCGCCACCGAATTGGCAGAAGAGGGTGATGATGAGGTGATCAGGCAGCGCCTTGATCAGATGTTCAAGAGTCACGAGCAGCAGTTTTTTCAGGTCCTGGTAGCGGCGCAAAATTGCGGTGAGCTTGCCAAAGAGAAGTCGCCGGATGAACTTGCTCGCTTACTGTTGGTGGGTGTGCGAGGGTTGCGGGTGTATAGCCAGACTCGACCCACCCGCTCAGAGCTTGAAGGTGTGGTGCGGCAGTTACTCTCCACACTGAATTAGCGTCCAGTATGAAACGCCAGCAGTGAATTATCTTGCGCATATCTTTCTTTCCCCCCCTGACCCAGAGCAGCAACTCGGTAGTTTGATTGCTGATTTTACCCGCGGCCAGCTGATCACACTGGCGGATGATTATGCGCCTGGGATCATGCAGGGAATTGCGTTGCATCGAAAGATTGATAGTTTCACCGATAAGAATGCCTGGGTGTTAGACAGTAAGGCGCTGTTTTCGGCTGAATACCGTCGCTATGCCGGCATTATTCTTGATATCCTGTATGACCATTTTCTGAACCGTAACTGGACTGCATACAGTAGTGTGGATCGTGGCTGTTTTATCGCAGAGTTTTACCAGCTACTGGCTCAGGAACAGGCAAGCTTGCCGATTCGATTGAAACGACTGGCACCACGGATTGTCCGTGAGGATTGGCTGGGCTCGTATCATGATCTGCAGGTACTGGATCGGGTATACCAGCGTATTTCCTTACGTTTACGCAAACCCAATCCACTCGATAGCGCGCTACTTGAAGTGAAGCGGCTCTATTCCCCATTGGCAGAAAACTTCACCCGTTTTTTTCCCGAGCTGATGGCCTTTTCCGAACAACAACAGAGATTGCTGAGGCTTAAATGATCCCTTTAAAAGTGAAAGAGATACTTGATGCGGAAGGTTTGTCGGCATTGGAGTTCGAGCCGGGAAGTACCCCTACATCTGAATTAGCCGCAGCCAGAATAGGCGTGACCGTCGGGCAGATTGCCAAGTCGATGCTGTTCAAGGGAAAGAATGGATCATTCTACTTGGCTGTTTGTCCCGGTGATTTGCGTGTTTGCAGTAAAAAGATGAAACAGGTGCTGGGAACCAAGGTGCGCATGGCGCGGGGTGATGAGACGGAACAGGTGACGGGTTTCAAGCCGGGTGGTGTCTGTCCCTTTGGTGTTACGGGAGTGGAGATCCTGATTGATAATGGACTGGCGGGTTACGACACCATTTATCCTGCGGCTGGAACGGATGCCTCGGGTGTTCCTGTTACTTTTGATCGGCTCCAACAGATCACCGGGGCCCGTGCTGTAGATGTCATGGAACGATAAATCGAGTGAAATAACTGTGAACCCGAAGTGGTGGCGCAACGACATAAGCGTGATAACATGCTGGATGTGTGATCCAGACAGGCCAGTAGAAGCACAAATATAAAAGAGTTCGTATGGCTCTAGTTGGCTTACATAGTATCAGCGTGCGTTTTTTCAGGGATAGATTCGGTGGGCATACAAGGTGCTTGAGCTGGGGAGAATATTGACTATGAAGCCACGATGCGGGGTGGGTACTAAGTTATTTAGCCTGTCGCTGTTTATCTTATCCAGCTTTTTTTCATCCTCTGCAACCGCCGACTGGTCACCTGAACTGGTCTCAGCAACAGACCGCAGTTATCGCCTGCCCGCTGAAGAAATACGCCTCTATATACCCCCCGAAGTACCTCTTGAAGTCCTTCAGCGTCTGAGTCTTGAACTTGATGATATTGATGTCACCGCACTGGTAAGCCGGGACGGTGACTTTGCCCTGTTTGTGCCGGTTCAGCCGCTTGCCTATGGAAAGCATCGTTTACGATTGGTGGAAAATGGCGTTGATGGTTCTCTTTTGGAGCGCGGTTTCTGGTTGTTTGAGGTGCGCAAATCAGAAGGATTTAGAGAGGCCGAATTAAATGTCGCCACCTCTGTTGAAGTGTCGAAACGGATTGGCGAGAAAAATATGACCGCCCTCCCAACGAGGCGGACACAAGGAACAGGCAGTGCCGCTATACAGGGTCGATTAGCTGATGGCGATTGGCAGGCCGGGCTCAGCTTACCGCTGTTCTATAACTCGAATACCGAAGGGCGTGAAGTTGAGGTGGGTGAATATCTGCTGGATTGGCAGCGAAAATCACTCAGTGCCAAAGCGGGCCACCATGCCATAGCACCCGATAGTCTTGTGCTGTCAGGCTTTAATCGCAGGGGTGTTTCAGCAACCTACAGTTCGCCGGCTTATGCCACCAGCGTTACTGGATTCAATATGCGTGGCAGCCACCTGTCCGGCTTTCAGGACGGCCTGGGTGTTGGTGACAGTAACGATTATGTCCGTGGTGGGGTGGTGACCGCCTATCCCGTGAATCGGTCTGATGCCAGCGTGGAGGTTTCTGCAATCTATCTTTCTGGGGAGGCTCCGGATACCGGTTTGGGCATCGCTGGTGATCCTGCCGCCTTCGGGGGGGATGCCTGGAGCTTTAGGGCGGATGGCCAGTGGTTGGAACGCCGCCTCAGACTGCGTGGCGAGTATGCCGGGACCGAATACGATTTTGATGGAGCCGGAGGCAGTGATGCTGAAGATGACTCAGGCTACAGCTTGCTGCTCACCTATAAACCCTGGTTGCAGCATCAGGTCGGGGATCATTACCTGGACTGGAATCTGGGTGGTGAATATAAACAGATAGGCACTTATTTCAAGAGTGTGGCCAATCCGGGCGCAACTGCTGATCGTGAGATGGGGCGTCTGTTTTCTGATCTGAGCTGGGGTGGTCTGGGGCTGCAGGCTCAGTTAGCCCAGGAGACGGATAATGTGGCTGATCTGATAACCTTGCCGCGTCTGCGTACCCGACTTGCAGGTGCCAGTGTTTCGTATACCCCGATCCCTGAATATGACACGGATGGGGCGTTAGTAGGCGGTTGGCTGGGGCAACCCAGTTATTCACTGTTTGGTAATCTGCAAACGGCGAAAACCATCACCCGTGCCTCGCTTGATCCCAATACCTATGTGGATACCCAGACCCGGATTGTTGGGGCGTCAGCCAATTTCAGCCACAATAACTGGAGTTGGGGTATAAATCATACCTGGACCGGTTTATATGATGATTCCGCCCAGAGTGGTACAGCGACCACCAATGAATCGAGAAGCCGTTCAACCGGATTGGATTTCTCTTTTAACCTCACACCCAACTACACCTTGTCCCCCCATTTTTCCTGGGATCAGACTCGGTATCTGGATCTGGGGTATACCGATAAGGCCCTGTTATGGGGACTTAGCCTGGACGCACGTTTTATTCCAGACCGTCTGACAGGGCGTTTTGACTACAGTATGAACCGTTCCTGGGTGACCAACGACTCACTGGATAATACCACCGATCAGTTCTCGGCCAATCTAACCTGGGTTGCTGTTAAACAGAATCCATCACGGCCGGGTGTCTCTTTTACCCTGAGCGGTGACTATAGAGACTATAACGACGCGATCGTGGGCGGGAATGACAATGAGGGCTACCAATTGTTTCTACGGACATTGATTGGTTGGTCAGGATCTTATTGATGGAGTCAGGCAGGCTATCCACTATGCAAAAAAAATTAGGTTCAATGCTGTTTGGGCTTCTAACCATAGTGCTCTTCTCCAGCCAAATTCAAGCTGAGGTCACAGGCGTCACCGCTACCGTATCACCCAGCCGGGTAGCACTGGGTAGAACATCTCCTGTTGTCGCGAATTGGCGGGTGGAAGTATCTGCACTTGCTGCGGGTGACCGGGTTATCTCTACACAAGGCACCTTCAGGAACACCTTTGGCGGTAATGTCATGTTGGGGAGTGTCTCGAAGCAATCATCTAAAAATGTCGGTAATGCCGCTGCGGGTACGTTCTTTACGACCGTCTCAGAAGTGGTTTCTGTACCTGCATCGGTTATTTATAAGGCCCAAAAGCTCGGCTTAAGCAGCTTTGTCTATGTACGTACTTTTTATGATATTGAGAACCCTTCCGATAAAGAGGATGCCTTCATTACCCTGACGATCACCGGGGGTGGAGCGGCTGGTTTCGGCATTAATCGACAAGAGACGCAGTTTGATGATGGTTCTGCAGTAAGACGGTTACTGAGAAATGAACCGCTGCATGCTGTGGCTCGGCTCAGCTACAGTGGTTCGGGCATGCTAAAGGGTGTCTGGGAGCTGGCCACGCCAGCTACCACGTACGGTGAACCGGTCTATCGACGATTGGACAATATTCGCCAGTTTCTTGGGGCCAGCGGTCAGGCAACACTGCAAAGTCCCCTGCTCGATACCGAGCAGCCAGGGCTTTATCTGGTACGTTTCCGGGTAGAAGAACCGGTTACCGGGTTCAGCAACTATGCTATTGAATATTATGTAGCACAGGAAGCGGCCGCTATCGTACCAATGCCACCCATCACACTGATACTGACTACACCGCTACATAATGCTTTTTTGCATACCGATACACGTTTTTCCTGGCAAGCTGTTCCTGACGCACAGGCCTATCAGTTGGAGGTATTCAGGCAGCCAGCCGCAGATCGTTTTCCTGAAGGGGTCGCTGGGGCGGGGACGTTCGAGTCTGATAAGCATCCCACTACATTGACGGAAGAACCGGTTGCCGGGGCACTGGTGCCAGCCTCGCAGACGCAGCTGGCGTTGTCTGCAATCACCCAGGATCATCTGGACTCGGCCCAAAGTTACTGGTGGCGCGTGTTGGCGATTGGCCGGGAAGGCAAGGTGGTTTCCCAAAGCCTGGTACGAACGGTTCGTTTGCCATGATCAGGTTTTCATTGGTTCTACTGTTAATACGTAGTCAGAGTGAACAGGTCATTAGTGACTCCTGAACAGCAGCGGGGTCAGGACCAGGACCTGCTTCAGCGGATCTCGGAAGGGGATGAATCGGCGCTTCACGCCCTCTATCAGCGCTATGAGCAGCGTATCTATCACTTTGCGCTGAAACGCCTGGGCAACAGTTTTGATGCGGCTGATGTACTAAACGATGTGTTACTACAGGTTTGGCGTGCGGCTGATCGATTTCAGGGGCGGTCAAAGGTATCTACCTGGATATTAGGTATCGCGCACCATAAGGTGATCGATCGTCTCCGCCAACGCGGCCGCACCAATTTTGAGGAAATTGACTCGCAAATGCCGAATGAGAACGAAGTCGGTGTGGATCGGGCCCTGTCTGCAATGCAGGAGTTGGAGCAGTTGTCCTTCTGTATGGATCGATTGAAGGACGCCCATCGTCAGGTGATTCATCTGGCCTTCGTTGAGTCACTCTCCTATCCGGATATTGCTGTTATTCTTGAGTGTCCCGAAGGTACAGTCAAAACGCGTATGTTTCATGCTCGCAAGCAGATACAGGTCTGTCTGAAGCGGCACTTCTCATCGGTTTCGACATAATCTTTTTAAACCTTTCGGCTGTTCTGTTCGACTGACTATAAAGAGCACAGGTATTTTTGGAACGGGGAAATGATGAATCCAACAGCTGACAAGCAGGATCCTGCTGAATTGATCCCCTGGTATATCAACGGCACCTTGACCCAGGAAGAGGCTGCTATGGTGGAGGTCTATTTAGAACAGGGTGGTGAGGAAGCCAGGGCCGAACTGGATCTGCAAAGAGCCATTCAGGCGAGTGAATTAGGCCAACCGTCGGGAAATACGCCGGGGGAGTTTGGCTGGAAGCGTCTGCAACGGGATCTGCATCGAAGCGCAGAACAGGCGCAAAGCCCTGGAAAATCCACATCCTGGTTACGTCCTGCCATGGCTGCCGCCGTTGCAGTGATTGTTATTCAGTCCGCCTTGTTGGGTTCATTTTGGACGTCTGATCCTGAGCGCGGTTTGCAGCCACTGTCAGGCAACGCCCATCCGGCTGCCGCCCTGCAGGTGAAGTTTAATTCGCAGGCGACCGAAATTCAGATCAGAACCCTGCTCAGGGAGGTGGAGGTTGTATTAGTGGATGGTCCCAGCGCAGCCGGTATCTATCGACTGCAACTGATTGATGGCTCAACCACCGACCGCTTGAGCGTCATGCAAAAACTTCAGGCAGCAAATAGCGTGATTGAACATGTGGCAGAAGAACAGTAAGTTGCCGCACCGTTTTTTGTTGCTGGCTGGGTTGTTGGTGAACCTGACAAGCCAAGCGGCCGGGAGCGGAACAACCACTCTTCAACCCATTCAACTTCAGCCTTCGGCTCAGTTACAGCCTCAATACCAAATTCGCTCAGACGTGCTTGCCGTGGCAGCACCGATTATTACTGGTGTGAGTCAGTCGGTCTGTACTCGCCCGGGCGACTCCGTTGAGATAATAGGCAATCATTTCCCTCCACAGGGAACAGCGGGTGTGGCGCTCGGGGGTAATAGCCAGCATCTGCATGCCGTTATCAAGAGCTGGAGCACTACAACAATAGGTATCCTGTTACCGAAATCGGGTCTGCAGGCAGGTAAGCACTACTATGTTGGATTAGAGAAGCTGGATCATTCTCGTTGGCTGAGTAATATCAGTCAGTCAGTGAAGATCTGTGCTGCTCCAGCCGGTACGCTCTCTAAAAGCGCCCGCTTTCAGGGGGGCACGCAACTACACAAGCGATTGGGTGGTTCCGGTTTTGCTGTCGAAGAGCCGGGCAATGATACGCTTGCTTCACCAACTGATACCGGGGAATCTTCGACGGCAGATGTACCGCTATCCAATAGTCATTCGCGCTTTAGATCTTCGGGTGGGACACTTATCAGTGGTGGATTGCCACCCCCGCCTCAAGCCCCTGTGATGGAGGAGGGTGTCCAGGAGGAGGGTATTGAACCGGGTGAGCTGCTTATCCTCAGCGCCGATATGGATGAAGCCCTACAGGTTGCCCAGCAACTGGCGGGCAGTGGCGTTAGGCCAATTCGTCGGCAGCATCTTGCCTCATTGGGACTGGTCATCAGTGTGTTCCGTTTGTCGCCCGATATGAAAGTAGGCCAACAGTTACAGCAGATACGAGAGACACTGCCAACACTCTGGAGCGAGGCAAATCATCGTTATCAGTTATTGGGATCCGCCGCTTCTTCCGACAGGTATGCACATGAGCAGATTGCCTGGCGCACTGAACCGGGTTGTGGCAAAGCACTTCGTCTGGGCATGATTGATGCGGCGATTGCCCCTGATCACCCCGCTCTAATCGGACAATCTGTTATACGGCGAAGCTTCCTCTCATCCGGTATCGCTCCTGCACCTGCGGAGCATGGAACGAGCATTGCCATTCAGCTGATTGGTGCCAAAAACAGTTCCTATCCTGGGTTGTTGCCGGAGGCTACTCTCTATGCGGCGGAAGTGTTTCGGGACCGAAAAAACAAGCGAACCGAGACCACGGCAGAGTGGGTCATTCGTGCCCTCGACTGGCTGGTTCAGGAACAGGTCCAGGTCATTAACATAAGCTTGGGCGGGCCGCGCAATATTTTACTGGAAAAGGTCCTCGAGCGGGTTATGCAGGTGGGGGTTAGTGTGGTGGCCGCGGCGGGTAATCAGGGGGGCAATGCACCGCCAGTCTACCCGGCTGCCCAGGCCGGTGTGGTGGCTGTGACCGCGGTTGATCAGGCACAACGGCTCTACTCTCAGGCCAACCAGGGAGACTATGTTGACTTTGCTGCTCCGGGGGTAGATCTCCGGCTCGCACGTCTGGATGGCACCCCGGTGTACCGATCAGGCACCTCTTTTGCGACACCCTATGTCACTGCCCTTTTAGCTTATTTACAAAAATCAAGCGAAGCGCCTGAGGGCGGTTTGGCCGCCATCAAACGTCTTGCGATTGACCTTGGGCGACCGGGTAAAGACCCGTTGTTTGGTTGGGGTCTGATCCAGGCAGCCTCTGCCTGTTCTGGGCAATAAGCGCCGCGTCATGCTGACCTATACTGCCTTTTCAGGTAGATTTCATTTGAGTGTTTGGCAAATATAATTCATTCATTAACTCTTTTTGCTGCGTTTGCAGCACATTCTTCAGTTCAGAGGTGGTAAAAGCCCTACGAATCTCCTATTCTTCAGAACCTTTTTTGTAAAATTGAGCCGTAAAATGTTCAAAGATAGCCTGACAAATACCAATCTTGCCGCCGAGCGGGTACTGATCTCACCCGTTGATTTGAAGCGCCATTTGCCACTCTCTTCAGAGGGTGAGCGTCATGTGATCGAAGCGAGACAGACCATTAAACGAATCTTTAGTCGTGAAGATCATCGTCTGCTGGTGGTCACCGGTCCCTGCTCCATCCATGATGTTGATGCTGCAAAAGAGTATGCGTTGCGGTTGAAAAAACTGCATGATCAGTTAGGCGATACGCTCTATATCGTCATGCGCATCTATTTTGAGAAGCCGAGAACCACCGTAGGCTGGAAAGGCTTGATCAATGATCCGCGCATGGATGACAGTTTCCATATAGAGGAGGGCTTGCATAAAGCGCGTGAGTTGCTGGTCTGGTTGGCAGAGCTGGGTTTGCCTGTAGCTACGGAAGCGCTTGATCCGGTCAGCCCCCAATATCTGGGTGATCTGTTTGCTTGGGCTGCCATTGGTGCCCGGACTACAGAATCCCAGACTCATCGTGAAATGGCCTCTGGACTCTCCATGCCGGTCGGTTTCAAAAACGGTACCGACGGTGGACTGGCGGTTGCCATCAATGCGCTGGAATCCGTGGCCAATCCACATAGCTTTCTGGGGATCAACCAGAAGGGCCAAGTGACCGTGATCCAGACCAAGGGCAATGTCTGTGGGCATGTGATTTTGCGTGGAGGTAACGGCGGCCCCAACTATGATTCGGTTAACGTGGCGCTCTGTGAAGAGGCTCTGCGCAAGGCCAGCCTGCCCGAAAATATCATGATTGACTGCAGTCATGGCAACTCCAGCAAGAAACCGGAACTGCAGCCCCTGGTGGCGGAAAATGTGGTCAATCAGGTACTGGAAGGGAACAAGTCCATTACGGGGCTGATGCTGGAGAGCAACATCGAGTTTGGTAATCAATCGATTCCGGCGGATCTCAGCCAGATGAAGTACGGTGTTTCGGTAACGGATGCCTGTATTGATTGGGCTGCAACTGAAACCCTCTTGTTGAACATGGCCGAGAAGCTGAAAGAGGCACTGCCGGCGCGTATTCAGAACTAATCTGAGTCTCGAAAATGCTATTACGTTGGATTTAGGGATTGGAGTGCGTAGGGTGGGTACGTCTTTTGTGCCCACACGGTCCCTCCTCGTGTACGACACCTGCAACTGGCTAAAACCGAGATGAAAAAAAAGGCCACAAGGAGGTTGTGGCCCTAATCCAAAAGGAGGAGTAGATCAGCAGTGGATGGCGCTACTTCGATACTGCATTTGGTCACCACCGCCGACCTTGGATGCATTAGAGCACTCTCTCTGTGCTCTTGGCATTGCGAATTCGCAAACCCTGTCATTTTTTTTACCCCATAGCTGTTTCTGGTTTATGTGCCCATTTTCTGGGTGACTGCCAGCGCCATCTCCAGTGCCTGTTCATAGTTTAGGCGCGGATCTACCTGAGTCTTGTAGGCCCGTTTAAGCCCCTCTTCATCCAGTCCGCGGGCACCGCCAATGCATTCGGTCACATCGTCGCCGGTTAATTCAAAGTGAACGCCGCCGAGGATACTCCCCTCGCTGCGATGGATCTCGATCGACTGCTCCAGTTCAGAGAGAATATTATCAAAGCGCCGGGTCTTGTAGCCGCTATTGGTGGATTCCGTGTTGCCATGCATGGGATCGCTGACCCAGCAAACGTTGCGACCAGTACGCTTCACTGCCTGAATCAGGTTGGGTAGACCCTCTGCAATCTTCCCGGCACCAAAGCGGTGAATAAACAGAAGTTTACCCTCTTGATTATCCGGGTTCAGTCGCTCTACCAATTCCTGAATCCACTGCTCAGACATGCCTGGGCCGACCTTTACACCGACGGGGTTCTGAATGCCGCTGAAGTACTCGATATGGGCATCGGTGGTGGCGGCAGTTCGAAAGCCGATCCAGGGTAGGTGAGTGGTCAGGTTGTAATAGCCTGCTCGGTTCGGAACCTGTCGTGTGAGTGACTGCTCATAGTGTAAGTGCAGCCCTTCATGACTGGTGAAAAACTGTACCCGGCTCAGCTCATTATTTCTGGTACTCCCGAGGGTTTCCATAAACTTCAGAGAGTTTGACAGGTCATTCACCACGCGGTGATAGAGTTCGGCTAATGGAGAGTGACTGACAAAATCCAGGTCCCAGTTTTCCGGATGATGCAGGTCGGCAAATCCGCAGTCTGATAGTGCGCGGATAAAATTGAGCGTCATGGCGGCACGGCCGTAACCGCGTAGTAGTCGCACTGGATCAGGAGTCCGCGCCTCCTCGGTAAATTCTGGGCCGTTGATCAGGTCACCCCGATAGCTGGGCAGTGTCACTCCATCAACGGTTTCCATGTCGGCTGAGCGCGGTTTGGCATACTGACCTGCAATGCGTCCCACCCGGATCACCGGCTTGTTCAGGCCGTGAATCAGCAACAGACTCATCTGCAGCAGGATCTTCAGCTTGTTGGTTACGATCTGTGCATTGCAGTCACTAAAATTCTCAGCGCAGTCTCCGCCTTGTAGCAGGAAGGCTTCACCTCGTGACGCGGCCGCCAGCTGGCTCTTCAGAGACTCAATCTCCCAGGAAGTGACCAGTGGAGGCAACAGTGACAGTTGCTCCAGAGTGGCGTTGAGTGCTTCCTGAGAAGGGTAGTTCGCCTGTTGCTTGGCCGGCTTTTGTTGCCAGGAGGTGGGGTGCCATTGCTTCATCGGGTGACTCGGTATCCAGATTAAAATGGGTCGCCACAGTAAATGACAGACCGTCTTGATCAATCGTGCAGGATAGCGGAATTTGGTGCTTTTGTAGAGGGAGGAGGGCCATCCAGCTGAGTTTGTCTCAGCCGGATGGCGGATAGATCAATCAGTCTAGTGTTCAGCACTGGCCTTGCGGCCCAGCTCAAAGGCTTTGTCATTGATCTCAACCAGTTCGGGCTTGCGCCCGCGGAAGCGATCCAGAATCTCATTTTTCAGCACTTCGGCAGGAAAGGGTAATAGCTCTGAAATAGCACCCAGCATCACCGTGTTGACCAGTTTGAAATTTCCAAGATCGCGCGCGATAGCGCCGGCATCAAAGGCGTGGAATTCAACGCCTGTCTGTGCGATTTCTCCGATCGGGTCTTCCGGGTAGTCATACAGACCAATACTGACTACTGGGGGCTCCTGCCGGGTGGTGTTGATCATGGCAACACCGGATTTACGCAGGTGACTGATCCAGCGCAGGGATTCAGCCGGTTCAAATCCGACCAGTATGTCCGCCTCGCCAGGCGGGATGGCGGGTGACAGCACTTTTTCGCCAAAACGCACATGGGAGGTGACCACGCCACCCCGTTGGGCCATACCGGCCACTTCGGTTTTTTTTACGTCAAAGCCCTGTGAAAGTGCTGTTTGAGACAGAACTTCAGCGGCGGTCATGACGCCTTGGCCGCCGATCCCGGCGACCAGTATGTTGGTGATTTTATTTTCGCTCACAATTATTACTCAGCTATAAATCGTTGATCTCTGTGGTTAGCCACGCTTACTGTCGGATGTAGTCTGCCAGTGGCAGTATGGCATCGGGTGCACAGGTCTTTGGACAGAGGTCGCAGCCGGTGCAGGCCCCGCTCTCAATTTTCACAAACGCCAGCTCCTTTTCCGAACCATTCGGTTTGATCACAGTCTCCCGGCGGGTGACCAGAATGGCCGGGCAGCCGATATCCAGGCAGTTACCACAACCGGTGCACTTGTCATCATCGACAGTGAAGGCCGGTTGAGCACCGTAGAAGTCGATCAGTACACAGGGCTGGTTAGTGATAATCACCGAGGGCTCCGGTATCTTCACCTCGTCTCTTAGCGCGGTAAACAGGGTAGGCAGCTCGTAGGGATTCACTTCGTGGATACGCTCCGGTTTAACGCCCAAGGCTTCACACAGCTTGCGGAAATCGACTTTCATCGCATCCTCGCCATGGATGTCTCGTCCACTGGCGGGGTTATCCTGTCCACCGGTCATGCCGACGGCGCGGTTATCCAGTAGCAGAATGGTGACATTGCCCTTGTTGTAGGTGATGTCGAGCAGCCCCTGCATGCCCATGTGCATGAAAGTGGAGTCGCCGATCACGGCGATGATTTTCTTGTCTTTGTCCTTCTCTACACGTCCTTTGTCCAGGCCGTGGGCAATACCCATAGAGGCACCCATGCAGATGGTGGTGTCCAAGGCATTCCAGGGGTGGCCGGCACCGAGTGTGTAGCAGCCGATGTCGCCAGAGATAGTGGTGTTGCGAATCTTCGACAGACAGTAGTAGATGCCCAAATGTGGGCAGGCCACACACATGGTAGGCGGTCGGGGAAAGACATTGATACCGGTAGCGGGGTCAATCTTGTCAACCGGTGGTTTGATTTCGATGGGTGACTTGACAGGGGCAATCTCTGGCACCTCTTCGCCCAGCAGTTTGCTGATGGCAGGGCGTAGCACATTGGGAGAGAGTTCGCCGATGCGAGGAAGGATATCCTTGCCTATCAGGTCGATGCCGGCCGCCTTCAATTCTGTCTCCAGAATAGGCTCGACCTCTTCGACAATCACCAGTTTTTCAACCTGTGAAGCGAATTCACGAACCTTTGCGTAGGGTACCGGATAACTCAGTCCAAGCTTGATAACGGGGGCGTTTGGATAGGCCTCTTTTACGTGCATATAGGTTGGGCCAGAGGTGATAAAACCAACTCGATTGTCACTGCCTGCTTCTATTACAGTTAGATCGCACTCCTCACTATAGCGCTGCATCTCTGCCTCACGCTCAAACATCATGGGCAGGCGTTTCTTCGCGATGCCTGGGGTCATGATGAGGCGTCCTGGATCCTTGACGAATCCCTCGGGTTTTGAGAATGCCGTGCGATCTCCAAAACTTACCACGCCTTTGACGTGGCAGATGCGTGTAGTCAGCCGCACAATGACCGGTGTATTGAACTGCTCGGAGATCTCAAAGGCCCGTTTGGTGTGGTCAAAGGCCTCTTGGGCATCAGCGGGCTCAAGCAGGGGAACATGGGCAAAGCGGCCCCAGAACCGAGAGTCCTGCTCATTCTGTGAAGAGGAGAGGCCGACATCATCGGCGACGATAATGACCAGTCCTGCGCCTACACCGGCGAGTGTCTGGCTCATTAACGCATCCGATGCGACATTCAATCCCACGTGTTTCATGGCGCAGAGTGACCGACTGCCGGCCAGCGAGGCGCCAATCGCCACTTCCAACGAGACCTTCTCGTTGATGGACCACTCGGAGTACATATCGGGAAGCTGTGAGGCGTACTCCAGAATCTCGGTTGACGGCGTGCCGGGATAGGCCGCCGCTACATTACAACCGGCTTCCCAGGCTCCGCGGGCCACCGCTTCATTGCCTGACATGAAACGCCGATGTTTTTCGGCTAAGGGGGGGACTGCACTCACAATGTTCACCTCTGATGACTTGAAACAACAGGGGCTGTCACCAGCCCCTGGATAACGATTTAGCTTAAAAATACGGTAACAGATTATTTCTTGCGGTGGTCGATTACCCTGACCGCTTTTCCCTCTGAGCGAGGTACTTTACCCACATCTTTGATCACTACTTTACAGGAGACACCGATGAAGTCCTTGATGTCACGCACCACCTTGGCTGCAGTGCGATCCCGCGCTTCCTGTGGCTGTTCCATCAGTGGCGGACTGCCCTCTACATTCACTACCATGGTGTCCATGCTCCCTTCCCGGAACAGCTCAATCTGATAGAAAGGTGAGAGGGTTTCGCTCTGCATCAGAACGGCTTCCACCTGGGTGGGGTAGACGTTGACGCCACGGATAATCAACATGTCATCACTTCGCCCAGTAATGCGCTGCATACGTACATGGGTGCGGCCGCATTTACAGGGTGCCTTGTCCAGTACGGAGATATCCCGGGTGCGATAACGGATGATCGGGAATGCCTCTTTTGTGAGGGAGGTAAAGACAATCTCCCCCTTTTCACCATAAGGAACAGGCTTACCGGTGTCCATGTCAACACACTCCACCAGGAAGTGGTCTTCCCAGATATGCAGACCATTCTTCGCCTCGATACACTCGTTACCCACGCCGGGCCCCATTACCTCTGAAAGGCCATAGATATCGACGCAGTCGATACCCAGACGGGACTCCAGCTCATAACGCATCTCTTCGGTCCAGGGTTCGGCGCCGTGGATGCCGACCTTGAGAGGAAGCTTGCGGATATTGAGCCCCATCTCGTCAGCGGCTTCCGCCAGATTCAGGGCGTAGGAGGGGGTACAACTAATGGCCGTTGGGGCAAAGTCCTGAAGCAGCATCAGTTGCTTTTGCGTTTGGCCACCGGACATGGGGGTGACCATGACACCCAGCTCTTCACCACCATAGTGGAGACCCAGTCCACCGGTAAACAACCCGTAGCCATAGGCGTTGTGCAGGCGATCGCCGGAGTGCAAGCCGGAGGCTGCGAGACAGCGGGCGACCAGCTGTCCCCAGGTACGGATGTCTCGTTTGGTGTAGCCAACAACGGTAGGCTTGCCGGTAGTGCCGGAAGAGGCGTGTACTCGGACCACCTGCTCGGTAGGCACGGCGAAGAGGCCGAACGGGTAGTTTTCCCGCAGGTGTTCTTTCTTGGTGTAGGGGAGATGGCGAACATCGCTGAGTTGCTGGATATGCTCGGGTTTTACCCCCAGCTCATCCATGGCATTCCGATAGAATTTAACCGTGTGGTAGCAACGCTCCACCGTGGCTTTCAGACGTTTGAGCTGCAGTGCTTCCAGCTCTTCTCTTGGCATGGTCTCGAATTCGGAATGCAGAATCATCAATTAACTCCCGGGATCAGCTTTATTTTTCATCCACTCTGTTACCTTATCCGAACGACGGAAAACGGTGCCCGTAAACAGTCCCACCAGGCGCCCCTCTTCGGTCTTGACTTCTACAGTGTAGAGGCCGGTTCGTCTTGTAGAATTCTCTTCCCGGGCTTCGGCAATCAGCCGATCGCCTTCCTGGCTGGAGCCGGGAAAGCTGAGTGTTGTAGACAGGGCCAGAGAAGTCGTGCCGTGAGAGTTGGATGCGGCGGCAAAGGCAAAATCGGCCAGCGTAAAGGTGACTCCACCCTGTGTTACCTTTACAGCATTTAACATATCTGGACGAACGATCAGGGAGGCGCAGGCATACCCTGGCTTGATCGATTCCAGTTTGATGTCCAGCAGGCGGGCAAACTTGTCCTCCCGCTCCATCCAGCGCCCAATGGCTTCAGTTTGTTGTTCTGTTTCTGTCGACATAAATACCTCATTCTAAACGCGGGAGCAGGGATGACCAAGTCCTTTCTGTTTCATTCGATACGGTTTCGTGTGAAACAGAGGGGTGTAATGTTACTGTTCTGCGAGCTTTTCAGAGAGCAAGTGATAGCCATCTTCACGTAACTGGTCATCAACTTCGACGGGTTTATCGGCTG
>ATLU01000119.1_pt1 | contig 26729 bp, 33 predicted proteins | sample 178751 | NCBI WGS metagenome assembly ATLU01 (sample SAMN02211837, study PRJNA209200) | bioreactor metagenome | isolation source: day 23 sample from continuous culture bioreactor inoculated with sediment... | place: Germany: Wadden Sea | collected 2011
GCCCTGGGGTTTGGCTGGGGCATCGCTGGACAAGTAGCAATTCGAAGTAATGGCGACTCGAAGAAAAGGAGATGGTTTAATATTTTTATGGTCAAGCCAAGTATTGGTTGGAGCGTCTGCTTCTGGATGGCAGGTGTCTTCGGAGGGTTTCGACATGAAGCTGCCACTGGATTCTTCCAGCGATAGGCATAAATCGACCCAAAGCTGAAGTGAGCAAGCCTAGGTAGATATCGCAGCAGAAAGCCGATGTTCACCAATATTCTAGCAAAGGGGCTGGGGCGGGATTTAATTTGATAAATTTACCTTTGTGCACAAGGCCATAGTTTAACTAGGTTGACCTGACTAGTTAAACCTCCTCAAATCCGGATGAGTGCCGGTATCCGGGCACCAGAATACACGGCCTTCCTTTACCCAGAAATGACTTAAACATCCTTTATCACGCCACACAGAAGGGTGCAGTGTCGGGTGTCCGGAAACAGATTTTGTCAGTCTCCACTGGGGGGTATGAACAGCCTGTAGCGATAAGGTGACTACGCTTCCACATCCGCACGGGCACTGAAATAAGCTCCACTTCGGCTTTCCGGAAGGGGCAACGTAGTAAAGCGTTCTTTCCTCGATTTCTTCATTCTTTGGCGGTTTTTGCACTGAAGTTATGCGAGCAAAATGGACGGGCGGTAATGATCTCTTGGGTGCGAACTCGGTTTCCGCTGACCGTAATAGTCCCTTCAACCAGCTAATTATTTTATTAAACATATTCATCACGTTTTCCCAATACAGGCCGTTTCAGCCTGTAAGTCTCTTTCATTAATAAAAATTTGCGATGCCTACAATACGGGCATTCATTATCAGATTTGGTCTGGCGGCTTCTAAATTCCATATTCACAAAATCGACTTGAATCATGTCTTTTCGAAGTACAGGAGGATAACGCCGATACGGTTTAATCAGATCAAACAGCGTTGCCAATGCAAAATCTGCTGTGGCGCTGGTAAAAGGTCCTACACCGGGCGCTTCCTCGCCGCCATCTTCAAGATATCTTTCCTTTAGCTCTTCTTTGGTTATGTTGGGGTTTTCACGTTTGAGAAGTTGGGTTTGTATCCACTTTTCATGAATCACACCCTGGCAAAAAAGACACTCCCCGCTTTCCGGCAGAATGGTACTGATCCGACCAAAATGATAACGAAGTCCAGGTTGACCCGTCTTGTCATCCATAACACGTCCGCCAAGACCGAGGTCGATATATAGCTGGGCATAGGCATAGAGGGCAATATTCATCACGTCCCTGCCAATAAAGTCATCCGTACAGCCCACGACCACATCACAACTGGCCAGGGCATCTAGCGCGTTCGGGTCCGAATCAATCTTTGACTCGCAAACTCCGACCTTCACTGACACACCAATATCATCAATAAAATCTTTTAGTTTGCGGGCTTTTTTATCGCCGACATCGCCTCTTTTCAGACCTCTCACGCGGTTGAGATTGCTCAATGCCAGATCATCGTCATCTATCAGCACCAGCTCGCTAATACCTGCTCGTGCTCCCAACGTGGCAAATGGGCTGCCTGTTCCTCCTGTGCCGACCACGCCGACACGCAAGGATTGCAGCATGTCTACAAAAGGCTGGCCGAATGCAGCGGCTCCCCGCTTGTGGGTTTCAGAGTGGTCTTCGCTGCTTTCCTTGTAGCCATAGATTTTTAGCGGGTCAGTCGTGACAAGAGTGTGCCTGACGGGTACGGTATTCTCAGGCATAGCTGCTGCTCTGACTCGGGCTTTCCATACATTGTTAGCCCAAAGCATTGCTACGAAAGTAATGTCTTTTCCATTCCGGTTGCTAATCGCTCTTAACAGGGTGATTTCGTTTTCGTCATCCTTGATTGAAAACTCATCCGGCCCCTCGGGATGATTATGGATAAAGCCAAAAACAAGCTTTTCTTCCTCACACCTCCGGAATATCTCTCTTAATGGAGCTAGTTTGAAATCAAAATGAGTAGGGGAGCTACTATTGATCCACGCTTCATCAAAAGGTATCACGTCCTGGGCAATATAGCGGTCCGAGTCCGGCAAGCCATCCACACTGATATGAAGCCTGCGGAACAACACTATGGCAGCTCTTTCGTTTCCTTCCGGATGTGCCTCCAGATAATTTACAAGCTCATCATGCTGGGAACCAAGTAACGTCAATCTTGCTGCATTCATTGTGCATCGGGCCTCCGGAATGCCCAGTCAATTCTCCGCAAAATTGTTTCAATACCATCTGTACCAGGTCTCCAGACAGATTTACCCTGATTCCAGTGCCGAGACCAGCGGCAAAACTCCTTTCCCTGATAAATTCTGTTGTCCCCACCACCCACATTGTTGGTGGCGGGGATCAGCTTTCCATCCAGGCGGGATAGCCGGGGATTTGTCCAGAGCATGTCATTACCTGCTTGCGGGTAATTACTGGGAATGACTACCAGTACATCACACACTTCGTGATCGTAAATGCCTTTCGGCAGCTTGTAGTTAAGCAGTACCAGAAAACGCTGGGCTTCATCCTCGGTGTACGAAAAGCCTTGCGCTTCTAACTCCTTGTAATCTTCGTCCAGCAGTAAAGGCATATCTTTATGCGCCAGCTTGTGAGCCAACGGACTGGGTTGAAAAACGGTCCGGACCTGGATGCTCGGTTAGGTCGATGATCGTGTCATTTTCAACCGGCACGTCAGGTTGATCCGGAACCTTCCAGAAGATTTCTACATCGTCCGGTAATGAACCCAACTCTCTCAGTTCTGCGCCGGTGATGATCCCCTCGTTCCAGTCAAAGCGCTGATTGTCGATGAATAACTCGGGACGTTTTGATTTTTCACTACTCATTTCAATTCCCTCACTTTTCTTTACGAACGCCTTTGAACGGCGTCTTGGACGAAGTCTTCACATCCATGAAACGCCCCGTATCCGCGTCGCGTTTCACGTAGTGTCCTGACAGGGTTTTCGTTTGGGAGCGGCCTTTCACTGCTCCGTTGCGATGCCCGTCACCTTTCGGTGGATTTGTTGCCATATCGGTCTCCTTTAACTCGTGTTACACATAAATATTAACTACAGTTAATATGATAGGGCTACCTAGGCATGGATGTCAACTGGTGTTAAAATAAAAATTAACAGGAGTTAACGCAATGAGTGATAAAGAACAGCAGGCTGCAATTATTAGCAGTAATATCAAGAGGTTAAGGTCTTCTGTCAATTGGACGCAGGCTAAGCTTGCTGAGGAAGCTGGTATCACTGGTGCCGCCTTAAGTAAAATTGAACAAGGCGAAAAGCGGATACCTACCATTGTTGTCCTGAGAAAAATCGCGTCAGCACTGAAAGTCTCCGTGCATGAGATCACAGGGGAAAGGGTGGATACTGTCTCACCGGAAGACGAAGAAACCAGGGCTTTCCACCGGAAATGGGGTATGCTTGAGGAGTTGAGCGAAGACGATCAGGAAATGCTTATCGGTATGGCAGGACGACTAAGGAAAATGACGAAGGAATGATACAAATTCAGAAAGGAATCGCAGAAGCCGAAAGTTTATTAGAGGACCTCGGTTACGATACGCTGCCAGTACGACCGTTTGATGTCGCCCGGTCTATTCACTCCGATGATTTCAAGCTTAGCATGGAGCTTCAGTCTTTCGACTCCGATAAGATTCTCGGGCGCGCCGAAGGGAACATCAAAGGTGCTTTGGTTTACATCAATTCCAATATTCCCGATCCGGGCAGGCTAAACTTTACTGCTGCCCACGAACTCGGACACGTATGTATGCACATCATGCCCATGGTGAAGTCTTCTTTCGAGTGCGGGACAAAAGAACTATCGAATCAGTTCAATGACCCCATCGAACAAGAAGCGAACGGTTTTGCCTCGGGACTATTAATACCTCAACCATTAACCTCTAAGCTGACCGATGGAGATATCAATTGGTCAAATATTGATATTGTCTCCAGAGCTTGTGAGGCATCTCTGGAAGCCACCTACAGAAAAATGGCCTATTCCAATAAATCACCTTCGGCTCTCATCATTCATCAGAACGGGCATTTTGTAAGATTTGTTCCTATGAATAACTTTGCCTATTTTATAGAGCAAAGCCCACTTACAAGGGAACAACAAGCAAGCCTTACCGATGTGAGATCTGAAAACTACCCCACTTATTTTGACGAAGTAGACGCTATAGACTGGGTGAACCCTTCTTCAAAATATGGACGTCTATCTACAATTTATTGCAGCTCGATCCTCCTTAATGATGGTTTCAGCTACACACTTCTGGCCTATGATGACGACTGCCTGGTAGGTGTTGAGGAAGAATATTAGACTAAACCAATTCCGGCCACTAATACCAATTGTCAGATAAACATGATCTATTCCAGTTTACGTACAACACGTTGCGCATTATCCAGGATTAAACCTCCCCTTCCGATACTTAACTCAGCACTGATTTCATCTGCCTCCAAAAGGGGTATCTCCGTTAGATAGATCCGTTGCGCTTCTTCAGCATTTGTTGGAAAAAATGCCCCGCCAGGTTCGCTATGGATGTAGTGATCGCCAATGAGAGCTCCACAAGCCCTACATGAATTACCATAGTATTCATGTCCTGCAGTGCGGGAGTCTTGTAATTTATATCCGGGAACAAGTGCCTGAATGAAGGATAAGATGGTGGCGGGGATATGATCTATGGATACGAAAATTAGCGGCTCTTCCTCGTCGTCAGGATACTCTGGGTCCTTGAATTCTTCCGGATAATCTACGGCTGGAGCCAATATACCCACAACCGATGTCTTGGCGTCACATCGCCAACAGTTGATCTTTCTCCCCATCAGATAAAGTGGAGGATATACTTTCAAGAGGCTCTCCTTTCCTTATGTCGATACAGCCTAAATTGTGCTGGTTATCACGGAAGCTGTCCACAAAGTCCACAACCCCTGCCCGAGACTGCCGGAGTGGCCCCAACAAGGGCCAACGGAGGCAAAGCGAGGGAGACCGCGCAGCGGTCTGGTTGTGGGCTCTTGTGGTCAGGTGAACCAGAACAGTGCTCCGACCAATCCCAAGCTTGAAATACCGGCTACTGTCCAGGCGATTGTTGCTGACTGTTTCAGGACCTCACGCTCCTTTAACCCAAGACTGATTCCCTCGATCTGCTGGGAGTTGGCATGGCCTATCACCTGAGTGGCCTGGTCCGCCTCTCTCCGGATCTCCCTGGTGGCATGCACCAGGGCGTCCCCCACCACGGTTTTGGCAATTACCCGGCTCTGATCCACGTAGGTTTTGTTTACTTTTTCCAGGTGGTTTTCCAACGCCTTATAGGCGGCTTCCAGTCGCAGGGTGTGTTGTTCCAGGACTAAATCATTCAAGGCAATGACCGCGATAATGGGATCATCCTCTTTTAGGATGATCCCCCATCGCTTGGCCACCTCGGTAATCAGCGTGTTTCTATCCAGACTCATGCGAATACAGGAGCAATGCTACTGAACAGCTTTTCCTTGGTGATTTTCAGGCGTTGGCGGCTCATGATGCCGAAGGCATCCGAGCCAATCGCCTGGTCAAACGTCATCTTCTGCTGCAGCATGGTTTTGACATCTTCACCAAAGGTATCCGCGGATTGATCGGGTATATTGATCACCGCATGGAGCCGCTTTGCGTGGTTCTTGTATACCGGCATCTCTTCAAAGGGTTTTCCGCCCTTTTCGATCCGGCCAAAATAGGGATTTTTCCAAACCACGATCTTGACCGCTGCGGGCATCTGACGAGCCAAATGATCTAGCCCCGATAGCGTATCGTCTTGCCCTAGGCCGCCGGTAATGACTGGATGAATCCAAACCGTGCGGCCTGCATCGAGCATCATTTCAATCGCCTTGTTCTCGATCATGTAGTGAGAAAGCGGGAGAAAAGAGGCTGCCCCGTTATCCACCACAAAAGTGGATTGATCGTCTGTCAGCATCATTTCCAAGAGCTGATCGAACTTTCGGGTGGTGATTTGGGAATTCGAGCCTTCTTGCAGTTCAAGTCGCACCACCTCAAACGCCTTGTACTGAGAAAAAGTGGCGTTCACCGGATCGGTATCGATCAGCTTCAGTGATTGGCCTTCTTGAAGGCCGGCGGCAAAAAACTGCGCCAAGATCGAGGCGGTAAAGGTTTTGCCAACGCCACCTTTACCCTGCATGGTGAAATGGGTATCAGACATAATGAATCTCCGAATATTCTGTCTTCCCTGTGGGGATTCGCGCCAAGCGCGAACCCGAATAAGCAACCGCATGCGGTTGCACCTTGTAATGAGATCCATCCGCCGGCAAGCCGGCTCCCCTCCTTGGTTGTTTCCAAATCGCCCAGCAGATCCTTGGGACGATAAAAACCGGCGACTTTCCGCGCCAGGTGTTCCTACGTAAAATGGGTGAAGTGAATGTAACTAATATTCGCCATCATTTTTACCACCGGATGGTGAATAGTCAACTTGGAGAGCTCACGCCCAATGTCGCCACCTCCATGACAGGCTGGTCCCGGTTTCGCTATTTCCCGTAAAGCTCCTCTTCGTTGGGAATGGGGCTGTAACTGAATCCTTCACCCTGATCGGCGCCCACGGTGATCGGGCCGTCTTGCTCTGGTTTTTTGGCCCGCTGCTTGGAAATAGCGGCCACCTGGCCAGCTTTGGGACTCTGTTCGGGTTCAACCTGCTTACCCTTATTTTGTAGCTTTTTCGTGAACCGGGTGAAGTGCGTATAGGTGACATTCAAACCCTGTTTTTGTAGCAACTCGTAAACATCCTTTTTGGTATAGCCCGCTTCCAAGGCGGCCGCTATTTCCGGCCAGCGACTGATGATGAGCGACTTATTGCTGGACTTTGTCCGGCGCAACTCCTCAAGCAAATCCGTCTTTTTCACCTTAGGTGCCCTATTCATACCTTCCCAAACGACAGGGTAATTATAGATAAATACATAATCATTACTAGATTTAAAATAGGTATAAAACAGGTAGTAACAAGTTAACACAGGGGTTTCACCCACGATTTACCTGTAATTACCACAGCAGACTAGAAACTGCACAAGGGTAGTAATATACTGCGAATTAGAAGTAGGGCAGGATAGGTGTTTGATATACCGCCGCCGAAGGCGACCGCATACAAACCCGCCCCTTATTCGCACTGCCGTGCTCAACGAGGCCTCCTGCCCTGCGGGGTGATGGCTACCGCCAAAGGAATGGAATAGACAAAATCGATGGGATCAGAAACACGCAAACGAACCGCCCACATCCTGGTCAGGTGCACCCCTGAAGAGAAGGCCGCCGCGGAGGAAAAGGTAAAGGCTTTCAGCTATGCCTCCCCCGCCGCCCTGGTGCGGGATCTCCTCATGGACATCGAACCCAAGAGCACCTTGGACCAGCAAGCCATCTTGGAACTGGTGAGAGTAAACGCCGATCAGGGGCGACTCGGTGGCTTGCTCAAACATTGGTTACAGGGCAAAGGCGCAGAAAAAGACCTGGTGCCTGACATCCGCGCCTTGCTCAAAGAGATCGAGCAGACACAGCAGTCATTAAAAGCGAGGATCATGTCGCTGTGATCGCTAAACGATCCCGGTCCAGGAAGGACGGCAAATCGAGTTTTGCGGCACTGGTCCGTTATATACAAGATTCCCATTCCTCTGAAGAAAGGCTATTATATTCGACACCCACCAACTGTTTAAGCGATGACATGGATTTGGTTATCAAGGAAATCGAGGCGACTCAGGCCCTCAATACGCGCTCACAAGTCGATAAGACCTATCACCTGATCGCCTCGTTCCATGAGGGCGAGCGGCCCAGCCGGGAAGCCCTAGACGACATCGAGCAGCGGTTGTGTGAAGCCATCAAACTGGGCGATCACCAACGTGTCTCCGCCGTGCATGACAACACCGATCATCTGCACATCCACATCGCGATCAACAAGGTACATCCCGAAACCCTGTGCACGGTTACGCCGTTCAATGATTTTCATGAACTGCAAAAAGCCTGTCGGCTACTCGAGGCGCGGCATGGGCTGGTGGTCGATGCCGGCGAAGAGAAGGGCCAACTCCTCACGGCCCCGGTCCAGGATCTGGAAGCGCACCAGGGCATCGAATCGTTTCAGCGCTGGGCACAGGGAGAGCCACAGGCGAGGTTGAGCGCGTTACTGGACCGGCCCGACCCCACTTGGTTCGATGTCCACCAGACGCTGAATGAGTACGGCCTGATGATTGCCCCGCGTGGCAACGGCTTCGTGGTACGGGATCAAGGCAATGCAGAGTTTTCGATTAAGGCCTCTCAGCTGGGGAGACGCTTTTCAAAAGGTGGGCTGGAGCGACAGCTGGGCGATTACACACCTGCCGGTGCCAGTCTTCCTGATCCCTCCCAGCAGTATGAACCCGCACCCCAGACCATCCAGGACCAGGCCCGCGCCGAGCTTTGGGACCAATACAAGGCGTCCAGCGAGCGGCAACTGTCGGAAAAGACGCGCGCGCTGCAGACGATCAAGGCGGAGGCCAGTAAGGCGTACCGGGAATTGACCGCGACGTTTCGCGCCAGGCGCCAGGTGATCTATGCGCGTAAGGATGTCAGCGGATGGAAAAAGCGGGCCGCTAATTCCCTGTTGAGAATGGAGCGGGTACAGGCACAGCAGGCGCTGAAACGTCACTATAGCGGCCTCCGGCAGACGGCGGTGCAAGGTCATCGTAAAGAGACCTGGGTACAGTTTCTGCAGCGAGAGGCGAATACCGGCAATACCGTGGCCGTCGATGCGCTGAGACGGGCGAAGAAACGCACTGATCATAAGGAGGCGTCGTATCTCTCCGGTATTGCCGAGGCGGCACCGGACGCCCTGCTCTATCAAATGAAGTACCAGGTGCATCGAAATGGCGACGTCACCTATTATATGGACGGCAAGGCCGTCACGGATGAGGGCAGGCGTATCCGTGTGGGCGAGGCCTTCGACGATCGAAGCATTCAGGTTGCCTTGCGAATGGCGCAAAATCAGTTTGGCAATCGTTTGAAGATCAACGGATCGGAGGTCTTTCAGCGCCAGGCTGCAGAGGTGGCCGGACGCTTGGGGATGAATATCACCTTTACCGACTCCGCGCTTGAGCAAGTCAAGGGTGCCCACCAACGCTACGCCTATCGCAAAGACCCCGTGCAACAGTACGTTGATCAGCGGAATGCAACCACCAATAAGGTAGCCGCCCTGTTGCCCCATCGACGCTATGAAGAGAGCGATGCCGGGACGCTGGTGTATCGTGGGCAGAGAACGATAAAGGGTGGGCCAAAGGTCGCCCTGTTAGAAAAGGAAGGGACGATGTTGGTTCGCCCCATCAACCAGGAACAGGCTTCTAAACTCAAACAGTGCCGGGTAGGTAGTGTGGTCGAAGCAGATGGAACTTGCATCCAAATTAAAGACAGAGGACGTGAATAATGAGCACCCCTATACCTACACAGATCGGCGCCGGAACCGGCCCGGTACAGCACGGCATTGGCCTGAAAGGCGTTTTAGCCTTACTGGTGGTTTGTACCTTAATATCGCTGATGGCCGGTACTCAGTACCTGGCTTGGCAATACAACCATTCGCCCGCTCTAGGCGAACCGCTGATCGGAGGCATGTACGGCCCCTGGAAAGTCGTTCAATGGTCGCTCGCCTGGTCTGACAGTGATCCCCAGCTCTATCAAAAGGCGACGATGCTGGTTGCCGCTGCCGGGGTGATCGCCTTTTCCCTGTTTGGACTGGTTTACTTTATGCTTCGACGCAAGGGCCAACCCCACCGGGCGCTGCATGGCACGGCCCGGTGGGCGACCCAGGCAGAGATCCAGGAGTCAGGCCTGTTACCCAAAAAAGGGGAAACAGCCCAGGGTGTATTTGTGGGCGGCTGGGCGGAAAAGCGCCAGCTCCATTATCTCCGGCACAATGGTCCGGAGCATATCGCCGCCTTTGCCCCAACCCGTTCGGGTAAAGGCGTGAGTCTAGTCACGCCGACCCTACTTTCCTGGCCCCACTCTCTGGTTGCGTATGATCTGAAGGGCGAGGCGTGGGCGTTGACGGCTGGCTGGCGTCAGCAGTATGCCCATAACAAGGTGTTGCGGTTTGAACCGAGCGATTCAACCGGTTTGGGCGCCCGGTTCAACCCCCTGCAGGAGATCCGGATCGGAAAGCCCGAAGAGGTGGGCGACGCGCAGAATCTGGCAACCATTATTGCGGATCCGGAGGGGAAAGGCCTCAATGACCATTGGATGAAAACCGGCCACGCCTTTTTGGTCGGGATCATCCTGCACTGTCTCTACGTGGCGCGGGATGATGGTCGGTCCGCTTCGCTTACCGATCTCTCCCTGTTCCTGTCCGATCCCACCCGGACAATGGATGACGCCCTGCAGGCAATGTTGCACTACCGACACTTACATACCGGCACACATCCCACCATTGCCCAGTCCGCACGGGACATGCTAAATCGGGAAGAGCGTGAGCGCTCTTCCGTACATTCGACTACGGTCTCTTTTCTGACGCTCTATCGTGATCCGGTGATTACCCAGAACACAACGGAGTCCGACTTCTCTATTTCGGACCTGATGAATCACAGTGATCCGGTGTCACTTTACCTGGTGGTTAAGCCATCCGATAAAGACCGCTTGAGGCCTTTGATCCGCATCATCCTGACTCAGATCATCCGCCGGCTAACCGAAAAGATGGAGTTTGAAGACGGCGGCACCAAACAGCACTACAAACACCGCCTTTTGCTCATGCTGGATGAGTTTGCGAGTCTTGGCAAACTGGATGTGATGGAGGAATCGCTCTCTTATTTGGCCGGCTACGGCATCAAGGCCTACCTGATTCTGCAAGACCTTGCCCAGCTACATAAGAGTTATTCCAAGGACGAGTCGATCATTTCCGCTTGCCAGGTCCGGGTGGCCTTTGCGCCCAATAAAATCGAAACCGCTGAACTGCTGTCACGCATGACGGGTAAAACCACGGTGATCAAAAAAGCGGTCTCCACCTCCGGCTCGCGTTTTGGCGGGATGCTGAACCGGGTATCGGAAACGATACAAGAGGTGGAGCGCCCCCTGCTCACCGCTGACGAGTGCATGCGCTTGCCGGCGGCCATCAAGAACAGCGATGGGACCAAGATCGTTGAACCCGGCGACATGTTGATTATGCCGTCCGGATTCAACGCTATCTATGGCAAGCAGCCGCTGTACTTTGCTGATCCCGTTCTCTCCGATCGCTCCAAGATTCCCGCGCCTGCCGTATCTGATCGTCTCTACATGGAGCCGCAAAAGCGTTCGACCGATTCAGACATGAATCGGGCACAGTCGCAGATCTACGCGCTTTTTCAGCCAAGCTAATGGCTAAACGTCGATTGATTAAGGCGCTGGCGGCGTTGCTGGCTGTCCTGGCTGTGATCGGTATAGCCCGCGCCGGCGGACTGTATCTGAATCACACCGCAAGCTACCCCCGCGGGTTATGGCAGAAGTCTGGCGACTATGACCCGACCCATGCCGGCGAGCATCCCTATGTGTTGGCCTGTGCGCCGGGCAAGTCAGTACGCCGTGAATTTATTGAGCGGGGGTATCTACCCTGGGGTTTCGACTGCGACGGGGTTGAGGCCCTGTTAAAGCGCATTTGGGCGGTGGCCGGGGATCGCTGGACCGTGACTGACGCAGGTATCGAGGTCAACGGCCAGCTGGTACCCAATACGCAGCCATTGACCGAAGATAGCGCCGGACGTTCGATGCCGGTACAGACGGGCGGCATCGTCCCGGTTGGCCATGTTCTCTTGCTCTCCGACTATCACCCCCGCTCATTCGATGGACGGTATTTTGGCACCACTCCTATCAAGGATCTGATTAGTGAGGTAACCCCCCTATGGACGGAATCGCCTTAGTTGGCCGTCAAGAGCTGTTAACCCACCGACTCGTCTACGCGGGAACGCTCCTAACGCTCACCGGCTTGACCGCCTATCTGGCGTGGCATGGCGAGGTGATCTTGTTGGGTGCCGCGCTCTTTTTGCCGTCCTTCTGGGGCATCGCGCACAGCCGTTTGCTCGCCTGGTTGATCGCCCTGACCTATTACCTGGTGGCGGCGCGAGACATCCCCGCCGGCGCGGCAGTGTTTTTTGGGCAGGGCACCCAAAATGGTTGGCTGCTGTTGATCGGGGCCTCGCTGCTGCTGTCCTTGCCCTACGCCTTGCTGTGGCGGCGTAATCCGGCGATCTGGCGTTTTGCGGTGATTTTGGTGCTGGTATCGGTGCCACCTATCGGCATAGTGGGCTGGACCAATCCCTTAACCGCTGCCGGGGTGTTACTGCCAGGCTGGGGGTGGTTTGGCCTGGGTGCTACGTTTGTGGCGGTGTGCCTAGCCTCTCGCTTCCCGCTCTTAGCCATCCTCTGGTTTATGGTCTCAATGGTGACACCGCTAAGTGTGAAGGCCCCTCCTCCGCACTGGGCGGCCGTCAATACTTCCTACCTGATGGCCTCTGGATCGACGTCCGGACTGACGGCGGCACAACGTCAACAATCACTTGTTGATCAGTTGATGCGCCGAAATGAGCGAGTCCTGATCTTACCTGAAACCATCGTCGGTCAGTGGAGTGACGCGTCTCTTTTTCTTTGGGATGAATTGGCGCGACGCGCCGAGGGTCGCGGTCAGACCATCCTGTTTGGTGCTGAGCTGCCCACGCAGAAGGGCTATAAAAACGCCGCTGTCCGATTGACCAGTGCCGGTGGCGATCCGGTGTATCAGCAACTGATGCCGGTGCCGGTGTCGATGTGGCGACCCTGGAGTGATCAGAGCGCCCTCCCCGCCTGGTTTGCTCCGCAGTCGGTTGAGATTGATGGTAGGCGGTCGGCGTTTTTGATCTGTTATGAACAGCTGCTGTTCTGGCCTCCCCTGGTGGCCATGTCCACCGATCCGGATGTCCTGATCGGTATGAGTAATGACTGGTGGGCCAGGGGCGGCGATATCCCGGCGATACAGGTGTCTGCACTGAAGGCCTGGGCTTCACTTTTTGATAAATCATTGATCTATGCGGTGAATCGATAATGGACTTACCTCACCTCATCGAAGAGTGCAATTTAGGTGCGCCGGCGGAAGTGGTCGAGGCCATTGTCCAGGTGGAATCCCGGCGTTTACCCTATGCCCTGGGCGTTAATACACGGGAGGGGCAGCCTGCCCCTCGATGGGTACGGCCCGAGAATCTGACCGAGGCGGTCATCGTGGCGGTTGACCTGGTGTCTCGGGGCTATAACGTCGATGTGGGGTTGATGCAAGTGAATAGCGACAACTTGGCGCAGATGGGAGTTTCCATTGCGGAGGCCCTTGAGCCTTGTCGGAATATCCAGCTGGGAAGCCGGATATACCTGGATGCAGTGGCTCAAGTCAACGGTCTGAGTGACATATTCCCCTCCCCCTTCTCGCAGATGCAAGGCGCGTTGTCGCTGTACAACACCGGAAGCACCTGGAAAGGCTTCTCGAATGGTTATGTTGAGCGAGTGACACACTATATTAGATATGGCGTCGATCCAGCTGCTTCTACCATTGAGGTGGTGTTTACTGACGGGTCGGACAAGAAAAGTTCGGACGATATGGCAGTTGATTTTAGATGATTAAGCCGGGCTGGAGCCCGGTCGTTGGCCAGCTATTCCTCTTATGCCGGTGGGGGAACGAATTTACCGTTCACCGGTAAAGCCTCAATTGAGTCCAAAACCCGCAGGATAAATTTCCACACTGTTCCCAGCGAGATATAATATCGTGGGATTGGCCGATGGGAAACCCTACTATTAAGCCAAAACCATCCCCTCACACTCGATACCTCTACTTCGTGTCCGACATACCCGCCATTTCCTTAAGGTCCCTCTGTTCTGAGGCACAACAGGCACCTACTGGCTGCGTTATTTGGGGTCACGTGAGGCATAATCACCCCATGCGAGCCAAGCAGGATTAACGCCGAGAACAATTGCCAATGCCCCGAGGCACCGGGGGCGTACAGATTTGCCGATTTCTATTTTCTGTATTGCCGCCTTGTTTGATCCTGCAAGCTCACCAAGTTGTCTCCGCGATAGGCCTAGTTCTTTTCTAACCGTCATCACTCGCTCAGAAATCCCGGCCTCCGCGATCGTATATTCGTCATTGAGTTTGCAAAACCGCTTGTCGTTCATTACAGGCCTCGTGTTGTAATCGACCGGCGATCATACTCTGTCAGCGATCACCAGCTTTCAGTTTTGGGGCAGCAGTTCATGGATGGCGTTGTGCTTCTGCGTCAGCAGTGAGCTATCATCGATTTTTCTGCTCTGATCCTTGTGAGACTGCGCAGCATAATACAGTGCCATAAATATTTCCTTCATATATAAATATCCGCTTTGGTCGCGTAGCGGAAGTTAGCCATATGAGTTATTCCCCACAGTAACCTCAACGGTCGCTGAACGGCACAAAGCGGACATCCAGTTAACCAACGTCAGGGGCTGAAACCATCCAAAAGCTGCCCGTCGATAGGAGGCAGTTTACGCTTGATTAGGCTACTTTTTTCTTAACACGAGAGGTCATATTGATGTTAGTTATTTTTCAGATCCTTAGGGACTTGATACCAGCTTCCTCTTTTTCTCCTGATAGTCCTCTGAATAGATAGGCTGTCTAATTTCTCAGTGGGTTCCAGCATTCGATCTGGTGGCAAGGTTGGAGCATCCGTAAACCCTTTGACATGTTTAAGGAGTTTGTCATTGGCCTCATCAGAAAGTGGAGCTAAGTTCTCTCCTTTCTTTCGCCAACTTGTACTCAACATATCCCAAAGCTCAGCTGTCAGGAAATCTCCTTCAGTGGGAGGCTTGCTGGCAAATGAAATCACACCTCTATCCTTGGCTTCCTGAGGTAGTTTCAAGTAGTGCTCGTTTATTCTTTTGAGATCCGCTTTAAGCTCAGGCCCCCAAATAAATCTCTGATTTGTGCCTAGAAAAATGCTGGTCGTGCTCCGATGCAACCTATCTCCAGATATAAAAACGTTGCAAAAAGGCAAATAATGGAGATAAGCAATGTCAATTTTGTTCGATGGTCGGTCAGCCGAAATGAACCCACGTGAGACGCAGATATGAAAAAATACTTCAACTTTTATCACATGAGCCGCATACGGGGCATAATGATTTAGTGGCGGAAATCCAGATACCTGATATCTGTGTACGAATTCGTGATGATACTCTTGAGGGATACCGATCGCTTGAATAATGAAGGCTATTAAATCATAAGGCTTACTTGAATTTGTGACTATCTGACTAGCTGCGAAAAATGCGTCATTGATGTTTTTACACTGTGATATATCTATTCCCAGCTTTTGAGCGTAATTTGCAGAACTCTTAAAAGTCATAGATTTAATATGTGCTCGCCACGCCTTTGCAAAATCTCTTTCTATCTGTAGATATTCGCCATCTTGCCACCGGTTGAAAGCTTTTGCTTCTGGAGAAATATCAATGTTAATACCTTTCTTTCCTCCCGATTCCACAGGCCTACCACCTGCAACGATCGGTCTATTGGACATTGAAATTGGCTGCCCTAATAGATTGGCTAGAAGTAGCTCACTGTGGTGAACATTAGGAGCTCCACTCAACTGAGGGGATTTTTCAGCAATATTTCCGACTACTTGCTCCGCAGTTCTACCTCGGCTCATTTCCTTATCTAAATCTGCAAGCGTTTCTACATAGAACAGGGGAGAAATATTGGGGATATAGAATTGATCGAACCAAACAGATTCATCGATGGTTAATGACTGTAAGAACGACTTATCGAAAAGCACAATAGGTCCCATCTTATCCCTCAGTAGCAAACACTCCGGTTCAACGGCGGGTATGATCTTTCCCCGATAAAACGGACACATGAAATGTCACGCTGTCATCGCCACTTATTCCGAGGGTGCCAGGCAATAACCTATCCCTGAATGCGTCCGTCGGTTGATGCAATAGTTAAGAGCATACCTGAGTTCCTTGTCATTATGAAAGACATTCCCGCAAATCAATTCAGCTTTCAAGGTATGGAAAAATGACTCCATATGGGCACCTTGTTATGTGTTTCCAGTTTTGCCTATTCGTTTGTTAATAGAATTGACTAGTTCTTGATAAAAAATACCGTCAACCGAAGAGTTAGATTTTGACCCCATTGCATCGTACTTATAATTTTTAACGAAAGCTTCATTTGCAGCCAAAACATCTTCTAAAGGCGGGAAAGTGACAGAAGTATCTACCTTTTCAAAGGCTTTAACTTTTCTTTCCCTAGCTTCATCATATTTTGATCTAAATAAAGACCTCGTGTCTTTTTTAAGTTGTTTAAATATATTAAGGATATTATGAGTAAATGGAGATTGTTCTTTAAAATCCAGCTCATAGAATATTTTTACGAACAGTTCAAGAATAATAGACTGCAAATAATAGCCAGTTACGCCATGTTTTAGGGTAGGCTCAGGGCCCTCGCCTGGATTTAGTGCGCTTGTAAATAGGAAGCAGTTAATCAGAAACATTTTTTTTGATGCTATCTGTATTATCTCTTCATCATTCAAGGTAAAGGCTCCTTTAGTGCAAATTACATATAACGAATAGACCGGGGTCAGAGTAGCAACTGGTTCCAATTGTCACTCTGACCCCGAACTCCAGACAGAGCACATCCAGAAGCGGACGTTAACCTTTGAGTTAAAAGGCGCAATGCTTTTTTGCGTCCTTTTTGAACGGCTTGTTATCTTTATTCAAGTTTTCCATATTCTAGGGAATTTAATTGCAGCTGATTATTGTCGACACTGGCACCGTGCTCACTGATGTTTATTTTTAAAACATATTTTGGCAAGCCGAATTTATTTAAAAAACCTGTCGCGACAGATTTGGCTGTGCTATCAAATTCAAGATCAAGCCCTTGGAAATACCTTTTTGTAAACATTAAGGAAAGTGGTGTTCCATGCCGATAAAGCAATGTATCTTTAAATCCAGTAGCATCGGCAACATTAAGAGGTACGCACAAGGAACTAGTTTTTTCAGTAAATGAACTATTCCTGAATGGTGTGTATTTACTCATTTCTTCTGCAAAATGTGAAGTGTCAGCAAAACCAGTAATATCTTCGTAATCATAAAGAAGATACTGCGCTCGCGGAGCGTTCTTTAAAATACGCCTTAACTGCTTTTTATTCATTGCGCTAAAGGTTGTTTTTCGCCAGTCTCGGCGCTTTGCCTCCAGGAATGCCACGCCTTCAAGGTCAGTTCCATCTTTAAATCTGATATTAACAACTAGCGCAATATCACCAAAATTGGTCTCATACGTACCACGGAGTTTATATGTTTCCCATTCAACATGACTACGATAATCCTTTCCTTTTAATTCAATAGTAGAAAGTGTGCCCGTTAACTCAGATAGAAGATTTCTAGTAATAAAATCTTCATCCCAGTTATATATCGAAATGCCTTTTATCGAGTCACTTAATTGTTTTTCTAGTATTCCTGTGAACTCCACTAGTTCATATACCACAAAGTGACTCCTTTAAAAGAATGCCAGCCGTAACTGGCGCATTTGTAGTGAGCGCAGCGAACGAAAAAAGCGTCCATTTTTCCGGCCTTGTTAGCGTAATGTATTAACGTATTGAATAAATTCACTTGAATTCTTAACTACCTCATCCCTACTATCATGAGTTCCTTTTTGAAATAATTTTGACGGTTGATCATTTGGGATATCATCGTAATAATCAATTTCCATAAATTTGTGCCACGCTTTATCGAATTGTTTTGTCTTCCAAAATGGCAAAGACGCCTTAAGAGCAGAATACGCACCCCAGAGCTCTGCATATTTATCGTGGATCAAAAGTGCTGGCTTTCCATTATCTTCTTTCCACCAAGCATTGAAACCTATTGGAAACACAAGGGAGATCATTGCATCTATAGCATTTCTTTTTTGTTTTTCTCTTGTTGCATATTCCGGCTCATCGTGAACACCCATTCCGGTTCAACGTGAACACCTATTCTGGTCGAATGTGAACACCCATTCCGGTTTCAACGTGAACACTTCCCCGGAATTTCCGGAATAGCTGTTCACAATCCCGGAATCACTGTTCACGTTCAACCAGAATCCTTCCCAACGCATTGTTTTTCCAACTATTTGCTATCCTCTCCCGCTTTTTGGGGAAGAGGCAATGGCGGCAAAGAGGATCACAATGCGAAAAATCCGAGATATTCTTCGATTACGACTGGCTGCCGGTCTGTCGATCCGCGAGATAAACGCCAGCACCAAGTCCAGTGTCGGGGCCATACAGAAGTTACTGGCCAAGGCGGAGGAACTGCAGCTGTCCTGGCCGTTGCCCGATGAGCTGGACGACAACAAACTGGCTCGGCTCTTCTATCCTGGGGCCGACACCCGCGTCTCCTCCCGTTATCAAGTACCTGACTGGTCAGCGCTTCATCAGGAGCTCAAGCGCAAGGGCATGACCAAGCAGCTGCTGTGGGAGGAGTACACCCAGCAGCATCCCAACCGTTGCTATAGCTACTCACAGTTCTGTGACCGTTACAATCACTGGCGGGGACTCCAGAAGCGCTCCATGCGCCAGACCCATAAGGCTGGGGAGAAGTGTTTTGTCGATTACTGTGGTCAGACGATACCCATCATCAGCGCCACCACCGGTGAGATACGCCAGGCCCAGGTGTTCGTTGGGGTGTTGGGCGCCTCGAACTATACCTATGCCGAAGCCACACTGACCCAATCCCTGCCTGACTGGCTGGGTAGTCATGTGCGGATGTTTGAGTTCATCGGGGGCTGCCCTGAACTGGTCATCCCGGATAATTTACGCAGTGGTGTTAACAAGGCTTGTCGCTACGATCCAGACCTCAACGCCAGCTATCAACAACTGGCGGAGCACTATCAGCTTGCCGTGGTGCCGGCACGGCCCTACAAGCCCAAAGACAAGGCCAAGGCGGAAGTCGGTGTACAGATTGTGGAACGCTGGATCCTGGCCCGCCTGCGCCGCCACAGCTTCTTCTCGCTGGCTGAGGTCAATCAATGCATCCGCGCTTTGCTCGATGAGCTGAATCAGAAGCCGTTCAAGCAGTTGCCGGGCAACCGTCGACAGGCCTTCGAGCAGCTCGACAAACCGGCCCTTCAACCTTTGCCTATACATCCCTACCACTATGTCGAGATCAAGCCGGTCAAGGTCAATATCGACTATCACGTACAGTATCGGCAGCACCATTACTCAGTTCCCCATCAGTACGTCGGTGAAACCCTGGAATTGCATGCCAGTGACACCCTGGTCATCCTCTACTTCCGGCAGCGCCAAGTAGCCTCTCATCCACGCAAACACCAGCCCGGTACAACCACAGAGGCCGCCCATATGCCCAAGCGCCATCAGAAACAGCAACAGTGGACGCCGGGACGACTAAAGAACTGGGCGAAAGATATCGGCCCTCAAGTGTTGCTCTGGGTGGATGCTCAACTGAAATCCAAAGCCCATCCCGAACAGGCCTACCGAGTCTGTCTTGGCTTGCTTAACCTCAGTCGAGAGTACCCGGTTGAGCGACTCGATGCGGCCTGTAACATCGCCAACCGTGAAGGACTGCTGCGTCTGAAACAGGTCAAGTCGATCCTGCAAAGTAACCGCGACAAGCTCCCCGAACAACTCGACCTTCAGGTTGAGCTGCCTCAGGACCACGAGAATATTCGTGGCCCTCGCAATTTCCATTAAACCCAAGGAGAACGCCATGAACACACAAACCGTTGCGCAACTGCGCCAACTCAAACTCGGCGGCATGGCCCGTGCCCTGCAAACCCAACTGGAACAAATCGGCGCCTACGAAGGACTGCCCTTTATCGAGCGACTCAGCTTACTCCTCGAGCAGGAGAACCTGAGTCGTGAACAACGCAAACAAGAGCGGCTTATCCGCCAGGCTCGCTTCAGGCTCAGGGCCAGCGTACAGGAGATCGACTACCAGCATCCACGCAATATCACGCCCTCTCAGATCGCCCAACTGGCCCAAGGGGACTGGATTAACCGTGCCCAGAACCTGTTGGTCACCGGCCCCTGTGGCAGCGGGAAGACCTACTTGGCTTGTGCACTGGGTCAAAGCGCTTGTCTGCACGGCTACAGTGTCCGCTACTTCCGTCTCTCAAGGCTGTTGTTGGAACTGACCCAGGCCAAGGCCGATGGCAGTTACCACAAGCAGCTCAAGCAGTTGGCCAAGATCCAGTGCCTGGTCATTGACGACTGGGGACTGGAGCCACTGAAACCGGCTCACCGCAATGATCTGATGGAGATCATGGACGACCGCCATGGTCATACTTCCACGCTGATGATCAGCCAACTACCCACTGACCAGTGGTACGCCAGTATCGGTGACAACACCTTGGCCGATGCCATACTCGACCGACTGATGCACAACGCACACCGCCTCACGCTCAAGGGCGAATCCATGCGGAAAGTCCTCGGGCAGTTGACTGATGATGAACACCTGGGCTAAAAAGCCAACTCCGTGATGCGTTGTGAAATCAGGTGTTCACGTTCGTCCGGAATCGGTGTTCATATTCACCGGAATACGCACTTGTTATATACAATGTCACAAATGCACCGACAAGCGCACCAAGAAGTCCAGATAATAGGTTAAAGGAAAGCTGTTCCATATTGTTAGTGCATAGCATTCTTGGATTTGGCCCTGCAAATGTCCCTTGATGCTTCCCAGTTGGAAAACATGTTATTCACCGATTCTTCATTTTTTATGGCCTCCAAATATTCTGCTCTCACCGAAACACGTTTTTCAACGCTCATGCCTGCTGCATAGGTACTGAAACTATCAACAAGGTACGCGCCTATCCGGTTTGAAAGGCAGGAGCAAAACACCTCATCAGCTACCGCCATCACGCAACTGTTTTGAAACTTCAACTTGCCCTCCGAATTTAACATTTCAATCGTTTTATCTGAGTCCTCCGCAGCCAAAGACAGAGGAGTTGAACAGAGAAAAATAGATGCAAGTACAGTGATTATTTGTCTACGCATAGGCTTGATTCCTTTTGACACTAACCTTTGACTATGCGTCTCGCATTTCTTGAGAAATGTTGCTCGCGCATTATTTGTAAAAAGCGGCTTATTGTTCTGAGCATCCTTATACTACCTATATTCCTTAAAGACTTCTAGATCTAGTATTGGGCTCTGTTTCCTACCAAATTACAGGGTTGGTGCTAAGGTCGAATAGTGTCCGGCGGACACAGACGCATGTCATGCACATAGCGAACGGCCGCTTCATGTCGACTATTGCACATCCACTGTACAGGCAAGACCCATCCAAAAGCAGACGTTAACGCTTGAAAGAATTGTTAGGTGTCGCTCTTGGGTTCGCCACCGATCGCATGTTGGATCTGATTGAGCAGCATGCTTATGCCATTATCCTCTCCCAATTGCCAATAGAGACGTGCTTGTTGCTCAATGTTCCAAGAAGTGAACATTTGGAACTTGGCAATCTGTGGGAAAATGCGTCTCGCTGCCTGAAGTGAGGCGGTGTCAAGATTCTTGAAGTAATTCGGCCCTAGGTTTGGATTATCAAAACTTCTTACGATCTCGCCAACAACAGTACACGCTGCCGTGAAGTGCGCGAGATCAATTATGTCTAGTGAATAGTCTTCCAGTGACAAGTGTGCGGCGGCACGATTGGAATGTTGTATAAGGAGTCCAATCCGCTTTTGTAACTGACCATCAGATCGGAGCAGCTCCGTCTCGCTTTTGGAGCATTCCGAGAAAAAACGACGCAAAAATCTCAGGGCTGTTAAGCATTCTTCTGCTGTATGACAGGAGTTATTTGCCCAGTATTCGGCGTGCTCAGAAAGAGTGGGATTAGATGTTTTAGAGAAGTTCCCACCAGTGAGATCCGGCTTTGAGGCGTTATCAAATAGCTTGCGACAGCTAAGAGTCAACGTATTGAGATCTGAGAATTTGGCGTAGCTCTGGGCAATCTTAAAAGAGTAGTCGTCTGACTGTTTTGCGGCCTCATGCGCTGAGGCAGAGCCAAGAAAATAGTAGAACGCTGGAATACAGAGGGAAGCACGAGAAAATACGCCTCTAAGGAATTGGACTGAACGTTCGGTGCCTGCGAGTTGAATGGCGGGCCGGTCCTTACCATTTTCTCCGAGCGAACGAATAGTTCGTCTTTCGAATCATCCTTGAACGTGAAGATAATCTTTGCGGCCATGGCGCTTTCTGCTCGGATGTATGTGTTTGTTAGACACTTTCACCACCTAACTGGGGCAAGTTTACAGGGGGTGAAGCTACATCGACAGCATCTACGCGGAAAAGAATGGGCACAATGTTTGTGTTCGCAAAAATGGTAGTACTACGCCCCCAATGAATTGAGTAGATCTTACCACCAGTGACCTCCCAATCTTCTGTTTTTGCCGTCCCTTTTCCAGTGTATAGGATGATCCAATCGCCAGCGTTTACGATACCATCACCAAACCAGAAAAGATTGTCCTGGTAAGGGACAGCTGAATTATCTGCGGCCGAATAACCCACCATGATCCCATATTGCCCCATATTTGATGTTTCGTTTACATAGACTGCTATTCTTTCTCGATTAGGAACACCTCTATCGGCAACTGGATGGATTTTAAGTTCTTGGAGGTCGGTAACTATCATTTATCACCTCCACGAACTGGGACAAACCAACCCGCCAACATAAGCAAAATACCAATGCCAAGTGCGGCGTAACCATAAGCCTTGAACTGCACTGTGTCGAAAAGTACGATGGAGGTAGTTCCTAATGCCGTCCCAACTGCGATTCCGAAGTTTCGTAGGTGCCGTGTAGTTTGAAATGCTTTTAGCCGTTCACCGAGCACGGCATTCTTGACACGTTCATCAGATAGTTGTTGGGCGAGATGTTCGTTCTTGCCTTGTAACTTTAGGGTTTCACCCTTTGAAAACTGAAGCTCAGTTGATAGCTGAGATGTGATACCAGCTATTAATGCCGAAGTTACTTCTCCACCAAACGCTCGTGCTTTAGATGAAGCTATACCTTGAACGGTATGTGCAATAGAAAGCTCCTGGAGCTGATCTGATGGCATAAGCTCAGGCGATGATTCACCTATAATCTGACTTCCATCTGAACCAGAATCAGATGGTTTCGGTATTTCATTAGTATTTGTCATATCACCAATAGTTTTGGTTGCCGAATATCTGATTATATCCAAAAGCGGACGTTAACGTCCCGCTTCACGCGCGGCGTTGCCGCACGAAGCGAAGGCGATGACGTCGCCTGCAAGCATTGTTAGGCACTTGCCCACTGTTTAAAAAGAACATCAGTGATTTCCCCGAGTTGAAAGGAGCGGTTTGTGTATCCCACCAAAGCGTCATCAAATGCCTCAATGGCCAGAAGTAATATTTCTCGCGCAATTGAAGCGGAAACAACTGCCCTTGGTGCTTTTAGGTCCGTTCCATGCTGCTCAACATAGAGCGAGGCTTCGCGAAGCCTGACAAGCTCTCCGCTGCGTCCTTTTTCAATGAGTTCGTACATGTGTGATTCGCCGATTGCCTTTGGTAGTCTACCCCCCATCGCAACAGTAGGACCAAGAGCAAGGGCATGCTTTTCCTTGTGTTTGTAGAGCGGATCTTTAGATCGCTTTAAAGGAGTTGCCGAACGGCGGTACATGCCTAGGTGAACTTTGACTGTTTCTTCGAGCGCAGTAATGGCCAGGAAAGTTGCCGTTGCGTGTGATCCGGCGCTCAATAAAGTTGAGGAGTCGCTGAGCAACTGCGTGATGTGTTCGCATGCCAGATTGAACTGCTCGCTCGTGTGGCCGATACGCTCTCCAGCGGAAAGAGCCTCTTCCACAGAGGACCACCACTTATCGTCTGATTCGCTCATTGTATTTGGCGCCGAACAGTGAATTAGGCCGATTGGGCAAGGATGGCATCAATGTTGTCAATGGCCTCGAGTGCACTCTTGATTCCGCTTGCGTAGTACTCAGAAGGAAAGAACGCAGTTTCGGATTGTTCCTCTGATTGAAGATGCTCAATACGAGCTTGGAGAATCCGGAGGAACGTATCTTTATCATCTTGCTCAAGAGCAGACGCAACCTCGAGTCTCATGAGTCCCTGATTGATGGCTACGACGTAGAGGTATTGCTTAAGAAAGCCCTTTTGTATGTCCATTTGCCAAGATCCAATAGGTTGTGAGAGAAAAGGGAAAAGCGGCCTAACATCTAAGCATTTATGCCGCGTGTCTTTCATGTGGCATAGATGCCTGTTGAACTGAGCCGCTCTCGATAGGGTTGCCCAACTCTATTAATAAGAAATTGTTTTTTTACCGGCTGCCCGGTCGTTCGCTATTTTTGCTGATTGCGCAGGAAGGGCATCCGTGTTGTGCAGTCCGGCCCCACTTCCTGAAGGCTATCCGTCGGTTTTTATGACGACTTTTTTTCATAATGCCTCATTTTCCAGCCCTTGGCCACTACCTGCCCGTCAGACCCCGGGGGCCTGTTGTCTCTTCCCCTTTCTCCCCTATGCGGGTGCCGGCGTCACACACCGCCGGGGCGTTGGGGTGGCAGTTCCACCACGATCCACAATCGCCCGCCCTGACACACCGGATAGGGCCACACCTCCCGCTCCGGACCGGGTGGCTTAACACCTATTTCCGGTTCGGCCTCCGCTTCCTCGGCCAGGGCAATTAAGACCGGGGTCAGAGCAACAACTACTAGCAATTGTTACTCTGACCGCGTACTTAACCTGCCGACTGCACCGCCGCGGTTGAGCTCCAGCTCTTGGTTAGGTGCTTTTCCGCCAGGCCGGCCAGTCATTCAAATTGTAGCTCGGAGACACCCAGTACTGAGTAATGATCTTCATTACTCCTGCTGAACCAAAACTTGAGTGGGCAAGCCGACGTGTGGTGGATCTTGAAATTATGAGTAGTTCTGTCTTCTCGCATAGGCGCAGCCAAGCCGTCGAGCGTAGAAGCGTCACCCAGCACTATGTAGCCGGGCCTCAGGAGAGCCTCCTCCGGTGGAGTGCATGAGTCACCTACGATTGAGAGATTTCGTCCATCTTTGAGTCCCACTCGGACTACATCAGGCGCAACGACCTCATACCAAGGATGCGCCACCGGATGCCACCATGCATGCTGCGGTGACAAAGCGGTCGCATCAACGTAGACCTCAAGCGTCTTTCGTCGCTGGCCCGGTGAAGACCAATAGACCGGGAGTTCGAGTACATCATCAGCTAGCCGTGTTCGCTGCCATCCGAGCGGGAGGAGGTGGGGCACGTTCGCGCCATCCCGCAGGAAATGGAGAGCCTTCTGCCGGCTCATTGCGATCTTCTCCAAGTCCTCGTCTGTCGAAATCCGCTTTAGGGGCGTGAGATACACGTAACCAGCACCCTTTACGCGGGACGTCCCCTGAATGTTCCACAGCGAAGCCCAAAGCTCCTCGGTCTTTTTTATGTTCTTCAGTGCCTTGCGGCCAGTATGGTGGTAAAGCTTTAAATGCGGCCTGTCCCGTTCAAATCTCCACTGGCCTGTAGAATATCTGCTAAGCAGATCGGGCCCCGTGATTTCGCAGTGATACAAGAACGATCCGTCTGGGAAAGAATTAACAAAATCGGCATCCGAGAACTGGATCCTCAGGGTGTGACCGAAAACAATGTCACAGACTACGAGCGACTGGATGGACTCCCCGTCGTAGACCAACGTGTTCGGAAGCCAAGTGCGGGGCTGGAACCAGACGAGAGGGTCCTCCAGGTAGATCTGGTCGGGAATGATCAGCGACTTTCCCGGGGCGTGGACGAGCTTTACCTTAATCAGTCCTCTGTATTGCTTCGCGCCGAAGCCTCTTGTCCCATAATGCTGCTCCATAGTTTACCTTCGAACCTGTGATAGAGGCCTAACGAATAAGATTAGATCGTGAGAGCGAAGCGAGCCACGATCTAACCTTATTCGTTAGTGCTTATTGCTCTGGTCTAAACACAACTGACCCAACAAGGGCCTCTGATATTTCTGCCATTATATGTTTATGTACATACGAGTTATTAAAATCATAAAAAGGGTTTGAACGTGAAGAGTCGCGCCAAAGGGAACCATTCTCGTCTAAATAGAGGCACAATATATTGTGTATTTCTTTTTCTTTTTTAACTGCGACCCTATATTCCATGAGCGATACAATCCCATCGCAGGCTACCGGGCGCCATTCAAGAGGCAACCACATTCCAAAACACTCGATGTTAATATCATTTTCACCAATATTAATGACCCCAAAGTCATTTTGTGACGGAGCCTGTTGCCGCAATATATCAATAAACTTATTGTGCATATCAATAAGGCTATTGAAGCGAACTTGATTTCCAACCGCCTTGTCATATCCTCTCATTTTACAACTCCTAATTGCACCACACTAATTATACGTCTCACGCTACACTGGAATTATGTTGCTTGTACATAAACTGAAATAAGTGGCTTGTTGTTCCAGGCAAGAATATACCACCTATATTTTCTAAAGGCTTCCAGGTCTAGCATTGGGATGATTCCTGCTAAATATCAGGGTTGGCACCAAGTCGATAAATGATCGGATATGGGCATATCCTATTCACGTGATGAGCGACAACTATATGTCGACAATTGCCCTTTCAGGGAACTGGCATGAAACATCCAGAAGCGGACGCTCAATCCAATGCCTGGCTTGACCATAAAAATATTAAACCATCTCCTTTTCTTCGAATCGCCATTACTTCGTTTTGCTACTTGTCCAGCGATGCCCCAGCCAAACCCCAAGGA
>ATLU01000120.1_pt1 | contig 26698 bp, 28 predicted proteins | sample 178751 | NCBI WGS metagenome assembly ATLU01 (sample SAMN02211837, study PRJNA209200) | bioreactor metagenome | isolation source: day 23 sample from continuous culture bioreactor inoculated with sediment... | place: Germany: Wadden Sea | collected 2011
ACAGGTCAGGAAGCGGGCCGCGTTTGAGGCGTTCAAGCGGATAAGGACCCAGATGCACCGGGCGTTTTTTATCTGAAAAGACTTTCATTTAGCTGCCCTCAACCGGGGTGGCTTTGCCACGATAGGCCGCAAGATGCTCGTCCGGGATTTCTTCATCACCGTAGACACCAATCAGCACGCCCACTTGGGCAGAGCCGCCTTGGCGACGGGCCAGAATTTGGGCGTCAGACACGGTGGTGCGTTGCGACATGCGGCGCGACCATTGGTGCAGGTGTGCGTATAATTCATCAATGATGTCAGACTGTTCGGTGCAATCCCCCAGATCCACCAATTCCTTCGGGTCGGTCACAAGGTCAAACAGCAATGGGCGAAATCCCCCCTCTGCGTGGATCAATTTCCAACGCTCGGTGACCACCATAAAAAGCCGACAGTCACGTGGAGCGAGGCCCAGGCGGGTGGCCATGGATGAGGTCGAAAAGTCATATTCGCTGATCGCAAAGTCGCGCCAGGCCACGTTGTCACCGCGCAGAAGCGGCACGAGCGAGCAGCCTTCTAGAATGTGGTCCGCCACCTCTCCGCCTGCCATTTCTACAAAAGTGGCGGCGAGGTCGATTTGCTCCACCAAGGCGTTCGACACCGTGCCGCGTGTTGCGTCCGCTTCAGCGCGCGGATCAGCGATGATCAGCGGCACGCGCACCGAGGGGTCGTGAAAGAAATCCTTCTCTCCCATCCAGTGATCGCCCATGTAATCGCCGTGATCCGAGGTCAGGACAATCACCGTATTGTCGGCCTGTCCGGTCGCGTCCAAATGATCCAGAAGCCGCCCCAAGTGATCGTCACATTGTTTGATCAGCCCCATATAGGCGGGGATCACCGTTTCGCGCACCTCGTCGCGGGAAAAGGCACCGGAGAGTTTGCCCGCCAGATAGGCGTCATAAATCGGATGGGCTTTGTCGCGCTCGGACTGGCTGCGGACCACCGGCTGAATGTCGTCTTTTGCGTACATGTTGTGATAGGGCGCGGGCACGATATAGGGCCAATGCGGTTTGATATAACTGACATGCGCGCACCATGGCTGGTCCGGTTTTTGCGCGTCGATGAAATCAATGGTGCGGTCGGTCAGCCAAGGGGTTTCACTGTCCTCTTCGCGCACGTTGGCGGGCTTATCCGCGTGCATCATCAAAAAGCCAGACGCAATGTCCCCTTCGTCATCAATGCCCGCATTGGCATGGTCGTGCCAAGGGTTGTGATCAGTATAACCTTTTGATTTTAAATACTCATTATAGAGGGAGCGCTTTTGGTCATAAAACCCCTTTGGCCCCTCGGCCCACAGGCCATCATCGCGGATCCACACATCAAAGCCGCATTCGCCAATGCGCGTGCCGATCACACTGTCGGGGGCCAGCCCTAGGCGTTCCATCCCTGCCGCATCCGCTTTCATATGGGTCTTGCCAATCAGCCAACATCCCATGCCAGCGGCGCGCAAATGATCGCCCATCGTGTGCTCGCCAACCTTCAAAGGAAAGTTGTTAAACGCCGCCCCATGGGAAGAAACATAGCGCCCGGTATAGGTGCTCATCCGGCTGGATCCACACACCGGTGACTGGCAATAGGCGCGATCAAACCGCACACCGCGCGCCGCGACCCGGTCGAAATTGGGTGTTTCGAGCGTCTTGTGGCCAGCACAGCTGAGGTAATCAAACCGCAGCTGATCATACATGATGAACAGAATATTGGGGGCAGATCGGCGCATGTGCAGGCTTCCTCGTTGCAGGTGAAATGATTGAAGCACGGTGCCAGGCGCTCGAAAAGCGATTTTGGATCCAATTTGAAAATTTTCTGAACTTGCGAAGAAAAATATGCGGCGGTGCGACCTGTGCTAAACCGCGTGGCGCGCGCGAAAGCGGGCCAGCTCCCGGGCTGAGGGGGCGTGACCGGTGAACAATTTGATATAGGCCGGAATGCGGGCGACCCGCAGCGTCGTGTCCTCGGTGACTTCCATCGAGATATAGCCGACCTGTGTGTAAAGGATTGCCATGGTGCGGATCTGGGCATCCTCGGGTGGATACCCGAACCGTTCAAACATCGCCTGAATTGCGGCTTTACGCGTTTCATCTGCGGCCTTCACGCGGGGGTGTAAGCTGACATCATGGCGCGCCCAATTGCGGATCGCGTGGTCCAGTTTTGCATCAAACAGGCCTGCGTCCAGCCAGCAATCCTGCAGGTTCAGCATTGCTTCGGTGATGGTTTCAGCAAAGGCTTCGGTTTGGGCCACCAGATTACCGGTGTTTTTGGCTTCCCAGCGGGCAATCAGCGCCTCTAACAAGGTCTCGCGCCCGTCGAAATGATGGTAAAATCCGGTGCGTGTCAGGCCCAGATGCTTGGCCAGCGGCATCACCTTTACCGCTTCAACCCCGCCGCCAATGAGAAGGTCAAATGCGGCATCCAGCCAAAGATCCACAGATCCTTTGGGCTTGGCGTCGGTTTTCAACTGTTCCGTTTGCGACATCATATTGGTGTTTTAGCGAACTTGACACATGTGTCAAATGAATTGACGCTGGTGTCAAATAAACCGAGTCGAAAAAGGGAAAGACAGGATGAGCCAGCGCAGACGCCGTTCCAAAGGCACAACCCGTGACGCAACGCCCGGGCAAAACCCCCATCTGGAACGCCCTTACATTCGGCGTGGCATCCCGACCTATGATATCGTCAGCGAAGAAAGCCTGATTGAGATTGAGGCAACTGCTGACCGCATTCTGGCCGAAATTGGCATGGAGTTCCGCGAAGACCCCGAGGCGGTACGCTTGTTTCGTGAAGCTGGGGCAGAGGTCACCGAATTGGGGCCAGACCGGTGGAACCTGAAATTTGCCCCCGGCATGATCCGCGGCATTTTGAAATCCGCCCCGTCGGAGTTCACGCAACACGCGCGCAACCCCGCCAATAATGTGCAGATCGGCGGCAACAACGTGGTGTTTGCCCCCAGTTATGGATCGCCCTTTGTAATGGATCTGGACCGAGGGCGGCGCTATGGCACGATGGAGGATTTTCAGAATTTCGTGAAACTCGGCCAGTCAACGCCGTGGTTGCACCATTCGGGTGGAACGGTGTGTGAACCGACCGATGTGGCGGTAAACAAGCGGCACCTTGATATGGTGATGTCGCATATTCAGTTCTCGGACCGGCCCTTTTTGGGGTCCGTTACCGCCCCCGAACGTGCCGCCGATAGTGTCGAGATGACCCGCATGCTGTTTGGCAAAGATTTTGTCGATCAGAACTGTGTGATCATGGGCAATTTCAATACCACATCGCCCTTGGTTCTGGATGGGATCACCACGGGGGGCATTCGCGAATATGCGTCGGCCAACCAAGGTACAATCCACCTGCCATTCCTGTTGGGCGGGGCTGTGTCGCCGTTGACCATGGCAGGATCGGTGGCGCAATGCCTGGCCGAAAGCATGACCTCCTGTGCGTTGGCGCAATTGGTGCGGCCCGGCGCGCCGGTGGTCTTGGCCTCGTTCCAATCGTCAATGGCGATGCGGTCTGGGTCGCCCACTTTTGGCACGCCGGAACCGGCGCTTGGCTCGCTTGTCTACGGGCAGCTTGCGCGTCGTTTGAACCTGCCGCTGCGCTGTGCGGGGAATTTCACCACCTCAAAGCTGCCGGATGCGCAGGCGATGTCACAATCCATGATGTCGATGATGTCGGCGGTGCATTGCGGGGCCAATTTCTTGCTGCATTCGGCGGGGTTCCTCGATGGGCTTTTGTCGATGTCCTATGAAAAATTCATGCTGGATGTGGATGTCTGTGGCGCCCTGCATTCCTATCTGGACGGCGTTCAGGTCAATGAAGACACGCTTGGCTTTGACGCCTTGGCGGAAAAAGGACCGGGCGAGCATTTGTTTGAAAGCGCGCACACCATGCGCCACTATAAAACCGCCTATTATGACAGCGCTCTGGACGACAATCAGCCGTGGGAAACCTGGGACGAGGCCGGTTGTGTCGACATGTCTGCCCGCGCCAATGCGGCGTGGAAAAAGAGCTTGCCGACTATCAGGCGCCTGCCTTGGATGAAGGCATTCGCGATGGGCTAAACGATTATATCAACGCGAAGAAAACCTCGCTTGAAGACATGTGGTACTAAGGAGACACGCAAAATGAGCCAGTCCAAAATGAGCCCGTCAAACGATCCCCTTTTGCAGCCCTATCAGCTTAAACATCTGACGCTGAAAAACCGCATTATGACCACCAGTCACGAACCGGCGTATCCCGAACAGGGCATGCCAAAAGCGCGCTATCGTCTGTATCACGCTGAACGCGCCAAGGCCGGAGTGGCAATGACCATGACCGCAGGATCCGCTGCCGTGTCAAAAGACAGCCCTCCGGTCTTTAACAACATCCTTGCCTATAAAGACGAGGTGGTGCCGTGGATCCGCGAGTTAACAGATGCGGTGCATGAGCATGGCGCGGCCTGCATGATCCAGATGACCCATTTGGGGCGGCGCACGGGTTGGAACAAGGGCGACTGGTTGCCGCCGGTCTGCTCCACGCCGCACCGCGAACCGGCGCACCATGCGTTTCCGAAACTGGCCGAAGATTGGGACATCGCGCGGGTGATTTCCGACTTTGCTGATGCGGCTGAACGCATGAAAGCCGGGGGCATGGACGGGATCGAAATTATGACCCACGGGCATCTGCTTGATCAGTTCATCTCTCCGCTCACCAACCATTTGGACGGGCCATATGGCGGTGATCTGGCGGGCCGGATGAAGCTGACCATGGACATTATTGACGCTGTTCGTAACCGTGTCGGTGATGAATTTGTGCTCGGCGTGCGCTTTGCCCCGGATGAGGCGGAAGAGGGTGGAATTGACCCAGATATGGGCATGGATATCGCCCGGATGTTTCGCGATTGCGGCCAAATTGACTACCTCAATATCAACCGAGGGCGCATCCACACCGACCCCGCAATGACCGATATGATCCCGGTTCAAGGCATGCGATCTGCGCCGCATTTGGACTTTGCCGGACGGGTGCGGGCCGAGATCGGAATGCCAACCTTTCACGCCTCGCGCATCCCCGATGTGGCGACCGCGCGTCACGCTGTGGCCTCGGGCCAACTTGATATGGTGGGCATGACCCGCGCGCATATGGCGGACCCGCATGTGGTCAAGAAAATCATCGAAGGGCGCGAGGATGATATCCGCCCTTGTGTTGGTGCAACCTATTGTCTGGACAGGATTTATCAGGCGGGTGAGGCGCTGTGTATTCACAACCCCGCAACCGGTCGTGAAACCACCATGCCCCACGATATCCCGCCTGCGGATGTGAAGAAAAAGGTCGTGGTTGTGGGCGCTGGTCCCGGCGGGCTAGAGGCCGCGCGCGTGGCCGCAGAACGGGGCCATGAGGTGACTGTGTTTGAGGCGCAACCTGATCCCGGTGGACAGGTATTACTGTCGGCACAACTGCCCCGGCGGCGCGAGATGATTGGCATCATTGACTGGCGCATGGCGCAATGTGCGGCGCGCGATGTGACGTTCAAATTCAACACTTGGGCCGAGGCAGAGGACATCACCGCGCTGAACCCTGATGTCGTGATTATTGCCACCGGTGGCCTGCCCAATCTGACGCTGTTTGAAACCAAAGGCGAGATGGCGAATGTGGTCAGCGCGTGGGATATCATTTCGGGTGACGTAAAGCCGGCAGAAGACATTCTGATCTATGATGAAAGCGGTGATCACCCCGGCCTGATGGCGGCGGAGATTGCAGCAGAAGCGGGGGCAAAAGTCGAAGTGATGACCCCGGATCGCACCTTTGCACCGGACATTATGGCGATGAACCTTGTGCCCTATATGCGTGCGCTACAGCCCAAAGGCGTGCGGTTCACGGTGGCGGAACGATTGAAAAATGTCGCAAAGGACGGCAACCGGATGGTGGCCACATTGGGCACTGATTATTCCGACCTTACCCGCGAGGCGCGCTATGACCAGGTGGTGGTGAATTACGGCACCATGCCCAATTGCGACCTCTATTTTGATCTGAAAGAGCTGTCGGTGAACCGGGGGGAGTTGGATCAGGCGGCGTTTATCGAAGGGCGCCCGCAAGCGGTGAACACCAACCCGGATGGCGCGTTTCAACTGTTTCGCATTGGTGATGCAGTTACCTCGCGCAACACGCACGCGGCGATCTATGATGCGCTGCGCCTTGTAAAGGATCTGTGATGCGGATTGGCGTGATCGGATGCGGCACCATTGCCAGCGCTCTGGTGCCGCGTTTGGCCCGTGATGGGCATGAGATTGTGGTGTCAGAGCGTAGTCACACACGATCAACAGCGTTGGCGGCGGCACATGAAAATGTGATCGTAGCGGACAATCAAGGCGTCATTGATCGGGCAGATCTGATCTTTGTTGCACTGATGGCAGAGGCCGCTGAGAGTATTTTGACGGACCTTGAATTCCGTTCGGGGCAATCGGTGATCAGCTTGATGGCCGGGGCCAGTTTGGCCGATCTAAGCCTGTGGGTTTCCCCAGCCGCCGCCCCCGCTATTCTGTTGCCGTTTCCGAATGTCGCCACCCCCGGCGCACCGGTGATTGCGATGGGCAAAATGACGGCGTTGCTCGGGTTATTAGAGCCGCACAACTTGATCTATACCGTCGAAAACCAGGCGGAGCTGGACGCGACCTTGGCCGCACAGGCTGTGTTGTCCCCCGTCGTCGCCATGGTGCAAGAGGCCAGCATGTGGCTGGGCGACCGGGTGGCAGATCCCGCCGCTGGTGAGGCCTTTCTGCGCGCGTTGGTTGGCAGCAATTTAATGGAAGGCCCCTGCGCGCCGCTATTGGATGCGCTAAATACCCCGGGCGGTTACAATCAGCGTTTGCGCCAGCATATGCAGGGGGTTGGCTTGTTCGACCACCTGACCGAAGGACTGAACAAGCTGGCGTGATCAATCAGGGGGTGAAGCCGGTGGATTTGTGATATAGATCTTGCGCAACCTATTCATGAGACCTGTTTACAAACCCTGGGGACTGACAATGAAATGGATCGCAGTAGAGGTGGAAGGTAATATCTTGCGCCTATGGCCGGAAGGCGGCGATGAAATTCGGCGCACGCTTGAGGCGGGCGTGACGCTTGCATCCTTAATTCCTGAAATTGAACATACGGTGTCGATCACGGCGGACACACAAATCTTGGCCTCTGGCATGTGTCACGAGCTGTGCAGCGGTGCGGTGAAATCTGTGCCGTGTCGTCCGCCAAAAGCCCGCCACCTCACACCGAAAACGATACAAATTGATCCGCGCGTGGCCCTTGTGCCCCCGGTGATGCAGGACCAACCAACCGGAGTGATGCACCACGAAGTGTCGCGCATCGCGGGGTTGATCGCCAGCGAGCCAAGCTTTGACGGGGTCGCCTGTTTGGTGGGATCCAACACCGTTTGGGCGCATATTAGTGCGGAAGAAATCGTCAGCTTTCAATCCGCCTCAACAGGCCAGATGATGCGCGCGCTTTGCGGTGGGCGCTTGCGGGTTGGCGATGGGTTTGACGATGCGCTTTCTGCTATGATGAGCCGCCCACAGGCGCTCTCTTCCCGCTTGGCCAGCCTGCAAGCCGCGCTTGATTTGGGACGTCTTGGTGAAGGCGATCTTATGGCGCAAATGTCGGGTCTTTTGGTTGGGGCGGAGCTTGCCTCGATGCGACCCTATTGGCTTGGACAACGCGTGGCGGTGATTGGCGAGGCTGATGCGACTGAACCCTACCAACACGGGTTAAGCGCGCAGGGTATGATGGTTGAACCCATGTCCGGTGCAGCCCTTGCGCTTGCCGGATTGGCAACATCGCAGGCCAGTGTCTAAGACGGCGCACTAAGGGTGGACCCGCTGGCCGTTTCAAGTAGGGTCGGACGCATGGCCCAAACCCGAAGCGAAGGACGTTCCATGCCGCTGATCAATGAATTGCGCGACGCCATCGGCACCAACCATGTGCTGCAAGGCGACGACATGGCGCGGTGGCGTCATGACTGGACCCAGAAATATGAAAACGCGCCTTTGGCCGTGCTGCGCCCGGCAAATACGGCAGAGGTTTCAGCTTGCGTAAAATTGGCCCATGACAGCGGCACTCCGGTCGTTCCCGTATCGGGAAACACAGGATTGGCGGGGGGCGCACATGCCACCGAAGGCGGTTTAATGCTGTCGCTTGATCGCATGAACAAGATCCGCGACATCCGCCCGGATGCCCGCCTTGCGATTGTAGAAGGCGGCGTGGTGCTTGAGACGTTGCATGATGCCGTGAGGGCGCAGGGGCTGAGTTTTCCAATGACGTTTGGCGCCAAAGGTTCCGCGATGATTGCGGGCATGTTGTCCACCAACGCGGGCGGCTCTAACGTGCTACGATACGGAAACACGCGGGATCTTTGTTTGGGGCTTGAGGTGGTTCTACCGGACGGCGAAGTGCTTGATTTGATGAGTGAACTTCACAAAGACAACTCCGGCTACGCCCTCAAAGATCTGTTCATCGGGGCCGAAGGCACCTTGGGCATCATTACCGGGGCCGTGTTGAAATTGGTCCCCACTCCCGGTGCCTTTGCAACCGCGATGGTGGCGGTTCCCACCCTATCTGATGCACTTTCACTGCTCAACAAGCTGCAAGAGGTCACGGGGGGGGCGATTGAGGCGTTTGAGTATATGCCCGCCGAATATATGGCCAGTCTGCACAGGCAATTTCCTGACACACGGCGGGTTTTTGACGAAGATTATGCGGTGAATATTCTGCTGGAAATCGGCGCCACTGCCCCGCGCGACGTGGCCGTCGACGATGACGGATCCTTGCCGATTGTGCGCTACCTCGAAGAGGTGTTGGGCGACATGCTGGAACATGAAACAGTGCTGGATGCCGTAATTGCCCAAAATGAAACCCAACGGGCCGAGATGTGGGCCCGGCGCGAAGCCGCCGCCGAGGTGTCCCTGTCGCGCACCCCAGCGGTCAACAACGATATTGCCTTGCCGCTGGATAAAATTGACGTGTTTTTCACGCAAATGGCGGATGTTCTTAAGGGGTTGGACGCAAAGGCCGAAACCCTGTCGGTTGCCCATCTGGGGGACGGAAACATCCACTATATGGTCTATCCGTCCGACGCCGCCCTTTGTGATGTGGTGATGGAAGCGGTCGAGGAAAACGTGCTGTCTCTTGGTGGTAGTTTTTCGGCAGAGCACGGCATTGGTCTGTCCAAGCTGCCGTCCATGAAGCGACGAAAGAACCCCGTGGCCCTGCGGGTGATGCGGCAGCTAAAGGCGGCAATGGATCCAAAGGGGATTATGAACCCGGGGAAAGTGCTGCCGGATTAAACTGGGGTCACGCGACCTCGCGTTTGCCCTTCAGCCAACGGATGAAATCCGGCACATCAAACAGGATGGACACAAGATTGGTGGCGGCGAGAACCCAGAGGTAGAAGGCAAACCCGCTATGATCTGGATGGGTCAGTGCGGTGTTTATGGCAACCACAATTGACGCGGGCCAGATCAACAGATGGGGCAGCGCCATCAGGCTGGAAAATCCCCGCTCAATCCACATCAAAACCACATTGGGTGCCATCCCCCCGACGGCCAGAAGCGCGATCAGAAGACCGTTTGGTGATGTCGGAAAAGCGACCGATAGGAGGTTGATGGGAACAAGCCACAACGCCACCCAGAGGCGCACCCAAAGGGGAAGACGTTGAAAACTTTCCCAAATCTCACGGATGAGCGTTTTTGCGGAATGGGTCATCGGGGCACTCTCCTGTCATCCCGCAAACTTTAATCAGTAGCTATAGTCAGCATAGATCCGTTTAAGATCGCCATTCCAATCGCCGTGATAGCGTTCCAAAAGCTCATCCGCCGGGGTTTTACCCTCTTCCACACTGTCTTGCAGTGCGTTGAGGAAGTGGCGCTCATCAGGCACCATGCCGCCAATGCCGGGGCGGGCACGGTTTTTCAGGCCAAGCTTGGCGACCTCAATGGTTTCGCGGGCCACATCAAGGATTTTCACGCCGTTGGCTTCGCCTTGCAGACCATCAACCGACGCTGCGACGCGCAGGGCTTCGCGGGTTTCCACGTCCCAACCCTTGGCCAGATCCCACGCCGCATCCAGACTTTCCTGGCAATACATCAGACCCACCCAATAGGCAGGCAGGGCGCAAAGCCGCCGCCACGGGCCACCATCCGCGCCGCGCATTTCCATATATTGCTTGATCCGCGCTTCGGGGAAGGCCGTTGTCAGGTGATCAGCCCAATCAGACAGGGTTGGTGTTTCACCGGGAAGGGCGGGCAGCTTGCCAGCCATAAAATCGCGAAACGACATGCCCAGCGCATTGATGTATTCGCCATTTCGATAGACAAAATACATCGGCACATCGAGCGCATATTGCACGTAACGCTCAAACCCCATGCCGTCCTCAAACACAAACGGCAACATACCGGTGCGCGAGGCATCAAGGTCGCGCCAGATGCGCGAACGCCATGATTTATGACCGTTGGGTTTGCCTTCAAAAAACGGGGAATTTGCAAACAGCGCGGTGGCAATCGGTTGCAACGCAAGCGCCACGCGGAACTTTTGCACCATGTCCGCCTCTGACCCGAAATCGAGGTTCACTTGCACCGTACAGGTCCGGTACATCATCTGTTTTCCGTGCGTGCCGACGCGGTCCATATAGTCGGTCATCAGCTTGTAACGCCCCTTGGGCATTACTGGCATTTGGTCATGTGTCCACTCGGGTGCGGCGCCCAGACCGATAAAGCGTGCGCCAATAAGGTCAGCAACTTCATGCACTTCGCGCAGGTGTTCGTTCACCTCGTCACAGGTCTGGTGGATGTTGTCCAAAGGCGCGCCTGACAGTTCAAACTGCCCGCCGGGTTCAAGCGAGATATTGGCGCCATTGCGTTCCAGCCCAATCAGGTTGCCCGCTTCACGCACTTCAGACCAGCCGAACTTGTCACGCAGCCCTTCCAGCATATGCAGGATCGACCGATCACCATCATATGGCAGCGGTTTAAAGCTGTCCTGACAATAGCCGAACTTCTCATGCTCGGTGCCGATCTTCCACGCCTCACGCGGCTTGCAACCGTCTTCCAGAAACTGGGCCAATTGTTTGTGGTCGGTGATTGGGCCGCCGCCGGATTGTGGGATGGACATGGGCTTCTCCTGAGATCTCTGAAGGGCATTAGGTGGGGGAAGTGTCGGGTGGTGTCAATGTAGGTTGATGACCTTACGGGACCAGATCACGGTTCTGTCAGGACCGGCCTTGTCAGAAGCGGCATTTACCGCGCGAATGGCGGCGGCGATGTCGATGCCGGGCAAAACGGTGAGCGCGTCAAACAGCGCCTCGGACCCCTCAGCGGATGTTGGGATGGTCAGCATCTCGGCCCCAGTGCGAAAGCGCCAAACCGGAAGCCCGGCAAAGTCGCGGGCAATGGTGATGTCTTGCACCAGATCCAACGAGGAAAACCCACCGCCCCCCGGAATATGGGCTGGGGCGAGATAAATCACCTGTCGCTCATCAATCTGCACAACCCCCACGCCACCGGTTCCAACCCGGATCCGCGCGCGCATCAGACCTTGCCAAGCAATGGCGGCGCCCAAAAGGGCAAGTGCGACACCCATCCATTTGATCAACCCCAGCGAGCCGATGGCCCACCACAGGCCAAGCCCCGCAATGATTGCGCCAAGGATGGCTTCGCGAAAGCGCAAGATGCGGGCACGTGCTTCTGGGCGGATCATGGGCGGGCTCCGATTGTGACGGGGTTGGATAGAATGGCGAGTGTGTATTCACCGATCCGTTCAAATCCGATGGCTTCATAGGCACGACAGGCGGCCTCCCCGCTGGCAAACAGAATGGCGGTTTTCACCCCCTGTGCGCGCACTTCTTTCAGATGGGCGGCGACCACGCGACGTGCAAGGCCTTGACCGCGGCTTTCTGGCGGCGTGTAGACTCCACCGATTTGCACCATGTCAGGCAGTTGCGCGTTAAAGGCGGTCATCGCGACAGGCACGCCATTTTCGATCATCAGGCGCACGTTGCCTGTGGCAATGGTCTGATCAACCCGCGCGGTAATGATTTTGGTCAGCGCGTCATCGTCCTGCGCCCCAAGGGCCTCAACGTGATAGGCGCGAAACCAGGTGGTCAGCGTTTCAGTATCCTCTTTCGTCGGAGGGCGGATTTTGACCGCATTTGATCCGGTGGGGTCGGGATCAACCATCTTGTCCAAAGATAAACGGTAAAGGGGCTCTACGCGGTTCAAATCATACGCCGCATTTTCCAAGCCCAGCGTGATCCGCATCGCTTCGGCGATATCTGCCGCGCCGTTTACGCCCGACACAGACTGGCCCTGCAGCATGTCATGAAACCCCTGCCAAAACCCAGCGCCTTGACCGCAGGCATTCACAAAGCCCGCGTTGGATCGGGAAAAAACACCAGTGATCTCCCCTGCGCGCTCTTCAACCCAAAATGTGTTGGCATGGGGGTGGTCTGATCCGGCAAGACCAAACCGCGCCAGACCCGCGCGCATGAACATGGTGGTTTCGGCGTGAGCGGACAGAAAACGGGCGATGGCGGGGTCTTCACCGGGGCGTGCGGGGCGGACTTTTGTCATGATTAAAGGTGCATCAATTTGCATAGGTCGTGCAATAGGATCTTAGCGCGGGCAATATTTTCCTGTCGGCGCGCCGGGGTTTTTGGGGCCGGGAAAAGGCATTCAAACTGCCTTGAGATAAGGAAAAACGGCAATGTAATTTCTGTTTCCCCCGGCCGAAGTGGCACCGCCGCACACAGCGCAGCAAGGTCGCCGGGCTCTGCGCCAAACGAGGGCGCGGAGGCGAGGGGCGACGGTACGCATGGGGAATGCATCGCATACCATCCCAAGAAGTTTCCAATCATCTTTGCAGTGGGCTGTAATCTGCATTCTTCAATATCAATCGCCCAAATCGCGGTGTCGTCCCAAATGAAATTTTGTGCATGGCAATCATCGTGCCCGATGCTGAGACGCATTTCCGCGCCACGATGCATACTGCCAAACCGTGTTAACGCGCGAAGCAGAGACTGCAGGGTTGCACGTTCTTCCGGCGCGTAGGTATCATAAGGAAGGTCGGCAAGTTGTGAGATAGTCCGGTCAGGTGAAAATGCTGTTTTTTCAGACCCTTCCGCTCCCATTGTGGCTGCTTGTTCTAGCCAACCGCCAAGACGCGTTAAGATAAGTTCCCGCCGCTCTGCACTTGCAGATTGTAACTCTTCTCGCAAGGTCGGACCTTCAATGAATTCGGTAATGATCAACCCTTGGCCGGGCAGAGTTGCAAGGCATCTGCTGACGCGGTAGGGGCCATGCCCAAGTGCTTGATCAAAACGAGAAAGCGTGGTTTCAATTTGTCGCACAAGTGCAGAGGCACCCGATTGTTGGGTCTTCTTTACAATCGCATTTTGCCCGCGAAAATGAGCGGAAAATACGACGCCACCACTGCGCGCGCGCAGAAGTTCCGTCAATTCAACTTGCCCTGATCCAAATCTTTTGTCGCACACCCGCTGGATGTCTTGGGACAATTCCAATGCGTCCAAAAGGTGATAAGAGGTTGTTTCAACCACCCCAATCGCCCAAATGTTGCTGCCAAAGTGTCAGGGCGGCGACGGCGGCGGTGTCTGCGCGCAGAATGCGTGGGCCGAGGGATACTGCGTGGCCCATTTTGCGCAGTTTTTCGCGTTCTGTTTCCGAAAATCCCCCCTCGGGCCCGATGAAAATGGCCCATTTGTCGCCAGCCGCATCGCCCAGCACCTCTTTGGCGCCCACAAGCGCTTCGTCACAGAACATGATTTTGCGATCTTCGGGCCAAGTCGCAAGCAGCTTATCAAGGCGCACCAAATCGCGCACTTCCGGCACATAGGTTCCGCCGCATTGCTCGGCGGCCTCTACCGCGTGGGCTTGCAGACGGTCGCGCCGGATCCGTTCTGAATTGGTAAAGGCGGTGTGCATCGGCTGGATCACCGCGGCCCCCATTTCGGCCGCCTTTTCAACGATGAAATCGGTGCGGGCCTTTTTGATCGGGGCAAAGCACAGCCACAAATCCGGCGGCAATTGCAGCTCTTTGGATTGGCGCTGGCACAGCAGGATGCCTTTGCGCTTGCCCGCCTGCACAATCTCCGCCGTATATTCCCCATCGCGCCCGTTAAAAAGTGCTACAAAATCGCCCGCTTCCATGCGCATCACCCCAAAAAGGTAATGTGCCTGATCGCGATCTACCAAAACGGTTTGCCCCTTACCCAAGGGCTGCTCTACAAAGAGCCGAACTTTTGCCTGTTTCATGTGCGAACCCCCAATGGGAGCAATCTATGACCCAAAGAGACGAACTTCCAGACCCCAATGGACAGGTTTCTGACGCTTATTCCGGCAATTGGGTGGACCATTATGCCCCTGTGTGGACGCGCCCATACTTGCGGCTGAGCCGCGCGGATCGGCCGATTGGGACGTGGCTTTTGTTGTTGCCATGCTGGTGGGGGCTGCTCTTGGCCTCGGGGCAGACCGGACGTTTTGGGCTTTACGATCTGTGGATTGCCATTGGTTGTGCGCTGGGCGCGTGGTTGATGCGCGGGGCGGGCTGTACGTGGAATGACATCACCGACCGCAATTTTGATGGTCAGGTTGAGCGCACCAAAAGCCGACCGATCCCTGCGGGGCAGGTTTCTGTGCGCGGAGCGGTGATCTGGATGGGGTTGCAAGCCCTGATTTCATTGGGGATTTTGCTGACGTTTAACGCGGCTGCCATCCTGATGGGATTTGTCGCGATCATCCCGGTGCTGATTTATCCCTTCGCCAAACGGTTCACGTGGTGGCCTCAGGTCTTCTTGGGTATTGCCTTTAACTGGGGCGCACTTTTGGCTTGGGTGGCACATACCGGGCGTCTGGAATGGCCCGCCGTTGCGCTTTATCTCGCGGGCATCAGCTGGACGCTGTTTTACGATACTATTTACGCTCATCAGGACAAAGAAGATGACGCGATGATTGGCGTGAAATCCACCGCCCGCCTGTTTGGCGCGCGCACCCGACAGTGGCTGTTGTTTTTCATGATCCTCACCCTGGTGATGCTGTCGATGGCGATCATCCAGGCGATGGGCGCGCGTAATGTGATCGCGATGACGGTCGCCTTGGCGGGCGCTTGGGTCATGGGGTGGCATTTGGCGTGGCAATTGCGGATGCTTGATATCGATAACCCTGATATGTGCCTGCGACTTTTTCGCGCAAGTCGCGATACTGGTCTGATCCCCGTGCTGTTTCTTGCCGTATCACTGTTGCTTTGATTGCGCCTGCGCACACAACGGCTTAAGACAAATGAAATCACCTTTTTGATCACACCGCGGAACCGATAAATGCGTATTTCCACATCGATTTTGGCCCCCGGCCTTTTTGCTTTTGCGGCTTTGCTTGCGCTTTTAGGCGCACGGATTTCGGTTGGTGTGATTGAGCGTGTTTCGGTGGATTACGTTCAGGATGCGCTTGTGTTGCAAGGGTATGAATGGGCCGCGACCGAGGCTGATGGCTTGCAGGTTGTGCTGTCCGGCACTGCGCCGAGCGAAATTGCGCGGTTCCGGGCCTTGGCCACGGCAGGCACCGTGGTTGATGCGACCCGTGTGATTGACAATATGACCGTACCCGCCGCCGAAGCGATCCAGCCACCGCACTTTTCTATCGAGATTTTGCGCAATGACGAAGGAATTTCGCTGATTGGTCTGATCCCTGCGGATGTGGATCGCGAGGCACTGACCAAAGAAATCAAGGACATTGCGGGATCCACCCATATCACCGACCTGATGGGGGTCGCCGATCACCCGGTGCCGAAAAACTGGGATGATGCGTTGAAATTTGCCATGACGGCGCTGGGCAAATTGCCCCGCTCGAAAATCTCAATGGATGCGGACCGGGTCGCGATCACGGCGATTTCTGACAGCTCGGTACAGAAATCCCGGTGGGAGCGTGAATTGAAACGTGCCGCGCCGCGCAGCCTGCTGCTTTCAATGAATATTTCTGCCCCCCGCCCAGTGATCACCCCGTTTACGCTGCGCTTTTTGATTGACGAAGACGGTGCGCGATTTGATGCCTGCTCCGCCCATGACACGGTTGGGCGTGCGCGCATTCTGTCTGCGGCGGCGGAAGTGGGATTGGAGGGCAGTTTTGATTGTACAATCGGGCTTGGGGTGCCGTCACCAGATTGGGCGGACGCGGTTACGGCGGCGATTCGCAAAGTCGGCGAGCTAAAGGGCGGGTCGGTTACGTTTTCCGATGCGGATGTGACCTTTGTTGCGGCACCCGGCACCACGCAATCAATGTTTGACCGGGCCGTGGGCGAGCTGGAATCAGACTTGCCGGATCTTTATTCGGTCCATGGTATATTGCCTGAAGTTGTGAAAATCGACGGCTCTGGCGAAGGGGACGGCCCGCCGGAATTTGTGGCCACCCTCAGCCCTGAGGGGCAAATGCAATTGCGCGGACGCCTGACCAACGAGCTGCAACGCGGGGCGGCAGAAAGCTATGCCCGGGCGCGTTTTGGGGTCGCGAATGTCTATGCTGCGACGCGTCTTGATCCGGAGCTGCCGGCCGGTTGGCCGACCCGTGTCTTGGCGGCGCTTGAGGCTTTGGGACATCTGAACAGCGGTGCCATTGTGGTGCAGCCGGACGTGGTGGATGTGCGCGGCAATACGGGCGATCCGGATGCAGGCGCGACCATCTCGCGGATCTTGTCGGAAAAACTGGGTGCATCGCAGAATTTTCAGGTGGATGTCACCTATCAAAAGGCGCTGGATCCGGTCTTAGGCCTGCCAACACCGCAGGAATGTGTAAGCCAGATCAACGAGATTTTGGCGACCCGTAAAATCGCCTTTGCGCCGGGGTCCGCGAATATCGAAGCTTCGGCAGGTGAAACCATTGATAAGATTGCGGAGCTTTTGAAGAAATGCGACGAAGTGCGCATGGAAATTGCCGGTTACACCGACAGTCAGGGCCGCGAAGAAATGAACCGCTCTTTGTCGCAAACCCGTGCACAGGCTGTTTTGACAGCACTTTTGTCGCGTCGGGTGCTGACCTCGAACCTAGTGGCCACAGGCTATGGCGAAGAGGATCCGATTGCGGACAACGGGTCGGAAGAGGGTCGCGAGGCCAATCGGCGGATTGAATTCCGCTTGCTTGATGCAGGTGAAAATTCCGAAACGCAGGCCGCTGCGGAAGGCGAAGCAGCGCCAAGCCAGCCCGCGCCCGACGGCACGCAGCCTGCAGCTGGTGACACCGCCAGTGACGCTTTGCCGACAGAGGATCTGGCGGCGGAGGGTCCACCCCAAGATGGCGCCCCGATGGAGCAGGACGCAGAGCTGGAACCCGGCGCGGAAAGTCCACCGATCCAAGAACTGACCCAAGAACCTGCCCAAGAGGGGGATGCGCAAGATGTTGCGGACCCAACTGGGGCACAAACATCTGGTGATATCGACACACCCGCTGCTTTGGTTTCTGGGGCAGGGTCAGAGGCAGAGGAGCGCGTGGAACCGGATGGCCCGTCTGACACCGAGGCTTCTGACAGCGTATCGGGTGTCATCACACGCACACCGGGCGAGGGGGATCCACGTCCGGCGCCCCGCCCAGAAACAAGCCCAGAAACAAGCCCAGGATCGGACCCTGAACAAAGTGACCAGACCGCAACCCCAACTGACAGCGCCACGCAGTAAGGATATTACCGATGAACCGCACCGAATTCATTATCGTCACCGCGATCATCCTTTTCGTCGCATTTGCGCTGGGTTGGTTTGCCCATTGGATGATCCATCGTTTTGCAAAAGTCGCGGGTGACGAAATGGGCGAGATCGACCGTATGGCACAATCGTTACACGACGCTGAAGAAACGCGGGATCAGGCGATCACCTATTTGCAAAACCGTGAAGCAGAGATGTCAAATCAGCTGCAGCAGACCGAAGCCGAACTGCGCGCCGCAATGGACGGTTTGCGCGATGCCCGCCAAGAGGCAGAAGAGCTACGCGCCTATATTGAACGGAACTTGCAAGCTAATGGCTAAGGGGTCTGTTCGCGTCACCCACTGCTGTCATCTGTAACGTCCGGAATCTCATCCGGGCGCACGGTGCGGTATATCCCCTCAGGCAAATCCAAAGCGGCGATCAAATCAGTGAGCTGTGTCATGGATAGGGTGATTTTATGCACCTGGTCCGTGCGCGCATCCCATTGATCTACAGTAATACAGCTGGCGAAAGCCGTGATGGTCACATCTTCCCGAAACGGGGTGTCACCTTCATCGACGAGTGTGATGACCGAGGCGTCAAAGTCGTGTTCGATGGTAAACATACCCTCACCATAGCCGGGTCAGAACCCGCTGCCAATGGGGCTTGATGTTGGTCAAGGTGCGTGCGGACGGACCCCGTCAGACTTATCGGTGGAGGTGACGGATATGACAGCAATTGAAAAACATGGATTTGCGCATCACGCGGCGCTTGTGGCACGCATGGCTGGCACATTAGGTGTGGACCTGAGCCGAGCGGTCGAAGGGGGCGACATCAGCTTTGATGGCGTTGATGACGCGGTGCATTCCTGCATGGGGTGCCCGGATCCCGAAGGCTGCGCGATTTGGCTGGGGGACCACCCCGACGGGGCAAATGCTGCGCCTGAAATCTGCCAAAATTGGGCGCTCTTTAAACAGCTTGGCTAGCGGGTCAGGACCGCGCCGCCTATAAGGGTTTTATGGCGCAGCTGAAGATGACACAGTTTACCGGGTTTCTCACCGATCGCGGTTCAAAATACGCGGTCACCGGGGGCGTGGTGTTCTCGCGCGATGACGTGCGGGCCTTTCTTAAGCAACTGACCCGAGACAAGAAATTCGCAAAAGCGACCCATAACACCTGGGGTGTCCTGTTTGAGGATGGCCCGCAAAAGGGTGACGATGGGGAAAGCGGTGCGGGGTTGGTGATCACCCGGATGCTGGAGCGCGCAGGCTTGCAAAATCATATCATTGTCGTCACCCGTTGGTATGGTGGCGTTAAGCTGGGCGGGGACCGGTTTCGCCGGGTGCAGGACGCGGTCGAACATTATTTGACGCAGAGGGATATCTGAGATGTTGAAACGGGAATGGGCGCGATTTGCAGATCGCTGTCGTTGGTCTTGGGCCGGATGGTTGGATGGCTGGCACAACGAAAAGTCCGTGCGCCAATGGGTTTACGCTTGGTTAGCTTCTGCCGCACTCGCCTTCACGCTGGAATTAAGCCCCGTTGAACGCGCGGTGATTCTCTCGCTTGGGGGATTTGTGATAGCCGCTGAAATGATCAATACGGCCATTGAACGCACGGTCGATCTGGTCACGAAAGAGCATCATGATCTGGCGGGACGTGCCAAAGACGCCGCCAGCACGTTTGTGGCACTGACGGCGATTTCTGTTGGGATTGCGTGGGGGGTTATCCTGATTGGATAAAGCCCAGAAGCATCAAGCCCTAGCCTGATTCTTCTTCCAGATGCAGTTTCATATCAATCAAAACATGCTGCAGGGACAGGGTCTCGCGCAGCAGGCGCTTTGCTTCGTTGATGGTAATAATACCATCCTCTATGGACTGCTGATATTCTGTCATCAGCATTGCAAACCTTTGAGAAAGCGCAATAACGTCGGCATTCACACCGCCCGAAGGTTTGTTTTTTCTTTCAGTGTTATAGGACATTGTAATGCCCTTCAGTTCCGCCAATGCGCTCGTGACATGTGGATAAGATGAAGCCTCTTCCAATGCTGCTACGGCATCAATTGGCATGAACCGATCCGAATGCTCATCACTATCCGAGTAGTATCTACCCAAGGTGGCCTTGGACTTGCCTGTCAGTTCGCAAGCGGCCTCAAGGCCGACATCTTTAACCAATGCCTCAGTGTGTTTTTTTAAATAGCTACCAGTGCCTGTCATATTCATAACCTTTTGCGTGGGTCCAATACGCGGACCACGGGGAATTCTGTATTCCTTTTCCCATTTATCTCACCGTAATGGAATGGCTTATATGATGACAGAGTGTTCAAGAGTGTACGGTTTCAGCGCCCCCAGCGCTGAATCAGATGGGGGCCCGTTTTTGGGCGGGGGAAGGTCCGGTGTTTTTGGCCGGAATAAGTGAAGCAAAGAACGCGTATGAGTTTTGAGGTCTGTTCCATCCCCAAGGCAATTCGTTGCCGCTGACCTCGGGTGTTTGTGTTCGGCGTTTCGCCTCCATTCTGCAAATTGGTGCAGAGGGGTCGGCGTGTTTGGCCGACCCCATCCTCACTTTCCAACTGATGCGAATTGACGGTTGATCCCGTGATGCGGGCAACGTAATTCTCATCCATGGCGAAACTTTACTTCCACTACTCAACGATGAACGCGGGGAAATCGACCCTGCTGCTTCAGGCGTCATACAATTACAATGAACGCAATATGCAGACCTATCTGATGACGGCAAAGCTGGATCATCGGGCGGGCGAGGCGCGGATTGGGTCGCGGATTGGGATTGACGCAGAAGCGGATACATTTGAGGCGGGGGAAGACCTGTTTGCCAAGATTGTGACGCGTTTGAAGCAAGGTCCCTGTGCCTGTATTTTCATTGATGAAGCACAATTTCTGGAACACAAACAGGTTTGGCAATTGGCCCGCGCCGTCGATGATCTGGGCGTGCCGATCATGTGTTACGGGTTGCGGGTGGATTTTCAGGGAAATCTGTTTCCGGGGTCCGCCACTTTGCTGGCGCTGGCGGATGAAATGCGCGAGGCGCGCACCATCTGTCATTGCGGCAAAAAGGCCAGCATGGTGATCCGTCAGGATGATCAGGGCCGCACATTGGTGGACGGCGCGCAGGTGCAGATTGGCGGGAACGAGACCTATGTTTCCCTCTGCCGCAAGCATTGGCGCGAGGCGGTCGGGGACTGCGGTTAAGCAAACCGGGGGCTAGCCAAACGGCACCTGATGAGAGCGTTTCGCCTTTAACCTGAAGCGCCTAATGCTGCCTGAAGTCAATGATTTCAACGCATTACGCGCTGCTTGCTGCTTCAAATAAAGGGCGAAGCGCTCTAAACAGGCGTCACCAAGCCCTCGCCACGCGCAAAACGTTCCACATTGTCCAGCGCCAACATGCCCATATCTGTGCGCACCTCATGGGTTGCGGTGCCAAGATGCGGTAAAAGCGTTACGTTTTCCATTTGGATCAGCGCGTCAGGCACCTTGGGTTCAAGCTCATAGACATCCAGCCCCGCACCGGCGATCAGACCGGAGGTTAGCGCTGTGATCAGTGCCGCCTCATCAACAATCTCACCGCGCGCAATATTGATCAAAAAGGCGTGGGATTGCATGGCGTTAAACGTGTCTGCGTTGATCAAATGGGTGGTGTCGGCCCCGCCGGGTGTCGCGATCACCATGATGTCACAACAGGCTGCGACCGCTTGGATGCTGTCCAATTGTGTGGCCGGGAAATCGACATCTTTTTGCGATCGGTTAAAGAACACCACCTTCATGCCAAAGCCAAAGTGACAGCGCCGGGCAATGGCCTGCCCGATGCGGCCCATGCCGATGATCCCCACGGTTTTCCCGGTGACATGCAGGCCAAGCATTTGGGTGGGGTGCCAGCCCGCCCAACGTCCTTCGCGCAACATGCGCTCGCCTTCGCCCGCACGACGCGCAGTCATCAGGATCAGCGTCATTGCGGTGTCTGCGGTGGCGTCGGTGACCGCGCCGGGGGTGTTTGATACGACAAGCCCGTGGGCCTTGGCGGCATCCACATCAATATGGTTGTACCCGACACCAAAATTGGCAAGCAATTTGGCCCGGATGTCGCCTGCCTGCGCAAAAACGTCCGCAGAATAGAGATCCCCCAATGTGGGCAAGACCACATCGTAATCGGTGAGCGATGTGATCATTTCAGGCACGGTCATCGCTGTGGTTTCGGTGCGGATGGTCACGTCGAAACCCGCTTTTGCGTGTTCCAAAACGGGCCCGGGCAAGGGGCGCGAGATAAAGAGTTTCATTAGCACATCCGCGCGCCATTGGGGACAGGTTTGTCAGGCGTGATCAGCCCCACATGTCCGTTTTCATCATAAAGACCAAGCACAAGAACTTCGCTCATCACCGGGCCGATTTGCCGGGGGGGAAAGTTCACGACGCCCATGACTTCTTTGCCCACCAGATCCTCTGGGCTGTAATGCTCGGTGATCTGGGCCGAGGATTTGCGCTCGCCAATCTCAGGGCCGAAATCCACCCAGATTTTGATCGCGGGCTTGCGCGCCTCAGGGAAGGGTTCCGCACGCAGGATGGTGCCTTTGCGAATGTCGACTTTCATAAAATCATCAAAGGTGATTTCGGGGGTGAGGTCAGCCATTGGCCAGCTCCTTTGAACGGTCTGCGGCGGCTTTGACCGCGCGGTTGAGAAGGGGGGGGAAGCCGGTTTCCTCATCCATCAAAACCTCAAGTGCGGCGGCGGTGGTGCCGGCGGGCGAGGTGACATTGATGCGCAATTGGCTGGGGCTGTCTTCAGCGGCTTCGGCCAAAGCACCGGCCCCGGCGACCGTGGCTTTGGCCAGCTGCAGGGCAAGATTTGCGGGCAGGCCCTGAGCCTCGCCCGCGGCGGCCATGGTTTCAATGAGGTGAAAGACATAGGCGGGGCCAGACCCAGACAGGGCGGTGACCGCATCCATCTGATGTTCGCCTTCCATCCGCACAACTTGCCCCACGGCGCTTAGCAAGTTTTCCGCCAGATCCATGTGGTCTGCGCTGGCGTTTTTATTGCCACATATCGCCGTGATCCCCCGTGAAATCGCCGCGGGCGTGTTGGGCATCGCGCGGATGATCGGGCTTTCACCGCCTAGGATCGCTTCGAACGCGGAAATGGGGGTGCCAGCGGCGACCGAGACAAAAAGGGTCTGACCATTCCCTACGGCCGCAATTGCGGGCAGGGCGTCGCCCATCATTTGCGGTTTGACCGCAATCAGGACGATGGCTGGATTTTGCGGCAGATCTGCGTTCAGGTTCAGGCCGGAAAGCCCCTTCAACCAATCAGAGGGATAGGGATCATTCACCCAGACGGCCCCCGCAGGCAACCCTTGCCCCAGCCAACCTTCAAGCATCGCCGAGCCCATTTTTCCGCAGCCGAGCAGCACCAAGCCGCGCGATTTCAGATCATCCATTGTCATGTGATGTCCCCCTGTTTTTCCAAAGACTATGCGGGGGATGGTGGGGGCGCAACGGTGAGTTACCGCTATCTTGCCAGCGTCTATGCCCTGCGCAATCTGCGAGCGATCAGCCACAAAGTGAAATTTCCGATGAGCCATAAGCCAAACAGGATTTGCACAGAGAATGTGGGGATAAAAGGCAAAGCCAGCCGAGCAGGGTCAAAGACACCAAGGGTGTTTAACGCTTCAAAGGCGGTCCAGCCGAAAATGGCAATGTTGAACAGGCTGACGACCCAAATCATCGCTTACGCCCGGCCATAGGCCTCGGCGATGGCCATTTGCATTGCGTCTTCGATGCTTTGATCACCCCAGCCCACCAGTTGAAACGCCGGATAGAACCGTTCAGCGGTTGCGACCGCGTTGGCGATCAGATGGTCGATCTGTTCAGGCCCGGCAAATTGCCCACCGGTCAGCGCCAGCCCGTAGCGCCACACCATCAGGCGCTGTTCGTTCCAATAGGTGAACGCGCCTTTCCAGCACTGATCATTGATCGCATTCAGCGCCTCATAAATCTTGGGCAGCTTGTCTTGCGGTGGTTCCATTTCAAAGGTGCAAATCAGGCGCAGCGTTTCGTCATAGTCGGACCAGGCCAGCGTGATCGAATAGGTCCGCCACTGTCCTTCCACAGCCATTGCGATTTGATCATCCGCCACGCGGTTAAATTCCCATGCGTGGTGTTCAGCGATATGTTCAACAATGTCGATCGGATGCAGGTCATCTGCTTCGAGATAGTGCTCGGTGGCAGCCATGGCGCTTCCCTTTCGCGGTTTGACCCTATTGAAAATCCACGATCTGGAGGTCCACTAGGGTTTGTTGCCTGTACTAGGTTCGGCGGTCTTCGCGCCTTTTCCTTACTAGATATGGTGCCTGCGCTCTGCTAACCTGTAAAGAGGAACTTGTGAAATAACCTCACTTGTCCACAGAAATCTGTGGCTTCTCCACAGTGCGAAGGTGGCTTATCCACCGGCCATAAACTCTGCGCGCTAAATGGCTGGCGCGCGCGCCGTCTGCTTGACCTTGGCACGCGAAACCCCCACTTTGCCTGAAAACAAAACCGGAGCAGCCCCTTGGCCCGAACCGCCCCTTATGCGCGCCCCGCGCCCTTCTCAAAATACGAATGGATGATCGCGTGGCGATACCTACGCGCGCGCCGCACCGAAGGCGGTGTGAGCACAATGACGTGGATCAGCCTGATCGGGATTACCCTTGCGGTGGCCGCCCTGATCATCACGCTTGCCGTGCGCACCGGGTTTCGCGATGAATTTGTCGACACGATCTTGGGCGCCAATTCCCACGTCAGCCTGCACGCCCAAGCCCATGTGAATGACATTGGACAGGTCACCAGCGAAATCCGCGATTTTGAGGGTTGGGTGGATCGGATTTCTACCGTGCCCGGTGTGACCCGCGCGGCCCCCCTGATCAAAGGTCAGGTGATGGGCAACAAAGGGCAACGCAACGCGGGCGTCGAAGTGTTTGGCATCCGCTATGACGATCTTTTGACCATTCCCCGCATCGCCAATCCCGAAAGCAAACAAGGTGACCTTTCCCGCTTTAACGAGGGCATCGCCATTGGCTCTGGTGTGGCGGCGGAATTGGGTGTGACGACGGGTGACATGATCAAAATCATCTCACCCAATGGGGTGAAAACGGCGTTTGGCACCAGCCCGCGGGTGAATGCCTATGAGGTCACCTATATCTTCACCGCAGGCCGTTGGGACATTGACCGCACCCGCGTCTATCTGCCCTTCGCTGAGGCGCAGGCGTTCTTTAACCGCGAAGGCACCGCCGATGAGGTTGAGGTGATGGTGGAAGAGCCCGAAGAGGTGGATGAGCTTTTGCTGCCCTTGATGCAGGCGGCCGAAGAGCCCTCAACCACATGGACGTGGCGTGACCGATCTGGGGCCTTCCTAAGTGCGCTGGATATGGAGGATAACGTCATGTTCATCATCCTGTCCGTGCTGGTTCTGATCGCCTCAATGAACATCACATCGGGCCTGATCATGCTGGTGAAAAACAAAGGCCGTGACATTGGTATCCTGCGCACAATGGGCCTGACCGAAGGGGCGGTGATGCGGGTGTTTTTCCTGTGCGGCTCGCTCACTGGCGTTGTCGGCACCATCGCGGGCGTGATCATTGGCTGTCTGTTCGCGTGGAACATCGACAATGTCTTTGCGCTGGTGAACTGGTTCTCTGGCGACGAGGCGTGGGATCCTTCGGTGCGCGGCATCTACCGCCTGCCGGCTAAGCTCGAGCTCTGGGATGTGACCTCCGCCGTGGGCTTGTCCCTTGGGCTTTCGTTTTTCGTCACCCTTTTCCCCGCCCGCAAAGCCGCGCGCATGAACCCGGTAGAGGCCCTTCGATATGAGTGACCCTGTCCTTACGCTCTCAAACATTGAAAAGACCTTTAATCCCGGCACCCCCGGCGAAATCCGCGTGCTGCGCGGGGCCAACGTGACCCTTGCGCGCGGCGAAGTCGTGGCGCTGGTGGCGCCCTCGGGTTCGGGCAAATCCACGCTCTTGCACATCGCCGGGCTGCTGGATGGGGCCGATGCGGGCAACGTGCAAATCAACGGGCAGGATATGGGCGCGCAAAACGACCGCACCCGCACCGAAATCCGCCGTGAACAGGTGGGGTTTGTCTATCAATTCCACCACCTGCTGCCGGAATTCTCAGCCCTTGAAAACATCGTGCTGCCCCAGCTCGCCGCAGGCGTGCCCGACCGCACCGCCCGCGCCCATGCGCTGGAGTTGATGGAGCGTGTGAAGGTCGCGGATCGCGCCAGTCACCGCCCCGCGGAGCTGTCAGGTGGGGAACAACAGCGCGTCGCCTTCTGCCGTGCCTTGGCCAATAAACCAGCCCTTTTGCTGGCGGATGAACCCACCGGTAACCTTGATCCCGGCACGTCGGACACGGTGTTTGAGGCGTTGATGGAACTGGTGCGCGACACCGGGCTTTCCGCCCTCATCGCCACACATAACATGGACCTTGCCGCACGCATGGACCGGATTTTGCACTTGGACAACGGGTTGATCACCTGACGCAGTTTGACAATCGCGTGAGAAGCGCGCGAGGTGCTTGAATGGCGCGTCTGCCTTGATATGCCAAGGGTATGATGAAACACGCCCTTATTGCCCTTGTGCTGCTGGCCGCACCCGCCAACGCCGGGCCGATCAGCTTTGCTGACTGGAAGACCCATTGGTTTGCCACGTTCTTCTCACGCGTCAGCTTTGATGGCGCGCCGGGTCGGATGGGGGTAGAGGCCGACGGGTCGGTGTCGATCACCTATAAGATTTTACCAGAGTCCGAATGGGACACGCGGGGCGCCAAATGGACGTGGCAGGTGGACCACTCGGTGCCTGCGACAGACTTGCGTCAAAAGGGCGGGGACGACCGGAACTTGGCGCTGTATTTTGCGTTTCTGCCCAAGGATCAAGCGGCGGATGCGGGGCGGTCGTCATTACGGAAGCTTCTGAAAAATCCAGA